>Ga0268284_1000301_pt1 | contig 38257 bp, 42 predicted proteins | sample saktaG_14_FD_190137 | JGI IMG/M metagenome (GOLD analysis project Ga0268284, IMG submission 190137) | Saline water microbial communities from Sakinaw Lake, British Columbia, Canada - sak_2013_06_06_40m | ecosystem: Environmental > Aquatic > Non-marine Saline and Alkaline > Saline ...
GTTATTGCTTGGCAGCGTGCACGAAATAATAAGAAGTCTAAAATAAACTGGCAGTTTACAACAAAGAAAGCAAGAATTAAACTCAAACGGTTATATCCGTCAATTCATGCCTAACTTAGCACTAGGTCGTCTTGTTCCTTTGCAATAAGCCCGCCGCTCGGAGGGTAAATTTGGCTCCCCGTTCCCAAAGGTTTTCTTATAATATTCTCAGAGAAGCACCATAATTGAGCCCCGCCAAGTTGAGGCTCCGATATTAGGAAATTTACCAGCTTATGAATCTTCTCAGAATCATAATTCCGCAAAACCAGTTCTTTAATGCCAGGTAAGAAATTGTTCGCTTTTTCGTAAATCTCCGGCGTTCCACTTGCCAAGTTTCGTTTAACAAGTTTTTCATATAAACCGTTCCACTCCTGAGGCATGGGGGTTTTGGCTTCCAAATTCCGCCACAGAAAGCGAAGGCTATGATTTCCCATTGTCTTTTTGTTTTTTCTGAAAATTTTTCTTAGTATCATCTATTAACCTATCAAAGTCGTAATAAATATCTTCCTGTATTTGTTCATCCCATTTTACCCAAAGTTCGCTAATCCCCAACCTTTTAAAGTCTTCCAAAGTCAAAGGGCCTGCATTTTTATTGAAATAAAGCCGTTCAAATTCTTGTGGTGTCATAAGTGCAAATTTAAGTTATTTAAAATCATTCTTAATTATCATTTTACCACTTTTTCGAGCCTTAGCAATAAATATTTTATAACTCCGCTCCGCATTACGAATATCTGCATACTTAAATTTCCCAAAATATTCTGCATAGACTTCCTCCAATTCTTCATAAGCCCGTTTTATGGTATATCCTTTTTGCTCTTTTAGCCAAAGAACCGTTAACCAGAAACGGGGGCCGTCTTCTGCTAAGGCCAAAATATAGTCAGGTGCCCACCGTTTCAGGTCAGGATCGATATTCATTTCAGTTTATCATTTATTTGATAAATCCTGGCCATTGCCCGGTAAAGGTGTCCCCGCTTGGCTTCTGGCTCTTTGGGGATTTCAGTTTCGAGTTCCTCAATAGCTGCCTCACAAATTTGAAGCAGCAGCCTTTTTTCTTTTTTGGTAAAATTTTTCATCTTTTTGAATTTTGAAGTTGTTTCATAACCAGGCTGGCCGGTGTTTCCTGTGTTTCCGCCTGGGTTCCGTCTAATTTTTGCCTATCTAAAGTCAGTAAGCCAAATTTTGACCCGGCACGAATTGCCGCACTTAGTGAATCCCTGGAAATTTTTATCTCAGGTTTAGGCACCATGATATGATTCCCGGATTCATAAGTAAGGCCTCCCTCGCTTAAAATTTTTTGGCAGTGCCAATAATTCGATAATTCGACACAAAAGGCGCACAATAACGGAATGTCAACCTCCTGAATGCCAATTTTCGAGAAATGGTCGCTATATCGCAGCCAAACTTTTGCAGCACCGGCATTATCCTCGATCTCAAAGGGTATCTTATCAAATTGAATCATTTTCCTTTCAGTCGGTTTTGAAGCCCTTTTTTGTGAAATTCCGTTTTTTTTCATTGTTTTAAATGTTAAATTGTAACCCCTAATAGAAATTTTACTAAAATGTATGCGTGAAACAGGGGACGCGATGGATCTGCATTCAAGGCCAGCTCTCGAAGGAGCCCTACTCCTGCAAGCCTTTCCTGTTTCGCTTGTGTTTCGTCATCTTTCATTTCGTTTGTAATTTATTGTTCTTTGTATTATCTGAATTATTATCAGGATCAGGCACCCTGCCAGAATGATTGTACTTGTTTCCATATCATTCAATTATTAAAATGGTAAAGAATCATCATCTTCAAACTTGGCACAATGAAAATATCCTTTTGCTATATTGATATCATCATCCGTAAATCCTTTCTGGTGAATCAACTTTCTTATGTCTTGTAGCCTGCCATAATCATCAATGGCCAGGAAGTTCATAGCATAAACAGGCAATTCGACCGCGGCCTCACCAATCGCATTATAAATTTCTTTAGCCATTTTTTTTCCCATTTCCTCCTTCTCCCGTTCAATTCTATATATTTCTTCCTGCCCTGTCTGTTCGTTTACATATTCCTCTTCCTGCCTTTCCTCTTCAATTCTCCACGCCTCTTTTCGCCTTTTTTTCTCCACTACCACATCTTCAAATCTCTGGAAAATGCCATTTACACAGTCTCCCCGGTGCTGGTAAAGTGTTTCAATTATTTGCGCAAAATGTTCTTTTGTAGTGGATTCTGGTAGCATAAATGATATGTTGTCATTTTCGTCCGGTGTTTGCCACCAGTCTGTTTCCTTAATTTCCACCTCCATTGTTTTTAAGTCCACACTGACTAAAAACAAATCTTCTTCTTGTAATTCTTTTTCTTCTGTTTTCATTTCAATTAAATTTAATTGTTATTGATATGCAGCCGCTTTGGCTGCTTTTGATTCTGTTTCATTATTCATAATGTTTATAAATTAGATGTTATTCCAAAATCTTAATTACTTGCATCGGTGAAATTTTAAATGTACGACCGCCGGATATTTCAACCAGGTATAGTTCAACCTTCACATGTTCGCCTTCTCGGTGCGATAAGGTCGTAAACTTATCCAGAACCGTACCGATATGCACCTGGCCGCTGGCTTCGTACTCTATTTTTTTACCGATAATTGATTGATTATTCATTCTGCTATGTTTCCACTATTGCGAATTTTACTATAGTATTTTAATAGATAATAAATTGATTTATAGTATATTAAGTATCGCAATTTACTCGCAATATTCGCAAATGCGAGTTTTACCGCCTTTTTGCGATAGTCAACTAATTGATATTTAATATTATAAGTCATATTTTACCCTCGCAATATTCGCAAGTATTATTTTAACCAGTTTCTTATCGTACTTTCACCAACTCCTAATAATTTACCGATCTCAATATTCGAATGGCCTGAAGCACTCAAAACTTTAGCCGTGGTTTTCTGGTCGTCTTTTGGGTTGTGTTCCTTATCTTCCATCCTGGGTAAATAGTCAACTTCCCTGCCTTCAGTCAGGTAGATAAAATGCAGATGATCGGTTTTAGTGAGCTCACATACCAGGACGTTATCAGGTCCGTATATTTCGCCCGTTGTCCTGTTATCCTTCAGCATCTTCAGATATCGGATGTCTTTATTTTTCGGACTTCGGCCTATTGTCCAGATCATGTCAGCAAGGGCCCTTAACTGTTTTGATCCTGCCATGTCGTTAGCTGTGATCGGCTGGCTTTCATTCCGCTGTTTTAAGTTCAGATAATGTTTGTAATGATGTTATCATATTTGCTTATTAATCAATGCTTTAACTTTTGAAAAAAACCAAAATTCTCATTTTTCGTTTGTTTATTTCATTGAATTTCAATTCATTACAAAGGTTTTAACATAGTAATAGTACCCTCCTTTATTCCTTCTTCCCTTTCCCTTTGCTCCCCTCTTCCTTCCTTTCTTTAACTGTATTTATCCTAAATTCATTGAAAAACATTTTCGCGGCAATTTTTTCGATCTTTATTATTGGTGATTGTCCGACAAACTTTTTCAACTCTTCCGTCATTACTTTCTGCATTACAGTAGGATTAGAGGTTGTTAATAGTGAATCATGCACGGTGAATGTGATAACGTCAGGATGTTCTAAATTTACCCGCCTCAGGATGATTTTTAAAACCACATACGCCTCAATGGTCTGCAATAGAATCGCAAACCGTTTGAAGCTGGTAAAATGGTCGCCTTTTCTGTTACCGCGAATCACATTGAATGTACTATGTACCGTTGGAAATAATTCTGCAAAAATTTTCCTTTCTTTTGACAGGTGACTATTAGCGTCAAATAGAATCTGCATAACTGATTTTTTCACCTGGTCACGGTCATAATTCAGACCTCTATTATTAAATTCCTTTACCAGATATTCATAAAATTTGCCTTTACATACTAAATTTATATATAGCTTAATATCTTCATTCTGTTGCACTTGCAAAGATTTTAACATCATACGCAACTCAATACCCTTTGCCATGTCTGCTACTTTTGCCGGAGCTGTCAACAATAAGGTTGAAAAATATGGTTGACTGTTTTTTATATCCACGTTTGCAGTTAAATGCTTTCCATAAATTGAAACGAATTGCCTCAACTCCCTGGGTAAAATAGTCAGGTTGCTATGATACCGGAAAGAGGTTGTATCTGTGACCGCGAATTTTTCATTATTCTGGATTTTTTGTATTGAAGCAATAGCATAATTCAATGTATTCATGTCGGTATAAATAGACTCTGAATATTGTAACGCTTCAGGGTCTATTGAAAAATCACGTACTAACTTGTTTTGACCGCCTCCGATTACCTTACTTATTCGCTCAATTTTTCGCTGTAACCTGGTATTGGTTAATGGCTGCTTTTTGTATAGACTTTGATATTCAGGTGTGAACTTGTAACCATAGCATTTGTTAAATCTTTGAAAAAACTTGCTCCGCTCAATAATTCCCTGCTGCAATAAGAATTTAATATAATGATCTGCATAGGGGCTGTACCTTCGCAGATATTCCAATTTTAACCTGCTGTACCCATCATCCCGCTGTTTTGTGCATACCAGGTGAATGATCTCCATTAAAATAGAAAGGTCAAATCCTGGTATGTCCGGAGGTGCTTTCTCAATTTCTGCGATCTTATTTTTCAACTTTTCAGGAATCAAAAAGTGAAATACATTTTTCTTTCTCATTGTGCACTGAATTTAGAGGACAGCACCGGCACTTTCGCAGCAATGCACGACTGTTACTCGTGCCGGGTGTCCTCACGTTAAAAAGCAGACCGGCCAGCGTTTCGCAGGGGGTGCAGTCCATACTACTCCGCCGCCAGTTGCCATGTATTAATATGTTTGTGAATGTCTGCACCTGAATAGCTTTCATTGAACCTCAACTTTGGCCGCTTTGCGCCGTCCTGACATCATGAATTTATCCAGATCATCCTGCAGGAAGGTTAACCGTTTTCCATTACGGATAGATGTAATCCGGTTTTTACAAGTCAGCTGATATAGACTTCCTAATGATGGCAGCTTCAGGTACTGCCATGCCTCATCAGCTGTGAGAAACTTAGGGCCATTTTCTTTTTTAGGCTGCGATCCGAAGGCATTTGTTACCGCTTCTTCAATAAGCTGCAGCAATTCAGATCGATCAATGATATACAGGCATTTTTCCATAATACTATTGGTTAACTGACCGGCTAAATTAAGCTAATGTCAATCATATCCGACTGATATAGAGTAATTTATAGGAATGAAAAATACCGATATTATTTATTCTACATGAAAAAACCCGCCTTATAAAAGCGGGTTCTTCAGAAACAAAATGATGAATATTACTTTGGCTCTGAGAAGTATTTATTTATCATTTTACCTTCATATCCTTGCTGGCTGTTTCTATATTTTCCCTTTGGGCATTTCTCACTCCAGCAATTTAATAAAACCCCATATTTAAAAACCACTTGCTTTGCTCTGTTTGGGCTGCATCCTATCACTTTAATAAGATTGTCTGCCAGGTTGCTGAAGGAAAGATCAATTTCAGCCTTCTTGCTTCCTTTCGGTCGGCCCCGCCGGAGTTTATCACCTTCATTATTGCCTGCCATCACAGCGGTTTCTTCAATATAAGGCTTCAATATTTGCCATATTTGCCCCCCCACACTTAAGAGGCGATTGTTTGTAATGGGCAGAAATTCCGTTATGGTTTTTTCATTATGCTGGGCTGTTATCTGAATAGTCATTTTAGTTATTGAGGTTATGTCTTTTAGATTACGTGCTGCTTTACAAGTTTTATAAAAGATTTTAGCATATTCTGGTAATGGAGGGCTGTACATTCTGGCAAATGCCCATCTTAAATAATTTTTATGTTCTTTTGGTAAATCTTTTATAATCCTACTGACTGCCCTTGCCTGCTCTGTTGTAATTACGACATCAGGATCACTTATTTCAGGGCGAAGACTTTCATAACGCTTCAGCTTATATATTTTTCTTTCAGCCTGGGTTAAATAAACGGAATATTTCATCACTATTCAGTTTTATAAGGTTTATAATTTTACTCTCCAAAATCTGTCATTTTTGCACGTGCTGCATCGGTAACATCGGTTTCAATCTGATCAATGTAGCCTTGTGTTGTTTTAGCATCGGTATGCCCTAAATCTTGCGACAAGTACGCCAGCGGCACGCCGAAAGCAGTCGCCAAACTTGCGTAGGTATGCCGGGCTGTGTACGTTGTTACTGGCTTAGTTATGCCGCAAGCTGTCGCGATCTTTTTAAGATAGTCATTAATAACAGAAGTGGCATTCTGGACAAGTTCCCGTTCCCGTTCCGCACTTATGCCGGGTTGCAATATCTCAAAGATATAGTTATCAGCTTTGACCGGCTTAGCTCCCCAGGTGTCGATAATGAGTTGTATATCTTCATTGATCTTGCATACAATTTCAGCCTTTCCATGTGTACGGGTAAATTCAGTTTTGGCACGAATAAATTTAATTTCACCGTTTTTAATATTACCGTATTTCAACCGGGCAATGTCTTTTAAATTAATTCCATTGCATAAGTAGGTAAATAGAAAGATGTCCTTTGCCCATGCCTTCAATTTATTACCAATAGGATCAAAATGATATATCTTTTTCAGTTCACCCATTGTGAGCGCAATATTACGCCCCACGCCCTGTGGTATCTTGAAACTACCTTTTCCGAATGGGTATTTTTCCAGTTTAACATATCCATCAGCGATTCCTTTATTGAAGACAGCACGAAGGTTTCGTAAATAGATGCCAGCCGTTGCATCGGTGCAACCCTCCGACCTCAAATAATGAATGTACTTTTGTAAATTATCATTGTTAATATCGGTAAACAGGATTTCATCTTTATTGTATCTTAGAAAGTACTTTTGCAGGCTTTTCATGCTGCAGCTATAGCCGGATGCCGTTCCGATACGCTCATTGGTTAGCTTTTTACTAATGATGTCCAAATAGACAGCCACAACGTCACCATCCTTTGTCTTATTCAGATATTTGCTTTCAAATGCTTTGAAGGTAAAATCATCCATATCATTAACGATCTTCTCAGCCCTGACCTTCTCAGCTGCTATCTCTTTGCGGATGCTGGCCATATTGCCGCCCAGCTTTTCCAGGTTATCCATTACCCGGATAAAGTCCTTTTTTGATAATGAAATACCTTTATCCTTATAATTTATGACATAGTATTTTTGCTTCCGATCAAATGTTACTCGCATAGTGACCGGATAAGTACCGCTTGCTCTTTCATTGCGGACATCTAAATAAATTGCAACGGATGCTGTCTTTTTCATGGCTGTATGTATTATTTCGACCTTCTGATTAATGGTCAGAAGTATGCACTAATAAATGAACGACATACAAAAATACATACATTTTTATAATACAACATCAAATAAAGTAAAATAATGTAAATAAGTTATGAACAAAAGTACTGATTATCAGTATATTTAAATTTCAGTAACTTTTGTCAGTTTTCGGTAAATTAGTGTTTTTTATGACTACGGATCAGAAGGTTGGGGGTTCGACTCCCTTCGGGTTCACTTCAAAGTTGACAGTCGACAGTAGGCAGTTGGCAGTAAATGCCGGCTGCTTCTTGCATTTACAAGCGAAACAACAAACAACGATTGAGATAAGCAATTTTTTAGACAGAATTGTTAATACCCCCTCCTTCCCACCGGGTATATTTCCAAAATTCCGGATAAACAGATAAAAACTACATTTATCCTGGTATTCCTGCCAGGTCTGAAAGTTTGCCAATTAGGTAATATTGGTCTTCTAATGAAAGTTCATCCAGACTGGGAATTGTCGTAAAGTAATTCAGGATATTATTTTTGACCCGAATCATCTTTTTTCTTTTCCAGGTTCTTAGGCCCTTTTTTCCTCTTCTTTGTTTATCATTATTAAATTCATCCCGGAATATTGATCTTATCCCGTCACAAACCCTGTCAATATTTATTTCCTCTTGCAATGTAATGACTTCATTGGGTTTATTTCTTTCATATTCCCCCTTGAAACTTATTGATGTAATCCTGTTATTCATTAAATATTGCTTTAGCTTATCCAGTTCAGCCCACATTTGATAATACTTTCCTGAATAGTTATCCTTGTCATCACCTGACTGAGTTTCTTTTTCAATCCAGAGAAGTATGAAGCAAATCTCCAGGATGGCCTGGTCTTCGGAAATATCATATTCAATAAGAAGGGCCGCCACTTCATCATATCTTTGCCTGTCAATTATCATATTATAATCAAAGCCCCCCTGTGAATTGTAATCCAGGGGGAAAAACTTATTAATCCTATGAAGATCAATTGCTAATTTTATTTTTGGGCCTGTTTGCATTGGTGTTGGATTTGTAAGGATGGATTATTCAACATATTTGAATTGGTTATCACAATATACGAAATTTCTCAACATTCCGGGTATAAGCTTACCAAAATTCCGCTAAACAAGAAAAAGGAACTATGAAATCAATAAAGCAAGTTTACCAGGACATCAGACTTAGATTCGAGAAAGAGCCTCACCATGATAAGGCATAAAGCTGAGTTTGGTGATGGCAAAGTGACCATAAGTGGTAATGATTGCCGGCTGCTTTTTGCATTTTATATGGCTTCGGTTTATTTCTTTACTTTGCAGATAATTCCAATAATTATATCCTCACTAATCTCATGGAATTATTTAAAATCGAAACTCCAGATCATCTTCAGGTACAAGCATATTCATGGGCAGTTAAAAACCCAGTGGTCGTAATTCAAATTGCTCATGGCATGATGGAACATGCCGGGCGTTATGATCATTTTGCCAGGTGGATGAACGAGCATCGGATTGCCGTTTATGCATCCGATCACATCGGGCATGGGCTCACCGCTAAAACTTTCTCAGACCTGGGGCAATTTCCCCGCGAGGACGATTGGCAGCGATCGGTTGAAATTCATCATATTTTAACCCAAAAGATTCGTGCGGAACATGCCGGAATCCCGGTTTTTCTCCTTGGACACAGCATGGGTTCAGTATTGGCCCAGACTTATATGATGCAGCACGGACGGGAAGCCGATGGTTTTATCCTTTCCGGCGCTGTCCGGCAATCCACATTCATGGCCAACATTGGTCTTATTATCGCTGGCACGTTATCATTCTTTTTTGGACCGGCAGACCGCTCTAAATTATTGATTTTCCTGGGATACGGGCAATATAATAACAGGCTGAGGCCTAAACGGACAGCATTTGACTGGCTTTGCAGCGAGGAAAGTATAGTGGATGAATATATAAGCTCGCCCCTTTGCGGGTTTCCCTGCTCTAACCGGTTTTATCAGAACTTTTTCTATGGCTTTAAATACATCTCCAAGCGCAACAATCTGAAGCAGATTCCGGCCGGAACACCGGTGTACATCTTTGCAGGCAGGATGGACCCTGCGGGTAAATTCGGAAAAGATCCGCAGAAGATCAACTATTTGCTTTCAAAATTCTCCCGGGCACAGGTCCTGATGAAACTATACAGTAACGGCCGTCACGAAATGCTGAACGAAATGAACCGGGAGGAAGTTTATGGGGATTTGGTGGAATGGATCAAAGAGAGAATTAGTCTTCAGTCAGCAGTCAACAGTCAGCAATTGAAACTAGAAACTAGAAACTAGAAACTTGGAATTTGGAATTTGGAATGAATAGGCGAATTATTGATATCATCGAAAAGTACTATCCAGGCTCAATCGGATACAACATCTATTTGCCGCATTCCCAGGCGGTGAAGGAACTTGCGCTAAAGATTGCCCGGTCGCATCCGCAGTTCCATGCTGATGAGGATGTTATTGAGTTTGGAGGGATGTTGCATGATATCGGGATTTTCTACACGGATGCCCCTGAAATCGGTTGTTTTGGTGATCTCCCTTATATTGCACATGGCTATAAAGGGCGGGAATTACTCGAAAAGGAAGGCCTTCCGTTGATTGCACCGATTTGCGAACGACATATCGGCGTGGGGATTTCACTTGAAGATATTGAAAAGCACCATCTCCCCCTTCCAAAAAGGGATATGACACCCCAGACCATCGAAGAAAAAATTATTTGTTACGCTGACAAATTCTTCTCAAAATCAGCAGATGATCTCCTTCTGCCTAAACCTTTGGAGAAGGTGAAAAAGAGCGTTAGTAAATACGGTGAGGATAAATGGAAAGTATTTGAGGAGATGATGGGGTTTTTTGGGACTGACATTATTTATTTGTGATTGAATATTCGCGAAAATTCGCGTCATTCACGTTCTATTTACATTACTTAGCTTCGAAAACCAGTTCCCCGTTCAGGTAAGTCTTAAGCACTTTAATACCTGGAATTTCAGCCTGATTTATTGTCATGATATCCTTCTCAAGTATAACAAAGTCCGCGAATTTCCCCGCTTCAATGCTGCCTTTTATGTCTTCTTCGAAACTCCCTTTTGCTGCCCAGATGGTTATTGAGCGAAGGGCTTCTTCGCGGCTCAGGGCATTTTCTGTCTGGTAACCACCCTCAGGGTATCCTGTTTCATCCATTCTGGCAACCGCAGCATAAAGCGTCAGCAAAGGATTGATCTCCTCGATTGGAAAATCAGTACCGTTGACCAACCAACCGTTTTGCTGCAGCAACTTATTGTAAGCATAAGCTCCTTTAACCCGGTCTGTTCCTAATCTGGATTCAGCCCAGTACATATCTGAAGTGCAATAGGTGCTTTGGATAGAAGGAATTATATTGAATTTTGCAAAAAGCTGAAAATCATCGGGATGAACTACCTGAGCATGTTCAATGCGCCAACGCTTGTCATTATGCCCTTTCAGTACTTCACCATACAAATGAAGCATCATCCGGTTGGCCGAATCACCGATGCAGTGGGTATTGACCTGGAAATTTTTATCATAAGCTTTGATAAGGATATCCCGGAAATAATCGGGTTCAGACATCCGGATGCCATAATTTCCCGGGTCATCGCTATATGGCTCCAGCAATAAAGCGCCTCTTGAGCCTAACGCACCATCGGCATAAAGCTTGATTGAATTTACTGTCAGCCTTTCTTTCTGAAACGCCCCTTTTTCAACAAACTCCCTGATATTTTTATCGGTAGGGCTTAACATGGCATTGATCCGCATTTTTAATTTCCCGGATTGCTGCAAAGAATCGATCATCATGATGGTTTCGAAATCAAGTCCGGCATCCACTACAGACGTTAGTCCGACTTTAAAGCAATCGTCTTGGGCACTTATCAGGGCATTTTCTTTTTGAAGTTTATCATCTTCCGGAATAGCTCCCTTCATCAGATCGGCTGCATTATCGAGCAGAATTCCTGTCGGTTTACCATCATGAAGGATTACATCTCCCCCTTCCATTTTGGTTTGGGCAGTAATGCCAGCCAAGCGGAGCGCTTCACTGTTAGCCAAAACTGCATGCCCATCCACCCGTGTCAATACAACCGGGTTCTCCGGGAAAAGCTGGTCAAGCATTGATTTGTCAGGAAACTCTTTCAGTTCCCAATCGTTCTGATCCCAACCCCTGCCTAAAATCCAGCCATTGGGATGATTTTCATGGTATTTCCGAAGCAATTGAAGGATTTCATCGAACGAACGGGTTCCTTTGAGATTAACCGACTGATGAAGCCCGAGTGCGTAGCCATAAAAGTGGCAATGGCCATCAATCAACCCCGGAAAAACCGGCTTTCCCCCGGCATCAATAACCAGTTCCGATTCGAATGATTTCAGTATTTTTTCATTGGTCCCTGTGGCTAAAAAAAGTCCGTTGCCAACCGCAAATGCTTGTTTCGTGGTGAAAGATGAATCAACGGTGTAGACCAGCCCATTGATAAGGATAAAGTCAGCTTTCTCACTCATATTACAGCCGGTAAAAATGATCAGCGATATTAAAAGGAACGTGTGTATTTTTCCCATCATTAAGATTCCACATTTAATTGTTTCGAACAAAATTAAAAAAAGCCTGTTAATTAAAATCTTTATCAAGGCGATCTAAAAGATAAAACCTTATTATATTTGTAACCATGAAATAAAAAGCAAGAACATGAATAAAAGAAAAATACAACCAAGCTTAATATTTATCGCCACTGTGATCATTGCCGGTGCCTTTTTCCGCTTTATCCCCCACTGGCCAAATTTCACACCTATTGCTGCGATGGCTTTATTTGGAGGGGCATGCATCGGCAGGAAGCACCTTGCTTTTCTGATTCCCTTTGCAGCCATGTTCCTTAGTGACCTGGTACTTGGTTTGCATAAAGATATGTGGGCGGTATACCTTGCATTTGGCCTGACCGTGTTGATTGGTACCTGGATCAGGAGCAATATACGATTTGCAACTGTGGTAGCGGCGTCCGTTGGATCTTCTGTCATATTTTTCCTGCTTACCAACTTTGCTTCCTGGCTCGCCAGCCCATTTTATCCTCAAACTTTTGGCGGGCTAATGCAATCTTATATCGCCGGCCTGGCATTCATTAATAATGGCTCGCTTGGGATTTCCTTCTTCCTCAATGAAATCGCGGGTGCACTGTTCTATAATGGAATATTTTTTGGGATTTATTCTTTTGCCAGGCATCGGCTCCCATCTCTTTCCAGGGCGTCATGAACATCTTTTTTTTCAGAAGGCCTAAGCCCAGGCCTTTCAATTACAAGCCGATTTATTACGATCCGGAAAAAGAGGAAGCTGAAGAGCGAAAAAAAACCCTGAATGCTTTACAGGATAAAGACCCCAGGGAGCACATGCGGGCAGAGATAAGAAGAAAATGGAAAGTTGAGAGAAAGAGTGCTGATAAAAGGAATCAGGTATACCGGATTTTCTTTTATCTATTCCTTGCTGTTTTTGCAATATACCTGATCTTTTTTACAGACTTTGTCGACAAGTTTGTTTCATTTTTCGTCCGGTAAATAATGGCTGACATCATTCAACTCCTTCCTGATTCTGTAGCCAATCAGATAGCTGCCGGGGAAGTTATTCTCCGCCCGGCATCTGCTGTTAAGGAGTTGCTTGAAAACGCCATTGATGCAGGGGCAACGGAAATCAACCTGATTATTAAAGACGCTGGAAAGACACTTATTCACGTGGTAGATAACGGAGGCGGAATGTCGGAAAGGGACGCCCGTATGTCGTTCGAACGGCATGCAACCAGCAAGATCAGGCAGGCAAACGACCTTTTCGCGATCCGAACGCTGGGTTTCAGGGGCGAAGCCCTGGCTTCCATAGCTGCTATTGCCCAGGTTGAAATGAAAACGCGCAGACACGAGGATGAATTGGGAACATTGGTTGAAGTTGAAGGATCACGCGTTAAAAACCAGGTGAACTGCAGTTGCCCGGCCGGGACATCCGTCCAGGTTAAAAACCTTTTTTTTAATGTTCCGGCAAGAAGAAGTTTTTTAAAAGCAGAATCGGCTGAGCAAAAGCACATTGTAGATGAGTTTTTTCGTGTTTCCCTGGTTTATCACGAAGTCCGATTCACTTTCCATCAGAATCAAAAAATTCTTTACCAGTTGCAGGCAACAGGCAGAAAACAGCGCATTCTTGCTTTGTTTGGCTCCGGCTATAACGAACGGCTTATGCCGGTAGAACACATCTCCGATGCCATTTCCATCACTGGTTTCATTGGAAAGCCGGAATTTGCGCGTAAAACCCGTGGCGAACAATTCTTTTTTGTCAACGGGAGATATATCCGTCATCCTTACCTCCATCATTCCATTGAAAGCGCCTATCGGGAGCTAATTCCCATTGATGCAGTGCCAAGTTATTTTATTTACATCGATACAGATCCCGGCACCATTGACATCAATATCCACCCCACAAAAACGGAGGTAAATTTCCTTGACAACAAAGTGATATATGCTGTCATCCGGTCTGCTGTGAGGCAATGTTTAGGCTTGAATAACATATTGGACAGCATTGACTTTAATGTGGAACGAAGCCACGATTATTCACCTCCGAAAGATGGGCGTCAGGTAAAGAACCCATTTGATGTACCACCATCGGACTATAATCCATTTGACCATTCCGTCGATAAAAAGAAACCGACAGGTGAACCTTGGTTTAAAGCGCCCGTTAAGGGATGGGAAGGCCTTTATGATAACAATGACTTCAAAGGCATGCAGTCACCTCAGAACGATGGTCTGTTCAGTGAAACCGAATTTCAAACCGCATCTCAGGAAGCTGACAGGGCAAGCGTTTTCCAGTTCCATAACCGCTACTTGGTCAGCAGTATCAAATCGGGCCTGGTTGTGATCGATCAGCAGCGGGCCCATGAAAGGATCCTTTATGAACAATACCTGGACCGTATCCAGCATCATCAGCAAATAATCCAGCATGAGCTATTTCCTTTTCAGGTTTCATTTGGTCCAAGTGACGGTGAATTGGTCGATGAGATAATGGAAGACCTGAATATCCTTGGATTTCACCTGAACAAACTTGGAAAAAATACGTTTGTTGTATCAGGTACTCCATCCGGCATGCAGGACACGGACCTGCAGGCGCTATTGGAAGACTTATTGGACCAGTATAAGAAGAATCTTGTTGATTTGGGTTTGGATAAAAGCACTAATTTAGCACGCTCTTTGGCTTTCAGTGTGTCTGCTAAATCAGGCAGACGGTTTTTTACAGAAGAGATGAGCCATCTTATTGATGAGCTATTTTCCTGTAAAGCCCCGGATTTAACTCCTGACGGGCGAAAGGTTTTCACTATCATCCCGGTGGATCAAATCAACCAATTACTAAACCGTTAATACGGGCTTAATATGACAGAACAGTTCAGACCAAGGGGATTTGCTTTATTACCAACCGTGGTAAAGAATCTGCTTATTATCAACGGATTAATGTTTGCAGCCCAGATCGTGGCTGAGAAATCGTTTGGTATAAGCCTGGAAGATTTGCTTGGTTTGCACTATCCGCCTTCCATGGCATTTAAGCCCTGGCAGTTTATTACCTATATGTTCATGCATGGCAATATCGTGCACCTTTTTTTCAATATGTTCGCCCTCTGGATGTTCGGATATGCACTGGAAAATATATGGGGAGCGAGGCGTTTCCTGGTTTATTTCCTGGTTACAGGGATAGGCGCCGCATTAGTTCATTATCTCGTCATTTTCATCACAATCAATCCTACCGTGGTCATGCTAAACGGATTGATCGCTGATCCTAACGCCCCGGCAATCTTTGATTTTATCAACCAGCATGCACTTCAGATCAATCAGTATTCCGGTGATATTTTTATCCAGTCGCAAAAGTTCCAGGAAGCGCTGCAAACCCTGGCGTATAGCCCGGAAAACCGGCTGGCTTTGCAAATTGCGCATAACTTCCTGGTTGATTACCGGGAATATTACCTGAGCCTGCCAAATGTGATTGGTGCGTCAGGCGCTGTTTTCGGAATCCTGCTTGCTTTTGGTATGCTATTTCCAAATACACTGATCTTTATCTATTTCCTTTTCCCGATAAAAGCCAAATATTTTGTGATCATTTATGGTCTTATTGAACTGTTTTACGGTTTCACAGGGGCAGAATCCAATGTTGCCCATTTTGCCCACCTGGGCGGGATGATATTTGGATTTTTCCTCATACTATACTGGAAGAAACGAGGCAGGTTATATTAATGTAATCATGAACCCAAACTTTAATCCATTAGAAGATATCGTCCGGTTTTTCAGGTCAAAAGCCGTATTACCAAGGCTTATCCTTATTAATGCTGCGATCTGGGTTGGTATTGGTGCCATGAGGGTTTTCTCCTTCTTATTTAATGTCCCTGATTCCACGCTGACGAATTATATAGTTGATTATTTTGCCTTGCCGGCTAACCTTGGAAGCCTTCTTTCCCATCCCTGGACCCTGATTACTTATATGTTTCTTCACATCGATTTCTTGCATGTTCTTTTCAATATGCTCTGGCTTTTCTGGTTTGGTAAAATATTTCTTGAGTTTCTCAAATCCGGGCAATTATTGTTGATTTATCTATCAGGCGGTATATCAGGTGGTATTTTATACCTGCTTTTCTATAATATTTTTCCCGTATTTGAAAAATCGTTGGATTTATCGTTTGCCCTGGGAGCCTCTGCATCGGTGATGGCCATAGTCACAGCGATTTCTTTTTATGTCCCTGGTTATTCAATACATTTGTTGTTCTTAGGGAAAATAAGAATCTTTTATATTGCTCTCTTTTTATTTATACTTGATTTCTTTATGATCAGGTCGGAAAATGCCGGAGGGCATATTGCCCATATTGGCGGGGCTTTGTTTGGACTCAGTTATATCGTTGCAAGGCGCAAAGGGATGAATTTCAGCGGGGTTTTTGGTATGTCCCGTTTAAAGGAATTTTTCCGGAAGATGAGAAAAAGCAAACTGCGGATTGAATATAACAATACAAGTTCAACCTTTGGACGGCCTCTTACAGATGATGACTACAACATACGCAGGGCCCAAAGACAAAGAATGATTGATGACATTCTCGATAAAATATCAAATTCAGGTTATGAAAGCCTGACTTCAGATGAAAAAGAAATTCTTTTTAAATCGAGTAATTCAAGCAACTAGCCTTATGTAACTATGGGGTAATGAATGTTATATTCTCCAATAGCTTACAAAGTACTTAAAGTAAATTCACCCGGAATAAGTAATGGCTGAGAATAAAACATCTGGAAATAAAAGGCTGGGATTTTTTAACAGCTTTATTCTGATTGTAAATATTTTATTCATATTTGCCCTTGCTTTATCTTACCTGTCAGTGCATGTCAGCCCTGTGAAAAGCTGGATCCTGCCTTTCTTCGGTTTGCTTTATCCTTTCCTGATCATTATTAACCTTTTCTTTGTTATTTACTGGATACTTCGTTTGAGGTGGCTATTCCTGATCTCTGCCATCTTTATTTTAGCGGGGTGGAACCATCTGGAGCGCTTAGTCCAATTCAGTTCACCCGGAACGCCTTCCGCGGACAGCAGTTCTTTCAAGGTAATCAGCTATAATGTTAAAAATCTTTCAAACGATAATGTTGTCCTTATCAAGCCTCAAATCCGCAGCAAGATTCTTGATTTTCTGGATGAAGAAGATGCTGATATTTTATGCCTTCAGGAATTTGCCATCGTGCATCCGGATCCGGAAGCTTTCATCGACTCACTGTCTGATCGCCTGGAAATGCCGTTTCATGCGTATATTCAATACTTTGAAAAACCCCGCAAGAGAATTGATGCCATTTTCACTTTTTCAAAATATCCAATCCTCAACTCAGGTTCGGTAAAAAAGGATAATCAACATAATTATGCCCTGTTTACTGACCTGTTGATGGATAAAGATACGGTCAGACTTTTTAATATCCATTTAGAATCTCTCAGGTTCAAGCATGAGGATTATAATTTCATTTCGGAGTTTGATCTGCAATTCGAAGAAAATGAAGATATCCAGGAAGGTTCGCGGAGGATATTTGAAAAACTGAAGACTGCATTTGCCAGGAGAGCTTCGCAGGTTGATAACCTGTCATCCTGTATTATCCAGTCCCCATACCCTGTTATCCTATGCGGCGATTTTAACGATACGCCTAACTCTTATGCATATCAGCAACTGACAGTCAATCTAAAAGATGGCTTTATGGAGAGTGGCAAGGGGTTTGGAAATACCTATATTGGAAAGCTTCCATCCTACCGGATCGATTTTGTCCTGTACGATGACTATTTCGTATCCTGGAATTGCAGCAGGAAACTCATTAAACTATCTGATCATTACCCAGTGACCTGCATAATGGGAAAGAGACAGGAGAATTAAATATTTCTGTTGACAGCCACATTTTATCAGGATTGTAAAAAGTATATTAACAGCGTCTTATGGACTTCAAGCTAATATCTGACTTTAAACCCACCGGCGACCAACCGGAGGCCATTAAGCAGCTACTGGAAGGCATTGAGCGCGGCGATCCTGCCCAGGTCTTATTGGGGGTGACCGGTTCGGGAAAAACATTTACTATCGCCAATGTTATTTCCCAAATCAAACGGCCGACCCTCGTGCTAAGCCATAATAAAACGCTGGCAGCGCAGCTTTATGGGGAATTCAGGCAATTCTTCCCTGATAACGCTGTGGAATATTTCGTTTCCTACTACGATTACTATCAGCCTGAAGCTTATCTTCCGGTCACCAATACCTATATTGAGAAAGACCTTTCTATCAATGAGGAGATTGAGAAGTTGCGGTTGAGTACTTCATCTTCATTACTTTCGGGTAGAAGAGATATTATCGTGGTTTCATCTGTTTCCTGCATTTTTGGAATTGGAAATCCGGATGACTTTAATAACAACGTTATCCGCATCAAAACCGGCGAGCATCTCAGCCGCAACCGATTACTTTATTCCCTCGTCGATGCATTATATTCCAGGACGGAGACTGATTTTGGAAGGGGCAGATTCAGGGTCAGGGGTGATAGTGTGGACATCTACCCTGCTTATGCCGATTTTGCCTACCGGATTGTTTTTTTTGGAGATGAGATCGAAGGCATCGAATCTTTTAATCCCCTGAATGGCTTCCGTCTGGATAAGCATGATGAGATCACCATTTTCCCGGCCAATATCTTCGTTACTTCTCAGGACAAGATGAAAGAAGCTTTAAAGGAGATCGAGGAAGATATGTGGAAGCAGGCTGCCTATTTCAGGGAAGTTGGAAAGGTTTTTGAAGCCAAACGGTTGGAAGAACGGGTTACTTATGATGTGGAGATGATGCGGGAACTTGGCTATTGCTCCGGCATTGAAAATTACTCGCGTTATTTTGACGGAAGAGCTTCAGGCACCCGTCCTTTTTGCCTGATCGATTTTTTCCCTGACGATTATCTCATGGTAATTGATGAGAGCCATGTTACAGTGCCTCAGGTCAGAGCTATGTATGGCGGCGACCGCTCCAGGAAGCAAACCCTGGTGGAGTTTGGGTTCAGGCTGCCTTCTGCACTTGATAACAGGCCGCTTAAGTTCGACGAATTTGAATCTTTGGTTAACCAGATCATTTATGTCAGTGCTACTCCAGCCGATTATGAACTTCAGCGTTCAGGAGGCGTGGTTGTTGAGCAGCTGATCCGGCCAACAGGGCTATTGGACCCGGTTATCGAAGTCAGGCCCAGCCAGAATCAGATTGACGACCTGCTTGAAGAAATCGACAAAACCGTTAAAAGCGGGAGCCGGGTATTGGTAACAACACTCACAAAAAGGATGGCGGAAGAACTGACGAAATATATGGTAAGATTAGGCATTAAGTGCCAATATATCCATTCTGAAGTCGAGACACTTGATAGGGTGGAGATAATGAGAGATTTACGATTGGGTAAATTTGATGTTTTAGTTGGCATTAATTTACTAAGAGAAGGGCTCGACCTGCCTGAGGTGTCCCTGGTAGCTATTCTTGATGCGGATAAAGAAGGATTTCTGCGTTCTGCCCGATCACTTACCCAGACAGCCGGAAGGGCGGCAAGAAACATTGAAAGCCGTGTTATCATGTATGCAGATAAGATCACTGATTCCATGCGGACGACTATCGATGAGACCACCCGTCGAAGAGAGAAACAACTGGCTTACAATGAAGAGCACGGCATCACCCCCACTGCAATAATTAAATCTGTTGAACGGATTATGGGGCAAACTGTTGTGGCCGATGCAAAAAAGAGAGAGCCTCAGGCTTACTATGAAAAACAGGATGTTGAAGTCGCCGCAGATCCTGTGCTTCAATATATGACTGATGCCCAGCTGTTAAAATCCATTTCGGATCTGAGAAAAGAGATTGAAAAGACGGTGAAAGATCTCGATTTTATCAATGCAGCGAAACTCCGCGACGAAATGTTCACCCTTGAAGATTACTTTAATGAGAGAAAATCTGGTTCAAAGAAATTATAAACCAAATATTCCATATCAATAAAATGAATGACCAGGAGCTTTTACAAGCAGCTATATGTGCAGCTATCTCAGGAAGTTCCGAAATCCTTGATATTTACGGGCAGGAATTTGAAGTCGAGTTTAAGGTGGATAAGAGTCCGCTGACGTTGGCTGACCAATATGCCCATGAAGCCATTTGTAATGCTTTGAAGGCGACAGGACTGCCAATACTGAGTGAAGAAGGGAAAAATATCCCCTATGAGGTCCGAAAGGATTGGGAGAGATTCTGGTTGGTCGATCCTTTAGATGGGACAAAAGAATTCGTAAAGCGAAACGGCGAGTTCACGGTTAACATCGCCCTGATTAGTAATCGGAAGGCCGTGATGGGAGTTATACTGGTGCCGGTTAGCGGATTACTCTACTTTGCATCCCGTTCAACAGGGGCCTTTAAAATCATACTGGAAGGCAAAGGCGACATGAGCCTTGAGAAAATGATGCAAGATGCTGAATCTTTGCCTTTGCCAGGCTTGCTTCATACAGTAACTGTAGTGGGCAGCCGATCTCACCTTTCGCAAGAAACAACAGATTTTGTACAGAATCTGCAGAAAAACCAACCAGACCTTGATTTTATTTCCATAGGAAGCTCACTGAAATTGTGCCTGATTGCTGAAGGGAAGGCACATATTTACCCTCGTTTAGGGCCAACCATGGAATGGGACACCGCTGCCGGCCAGGCGATCGTGGAGATTTCAGGTGGCAAAATGGTTCAGGCCGATTCAGGGGAAGCAGTCCTTTATAACAAACCTGACCTTCATAATCCCTGGTTTGTGGCCAGCAGATTATTTTTCTGTTTCGATCAATTCCACATCAAAAACGAGCGGTGAGAAAGGCGGGATTACATCCCCGGCTCCCTTTTCTTTATATGCCAGTTTAGATGGAATGATCAATGTTGCTTTACCGCCTTCATTCATCAAGGCAATGCCAACATCCCATCCTTCGATTACAGCTCTGCGGCCAAGCGCAAATTCAAACGGCTCGCCTCTTTCAACAGAAGAATCGAACATGGTGCCATCAAGCAGTTTGCCGGTATAATGGACTTTAACTTTCTTGCCATCGATAGGTTTCGGGCCTGTCCCGGCTTGTTTTTCAACATAAATCAAGCCATTAGGCAAAATAGTTGTAGGTGTTATGTTATTATCTTTCAAATATTTCTGAATGGATGCAATTTCCTCCTTTTCCTTCCGGGATGCTTCAGCCTTTTGTTTTGCATTTTTGTCAGCTTGTTTACGTTCAAATTCCTCATTGCTCATGATTTTAATCATCTCAACCTCATAGTAAAGTGTACTGAAAGCTGGGACTACACTGCCTGCGCCCTGGGCCCCGAAAGCCATTGCAGAAGGTACAATAGCGTTAGCTTTTCCGCCTTCACGCATCATGCCTATAACTTCCTGGAAGCCCTTGTTCTCAAACTGGCTGCCATATTTAAAATCCACAGGTTCACCTCTTTCAATTGTTGAAAAAAGCTTTTCACCACCCAGTAAATAAACAGTATAATGAGCATTAACATAGCCATCCTTTACCGCTGTTTTTCCGGTTCCCTTTTTTGTTTCGAGAAAGTAAATACCTGAACTGGTTGGCTGTACGGTAATTTTATTATTCGTGACATATTCCTGAAGGCGTATCATTTCTTCCTGTTCCAGTTGCATGTTCTTCACCTCGGCCTCTTTGTCAATTTCTGCCTGTGTCTGGACTTTTTGCACTTTTACCTCAAAATAAATGTCGCTCTCATCAGTAAGGAAAGCAGGTACGGCAGGCTGCCCAAAAGTTTTGGTGAACAATGGCCCGGCTTTCAGCACGAACGTGGCACTGTCACCCTGTTTAAGGAGTTGCAGGCACTTATAAAAATCGCCTTCATATTGTGATTCTGCGACAGGCAGGACAATGGGTTGTTGTACATTCTTGCTGTCAAAAAGCGCTGAATCCTTAAGTCCGTATTTCAGAGAAAGGGTCAGGATGCTGCCAATACGGACTTTAGCAGTATCGTTATTGTCATCCTTGTAGATTTTGTAATAAACACCGGTCTTGGTCTTTTTAAATCCGGGATATGCTCCCATGTTGCAGGAAATCATCAAGGCAGAAATGCTTACCAGGACGATAGTCAGGATTAAAATTTTCTTTAAGCTCATAAATATTATTAATTAATGTTTGCTAATACATGCTGATGAATTCTATATCATAGACCAGGGAAGCTTTTTGGTGTATTTTTTTCTGGTCACCGATCAGGCCATAAGCGAGATGCGAAGGTATAATAAATTTCGTACGGTCACCTACCTTTAGCAATAAAATAGCTTCCTCCAAGCCTGTGATCACCTGGCCTTTACCAACCTGGAAAACAATAGGACCATCTTTTAATGCCGAATAAACCGTGTCACCGTTTAACAAGCTCAATGTATAAGATAACTTCACAGTCTTGCCATCCTGAGCTTTTGCACCAATCCCCTGTTTAGTAATCATATATCTGATACCGGTATTGGTTGTCTCCATATTCCAGTGGTGACGAAGAATGAAATCTTCAATTTGTTCATTTTCTGTCTTTGCGGCTTCCTGGTTGGCTTTAATGAGTGGTTCTTTATATTTCGAAGGGCTTTGAAGAGGCTTTCCCGGGCCACTCCTGTCACAATGCGTGAAAAGTATGACTAACGCCAGAAAGGTCAAAAATCTAAAAACTGTATTGACAGAAATCATGGATAAATCCTTCAGAATGAAGAACGGTCAATCTTTTCCTTGTATTGCACCAGCACTTCTTTAAGTTTAATGATAGTTTCGTCGAGGGAAACAAATGAATCACCGCCGGCCGCATTTTTGTGACCGCCACCGTTAAAATATTCACGAGCGATATTGTTAACAGAAAGGTCGCCTTTCGACCTGAAAGAAAGCCTGATACGGTCCTTTCTTTCAGTCATTAAGACGGCAATTTTGATGTTTTCAATAGAAAGTGCATAGTTGACAATACCTTCTGTATCGCCAACCTGATGATGGAAGCGGTCGATTTCGTCTTTCGACAAAGCTATATAAGCAGTGCTTAATTCAGGAAGGATCGTCAGTTTTTCGATCAGGCAATATCCCAGCAGGCGTAACCTGTTTTCTGAATAGGTATCATATACGAGCCGGTGTATCTGTTCCGGGTTGATGCCTGTCCGAAGCAGTGAAGCCGTAATCTGAAAAGTGTCCGCGTAATTACAGGAAAAACTGAAAGAACCGGTATCGGTCATAATCCCCACGAACAGGCAGGTCGCGATATCGTTGTCGATCCTGTCAAGCCAGGAACAACCTTCTATAAAACGGTAAAGTAGTTCAGAGGTTGATGAAGTTTGAATGACTGAGAGATAAAAGTCAAAATCGGTCAGAACAGGATCAGGGTGATGGTCGATGAGTATCTTTTTTCCCCCGGCTTTTCTTAATGCCTTTTCAATGACATCTATGCGATTAAGGGCATTATAATCAAGGCAAAAGATAAGGTCGGAGCGGGAAATGATATCCTTAGCTTTTTCTTCATTTAGCCGGAAGATGATTACTTCATTGCTTCCAGGCATCCATTTCAGGAAAGCAGGATAATCGTTGGGTACCATGGCAATGGCCTCCTTTCCCATTTTACTCAGCAGACCGGCCAGGGCAAGAACAGATCCTATCGCATCGCCATCTGGGTTATGATGACTGGTAACAAGGATAGACCGGCTATGACCGATTAAATCTTTAATATCTTCGTATTCGAAATTCTTCAAAGGAAACTTGTAATAATCAGCAAAGTAAACAAATTTAGTTGGTTATTTAAAGTGATACCTGAATTTTATCCTTTGATTTCGAAGGGCTTTATTCACTAATGCCGGAGAACAATGGATTTATTATATTTTTGCACGCTTAAAACAAAGAAAAATTAACTATGAACGGAAACATCACATTAACCATGATCAAGCCCGAGGCCGTCAGAAACGGTAACATCGGTAACATTTTAGCTAAGATTTCATCGGGTGGATTCGCACTTATCGCAATGAAATATTTGAAACTTACCCGAGCTCAGGCTGAGAAGTTTTATGAAGTACACCGGGAGCGTCCATTTTATAATGACCTGGTGGAATTCATGTCATCGGGGCCTATTGTAGCTGCTGTTTTAAAAAAGGAGAATGCAGTAGAAGCTTACCGTAAATTTATCGGGTCGACTAATCCGAAGGATGCCGCTCCGGGAACCATTCGCGCACTTTACGGGACAAACATTCAGGAGAATGCCGTACATGGGTCCGACAGCGACGAAAATGCTATTAAAGAAGCTACGTTCTTTTTCAGCGAACTGGAACGTTTCTAGCAATTCATTTTTCCGAAGATTTAAGAATCCTGAAAGTATTATTTTTATAAACGATTATGATATGGTCCACCGGTTCCTCATCAGCATGAGCCAGTGGTTTTTTATTTTCCGCATTAACAATTGGGGCATTCTGCAATTGAATCAGATCATTTACTGCATTGGAATCACCCTGGGTTAAATCTTTTTGAGGACTATTCCTGCCTGTTATCAGCCATACTGCATCAATATCCGGGAACAAGTTTAAAATCTTTTCCAGAAAATCAAGACTGGGTTTATTACGTCCGGAAAGGACATGGGATACGCTGGAACGTTGCACACCGATCCGGTCTGCAAATTCAGAGGGTGAGAGATGCAATTGTTCCAATAACGATTTGAATCGTTTTATCATGGTTAAGTATTTCTGGCGATGGTGTTTTCCTTAAAATGGAAATACTGGTTTACAAAAGTAAAATAATAAGTTCAAATATGTAAATTACATTTGTAAACAGTTGAATTATTTAATTTGGATTCATATCATGTTAATATACAATAATAGATCTTAATATTTTGTATTATTTGATGACATTAATACCAAGTAATTCACATTTGTCAATCATAATGTACATTTTTTAATAAACTTAAAATAATCAAAAAAGATCAATGGTTTTGTGATTATCCAATTGTAATTCAGATTAATAATGTCTCATGATTAAAGTATCACTTAATTAGTAAATTTTCGGGCAGGACATTATGAAAAGTTACTCCTTCCCCCACCCTTTTTAAGGTTGTCATTAATCCCACCGTAGATCTCTCGAGCCTTGAAAGGTTCGCCTATGAGTATTCTAAAATAATTGTTGATGACCTGGCTAGAAAAGGGGTGCCAGCGGGTAATTAGAAGATGGGGATCCGAATACAGAATATAGAATTCAGAATAATTACCTTTTTATTACTTTCTGAACGGACTGAAATCCATTTAGGTTAACCTTCACAAAATACAACCCTTTCGGGGCATTTTGAAGTAAGTCAATTGTTACTTCCGCTGAATTAATTAAGCTTACTTTCTGTAATCCAATAAACCGCCCGGTTATATCACTAATTTCAATAATACCTTCATTCATCCTTGCTCCCACACCCCAATGGTTCCCTGCATCAACGGTGAACACATCCCGGAATGGGTTCGGATAAATTTTCAAATATGCCATTTCTCCATCCGGCCCATCTATTATAGTGAGGATATTATTAGCCAAAACGAAATCAGGAATTCCAAAACCAAGCATGTCATCAGGCGTAAGGTACTGGCTGGCGCTTTGACGAATAGCGTCGGCGATCTGCATATTGCTTAATGTGGGATTTGCCTGCCACAGGCATGCTGCCATGCCTGCAAGAATTGGAGAAGAGAAAGATGTGCCGCTACCGTAACCAAAACCTCCCCCATATGGATCCGCTACATAAGCGTCTGATCCTTGCGTAACGACGTCAGGCTTCACCCTCCCGTCATACGAAGGTCCATGCGAACTAAACGCGGCATAATTACCACTTCCATCTACTGCTCCGATACCCATTACACTGTCGCCATCTGAGGGCGCACCCAGATAGTACCAGGCATCGGTGCCTGAATTACCAAGGCTGTTTACAACCAGGATACCTTTTTTTGCCGCCATGTCACCACCGATAGTTGAAGGAGCTGTATCGCCATCCATATCAGCATAAGTATGGTTCTGGGCAGGGTCGTCAAATTCGGTGTAACCCAATGAGGAATTGATAACATCTGCACCGACACTGTCAGCAAATTCAGCAGCTGACACCCAATTATATTCTTCGATTATATACTCCGAGTTCCCGTCCTCCGAATGTAAGAGCCAATAAGATGCCTTGGGCGCTGTGCCGATCAATTGCCCGGGATAATTGCCCCCCATAAGGGACAGCACCATCGAACCGTGCGGATGACCGTCAAATGACACTTCTCCCCCATACACAAAGTCCCGTGTGCCGAGGATCTGGTTATTTTGCCAAAGACTGTCGAACACATCAAGGACATTGGCATTATAAAATCCGGCATCAATTACGGCAATGACTTTTCCTTGTCCACGGTAACCCATCTCATGTAAAACGTCTCCGTTTAACATCTGGATCTGGTTCAACCCCATCCCATAATCGAATATGCCCATTTCGAAGCCTTGCTTGAGATTGGATACAATAGCTTCCTGATAAATTTCATGCTTAAAGAAAGGCTTTTCAAAGTCTTTGGTCCAGACAGGCATTGATGGCGCGGGTTTTGGTGATTTAGTAACACCTGCTACATAAGGTAAAGCATTAATAGCATCGATAACTGTCGGATTATCCGTAAAAATCGTAACCCCGTTCAGCCATTTGCTGGGATTCAGGATTGTTGCCCCTGTCGCTGCTAAGCCTTGTAAATAAATTGGATTTACCGGCAGATCAGTTACATCGACCGGTATATCCTGGTTCAACCTTCTGTCGAGAGCTCGCTGGGAAAGAAATTCCAAAGGATTATCTATAGAATAAGGTGAATTGTTTTTATCGGTAAACCTGACAAAATACTTGTCGGGTGAAATCTGCGCACCGGCTATAAAAGAGACGAACATCAGCAAAATTGCAAGGGCTTTGGTTTTCATGTGATTGATTTTGTTGCAAAAGTAATAAAATTAGAATGAAGGCCTAGGTTACCCTTAAACAATCCGAACCAGGATTTGTTTAAATTGCATATCTTTGATTATTATGCGCATTGATATCATTACGATTTTTCCCGGAATGTTTTCCGGCCTGTTTGATTTTTCCATAATCAGACGGGCCATGGATAAGGGTGCGGTAGAAATTCACCTGCATGATCTGCGTGATTATTCCTTGAACAAATACCGCAGTGTAGACGATTACCCTTTTGGCGGAGGGGCTGGAATGGTCATGATGGTGGAACCCATTGCGGAGTGTATCAGCCAGCTAAGAAATGCCAGAATCTATGACGAAGTCATTTTTTTAACACCGGATGGCAAGTTGCTGAACCAGGGCATTGCCAATGAACTATCGCTCAAAGGAAACCTGATACTTCTGTGCGGTCATTATAAAGGGGTCGATGAGCGATTAAGGGAACACTACATTACACGTGAGCTTTCAATCGGTGATTATGTTCTATCCGGAGGGGAATTGGCGGCCGCCGTCCTGGTCGACTGTGTTATAAGGCTCATCCCCGGTGTGCTCGGTGATGAAACCTCTGCACTGTCCGATTCTTTTCAGGATGGCCTTTTGTCTCCGCCTATATACACCCGTCCGGCTGATTTCAAAGGATGGAAAGTCCCGGAAATTTTGCTCTCAGGCCATGAGGCGAAGATTCGCGAATGGCGCCTGCAACAGTCCATTGACAGGACTAAAAAACGCAGACCAGGATTATTGGAAGATAAAGATTGATTAGTAATACCTGGATCCGGTCAATAATTTTTCATCCGAAAGATTTGCTAAGTTGTATTTAGTTGTATATTTGCACTCTTTTTTACAAGAACCGGTTAAAATACTTGATTGAGATGAGCAAGAATGAATTAATGCAGTTTGTAGAAAACCTTAGCACTGTTAAGAAATTTCCGAATTTTAAGGCTGGTGATACCATAACGGTTACTTATAAGATTCGTGAAGGAAATAAAGAAAGGTTGCAGAATTACCAGGGCGTTGTTTTGCAACGTGTCGGTACCGGCGCTACTGAAACATTCACAGTACGTAAAATTTCGGCCAACATAGGCGTAGAAAGAATTTTCCCGATCTCTTCCCCATTTATTGATGAAATCCAGGTAAACAAGAAAGGCCGTGTCCGCAGGGCAAGGATCTTCTACCTGCGGGATCTTAAAGGTAAGAAAGCCCGTATAAAAGAAGCCAGATATTAGGATGAGATCCGGGAGAGGCTGTCAGAAAATGGCAGCCTTTCTATTATCATGTTATTGCCCTTTTAACATTTGGTGTTTTAAGGGTATTTTTTTTATTTTTGAGAGATGAGAAGAGTTCTTGTAGCCCCGTTTATCGGATTGATCTATGTTTATAAATACGTGATCTCTCCCATGCTGCCCAAGGGATGCAGACACTTTCCAAGTTGTTCTTCTTATTCCATCGATGCATTGAAAATGCATGGCCTATACAGGGGCGGCTTATTGGCAGCTGACCGGGTTGCACGATGCCGACCCTGGGGAACCAGCGGATACGATCCAGTTCCCCGCTTCATCATTAAAAAAATTCAACTCAGAAGATTGTTACCTGGGAATCGGGAGAACTATCCATCTTGTGACCGGTTAAAGCCGCATTAAGGATCAGTTTTATTTCTTATTTTTGCAATACTATAAGTCCTTTGAATTCCTTTTACTATATTGTGAAGAAATTTAATGATCATTCCTATGGCTCCGAACAAACAACAGGAAATCGTAACTGTATGCAGGAAAGCTCATTTCAATGCTACGCACCGCCTCCATAATCCCAACTGGACAGATAACAAAAACGAAAAGGTTTTCGGGAAGTGTAACAATGAGAATTATCATGGTCATAATTACGACCTGATAGTGAAGGTTACCGGTCCGGTTGACCATGAAACCGGGTATGTTATCGACCTTAAAATCCTTAACGATATTATCAGGCAGTATGTCATTGAAAGATATGACCATAAGAATTTATACCTTGATATGCCTGATTTCAAAAACCTTAATCCTTCCGCTGAGAATATTGTCATAAAGATCTGGCATCTTTTAAGGGACCAGATAGATACTAAATTTGATTTATCTATCCAATTGTTTGAAACGGAACGTAATTACGTGGAATATTCCGGCCACGGTAAAATTTGATTTAGCGATATCCGCTTACTGTTTTAAAAATATTATTACCCCCGTAATTCATGGAACACCAGCACGAAGATTCCAATCCAATAAGTTTCGAAAATCTGCTATCGGTGCTTCAGCATACGCTGATGGTGACCTTTTTTGTATTGGTTGTGATGCTGTTAATCGAATATATCACTGTCCAGAGCCGGGGGCGGTGGACCAGGCCCTTAGGACGGTCAGGTTATCTTCAGATTGTTGTTGCTGCTTTTTTTGGTCTGATACCCGGATGCCTGGGAGGTTTTACATCTGTTTCTTTATACATTCACCGCACATTTAATTTCACCGCTTTATTAACAACGATGATTGCGACGACTGGCGATGAGGCTTTTGTTATGTTCTCCCTTTTCCCCTCCAAAGCATTGCAATTGAACCTGTATCTTCTCCTTTTGTCAGTCGCGGTAGGTTCTGTTATTTATATAATTTTCAAAAACAAAAGTCCCTTAAAAAGTGAAGAGATAGAAATCCCTTTGCACAAGGAAGAACCTGATTGCACCTGCTTTGAGCCTGGGCTGATCATTCCACAACTCAGGAAAATTTCTTTTACCCGCACCTTGCTGATTACCGGGAGTTTATTGTTCCTGCTCCATTTATTTACGACAGCCGAATTTCATCATCCAAACGGTTGGGAGAAAACCACCTATATTATTGTGACACTCATTGGATTTTTCATTGTGACCACTGTTCCAGACCATTTCCTGACTGAGCACCTTTGGAAACACACCATAAAAAGGCATATACCCAGGATTTTTATCTGGACCCTGATCGCCTTTCTCGTCATTGATGTCTTCCTGGGATATTTTAACCTGAATCAATGGATCAGTTCAAATACTGCAATTATACTTGTGCTGGCTTTGCTGATTGGTCTCATCCCGCAGTCGGGACCGCATATTATATTTGTCACACTTTTTGCCGGTGGGGCCATCCCTTTTAGCGTGCTTTTAGCCAATTCCATTGTTCAGGATGGTCACGGCGCCATTCCATTGCTGGCGGAATCGCCCAGAAGCTTTATTGCTGTGAAAGCAATAAAATTAGTATTAGGAATCATAGCCGGCGCTTCAGGCATTATTTTAGGTTTTTAGCAGTTAAAGATGATCACGGTCTTAATCACTATTTTATTTTTTAGGAAATGCTCCGAACAATTTCGACAGGAAACGATGAAACTTATGCACCCCGTCAGGGTTGGCATGCATCATGATACAGGCACCATAAACCAGTTTCACCCCATTCTGTTTAGCGATCTCAACTGCTTCTTTTGTTTCCGCTCCCTGCTGGAGCCAAAAGTGGGTGAAACCGTGATGAATGGCATTCTCGACGGCCCCGGCCGTATTTGCTTTAGGGGTCATGAACAAGCCATATCTGACACTTTCAGGCAAACCTGAAACATCGTTATAGCACTTAATACCTTCCACATCATCCATATTTGGGTTTACCGGATATATATCATAGCCTTTGGCAAGAAGTTCTTTAAAGACATTCCGGCTAAATTTTTTGGGATCACGGGAAAGCCCGATAAAAGCAAATTTCTTCGGTTGAAGAAATTCATCAATGATTTTTAACCTGTTTTTCGCCATGGCTTTTTTGATTTGGTTGTGTTTAATAATGGTTGAAATTATTGAACTTATTCAAGGATAATGCTTTTCTGACCCTGAATAATTTTAATGATATTTTTACCACTTCAAAGATAGTAACTTCACTCAGGTTTTGAACAAATCAACTATCTCATTGTTTCAATAGAAATTTAACACTAATAAAATGAAGACACTTATAATTATTTCTGCTATAATTCTCACTTCCTCTCTGGTAAATTCTCAAAGTACAGGTAAAAAGACTTTTTATGATTTTACCGTAACGACAATCGATGGCAAGGAGTTTCCACTATCACAACTTAAAGGAAAGAAGGTTCTCGTTGTCAACACAGCCTCAAAATGCGGATATACCCCGCAATACGAGGATCTGCAAAAACTTTTTGAAACCTATGGCAGAGATAATTTTACTGTAATCGGTTTTCCGGCAAATAATTTCATGAGTCAGGAGCCTGGCACAAATGAAGAGATTAAGCAATTCTGCAGCTCAAAATATTCTGTTACTTTCCCGTTGATGTCGAAGATCTCGGTTAAGGGAAGCGATATCGCTCCGGTATACAGTTGGTTAACTTCAAAGGCAGAGAATGGAGTTATGGATGCGCCGGTGAAATGGAATTTTCAGAAATTCATGATCGATGAAAACGGTAACCTGGTTGGTATGGCACCTTCAGGAGATAATCCCCTATCAGAAAAGATTGTGAACTGGATCAAGGAAAAATGACTGAAATGTTAGTTCTCCCATGAATATAGAAGCCTTTTTTAAAGTTACGTACGGCCTTTACCTTGTTTGCTCAAAAGACGGAAATAATTACAACGGCCATATTTCTAACACAGTTTTCCAGGTAACTGCAGATCCACCGAAATTTGTGGTTGCTTCGCATAAAAATAATCTGACAACGAGTTATATTGAAAAGAGCAATCTATTTTCCGTTTCTATTCTTCAACAGGATGTCGATCTCGATTTTATAGGACCATGGGGTTTTAAATCCGGAAAAAATGCAGATAAATTCACGGCAACATCTTACAAAATAGGCAAAACAGGCGTTCCTATCGTTCTTGACAAGTCTATAGCTTACCTTGAATGTGAAGTCATTGAAAAAATTGATACCGGCACGCATATTCTCTTCATTGGACGGGTAGTAGATGCTGAAATCCTTGACAATGAGTCCAAACCATTGACATACACCTATTACAGAGAGGTGATAAAAGGACTGTCGCCTAAGAACTCCCCGACTTACACCGGCGACATATTAGAAAAGAAAATTCATCAGGAGCCAGATATTCCAAAAGGAAAGCCTAAAAAGTACCAATGTTCAATTTGCGGATATATTTATGACCCGGAAGAAGGGGATTCTCATTCCGGAATTGTTCCAGGTACGGCTTTTGAAGATATCCCGGATGATTGGACCTGTCCCATTTGTGGTGTTTCTAAAAAAGACTTCTACATGATCGATTGATCCTGCCGGGATTCGCCAACAAAATATAAAACGCTGATAATAAGATAAATAGAAAAAATGGCACAACAACCGGTACAACAACTTAAAATTATAAATATTTGAATTGTAATTATTTAGAATTCGAATAGTGAACTTTGTATTGATTTACAAAACATGCAAAACAAGCACACTGTTCAAATTTAAAATTTATAACTGTCCATTTTTTTGCAAGACTAATTTGCCAAACGACAACACGAAGGCTTATTTATTCGCAACTGGGTGTTCTATCCTATGCGGTTAGTAGGTAAACTCTTTGCCAAGCCTGCCCGTTCGATAGACGGGTTTTAACTCGTATGGTTGGCTTTTTCAAGCGACTTAGCAATGTGCTTAATTGCGAAGGGCTGACTTTTTGAAGAGTCTCTTATTGAATGACAATCCTTTTTGTCATCAACATTTCACCATTTTGAATTTTCACGATATAAAGCCCAGGTTTTAATTCTTTGAGGTCAAGTTGTGATAAATTTGTCTCAGGATTTGATTTTATCAAGCATATACCGGTGATGTCAATAATCTCAATTGTATTTTTACATATGCCGTATTTAATCGGTAAGTTTATGTTTAATATTGTGTTTGCAGGATTTGGATAAATTTTAACTTCATTTAAGTCCGATAATGATTCCACTATATTTTCAGAAGTATCATTAATAACAAACACCCAATAGTTTTTTTGTGAACCATAAACAAAATTGGAACAATTTACATCACCCGAAGGACTAAAGTTCATTTCTCCTGTAATGGTGTATTTATAATCACTTTCTTTTGCAACACCATACACTCTCTCATCCGCACGACCGCCGATGCATCGTTGCCAAAGCAAATTGCCTATACTATCAACTTTAAATATCCAAATTGAAGGGTTCTCGGGGCTGTTGGAAGGATTGCCAACCACATCCCCATCAAAGGAATACGTGTTCGCAAACACAATGATTCCACCGTCATCATTCAAGAAAATTCTTTCTGGAGATTCGCCATTGGATCCTCCGTAACATTTCTGCCAAATGATATTACCTGAGTAGTCTATTTTAACCAGCCATACATCTTGATCACCATGCCACCCTGACCCAACAAGATCACCGTCATTTGAGCCACCCCATCCTGATATTAAATACCCATCTTCTAATTCCAGTAACCTTGTTACACCTTCGTGTCCACTCCCTCCATAACATCGTTGCCATTCAGGATTTCCGTTAACATCCATTTTAATAACAATGGCATCCGGGTATGAAATACTTTGAATATCGCAATCTATATTACCTCCAACGCCATTTGGAGTGCCATATAATCCGGCAATATACCCACTATCGCTGGTTTGTATAATTCCATTAATAAACTCAAATTGTGATGAACCCACAGATATATCCCATTCTGTATTGCCAAGACTGTCCAATTTAATAATCCACCCATCGTAACCACCATACCAGTTTGTAATGTCTCCACCCCGTGAGTCAATCTGTGCTGTTGCAATAACGCCTCCATCGAAGGTTGGTTCTCCGTACTGGTCACCATTAAGAATGCCAATGGTATTCCCAAGCGCACGTTCCCAGATTATGTTACCAAGACTGTCAATTTTTTTAATACCCAGATTATAAGTATTAGGATATGGATCAGCTATTGCTCCACCAATTAAGTAAAAGTGTTGGCTTTTAATTGCTTTTACCATACGAAATGCATCAGAATTTTCATAGCATTTCTGCCAAAGCAGGTTGCCATTAACATCAATTTTTATTAACCATAAAACTCCATAATCATTAATATTACAAGTTACAAGCCCACTATTTGAGTTTGTAAACCCTGCTATTAAAAATCCTCCTTGTACCTGAACAATATCGAAACCAATGTCTATTCCCATTCCTCCATAACTCTGCTGCCAGTCGATTTGAAACTGGCCGTAACATATTGTAGATAACAATAGTAATATCATTATAATAGTATTCAGTTTTTTCATAATCACCTCATAAGCATTTGGTATTATCTCCCTGCCAACGGAGCAGGGAGAGTTACCAAATATTAATTTATTTACTGATTACTATTTTACCTGACTTACTGAAGCCTTCAGTTTTAAGGGTATAAATATATACCCCGGGCATAATGCTTCGGGTATCCCAAAGTTTCTGACCTTGCTTTCCGTTCACTTCAAGTATTTCAATGATACTTCCTGTGGCATTGCAAATGGCAATGGTAGCTTTTGTTTCACTTCCGGGCAGGGTATAGTCAAAAGCAGCCCATTGTTTTGCGGGATTCGGTTTAACGGATATATCTAAACCATAAACTTTTTCAAGTACAGTAGGATTTATTATACTACTACTCTTATATCCTGCGGTGCCATCTGCTTGCGGACAATCAACGTAATATTCGTTGTAGACGGCTTCGAGTATGCTTTTTGCCTGGGCTCCAGCAACACCTTTACTGTTATTGGCAATATATGTAATGTCAGCTTTCTCGGTACTGTCGAGTTGGAATGTATTCCTGCCCTGTAGATGCAGTGTTTGCTGCAACGATAACATATCCATGTAGTACAAATGTTCAATAGAGTCGTTTCCTTTTAAATTATACAATGATGGAAGCAGATTAGCCAGGGTAAAGGCAACTGTAAAATTACCTTCGCTTATATAAGAAGAAATGATTTGCCTGTCAGATGAAATACCGCCAAGGTTATCTAGCCAATTGCGTATATCTGTATTATCGGCAGCAGTATCATTCAGAATACTCCTGATGATATCATGCGCTGCTCTTGTGTAATTGTGTTTATATTCGTTCATTTGCTGTTGTAAGGCTGTTTTATATGTTGTACCCTCGGCAAGTTGTTCCAATAAGCTAATCATATATTCCGGTAATGGTTCTTCTTTGTTTTCGAGATAGCTTATTAATGTATCTTTTTTCAGTTCGTCAGGATTAGCTGCAAGTATATCAAATAAAACCGATTCAATAAGCACATCTGTTTTATCAGCAGCTTTTGTTAATACTTCAAAAGAAAGATGTGGAGAATGGCCAAGAAGTTGTGCACGCAAATCCCACATATCCTCCGGCTGTGCGGTTTGTATATCAAGTATTTCAGATTCTGTGGCACCACCATCAGTATAACTTTCGTACAGTGCTTTAACATTATTATAATCTATGAGGTTGTCATTATATTCCTGTTCCGTGTCAACTCTTTGTTGTGTTGTAAGAACGAGATTTCGCCCAGTGTCTCCTCCGTAATGGGAGATACAGTTATTGGATACACCGCAGCCTACTTTTACAACATGGTAAATTTTATCGTCATCAGGTATTTCAATGCTGTTATTCTGGTTATAAAAATAGCCTACTAAGTGTTCTCCACCATTGTAAAAATGCCAAGTTGCGCCGTTTTGAGTTAAGATATTTCCGGCCACATAATTATCATTGCCTTGAAGGGATTGAATGCCAGAATATGAACTATGATTTATTTCTTTATTTACAACAAAGAAATCAGCATAATTATTTACATTGTCGTTGCAGTAGTAAGCAAGACCTTCCCAACGATTTTCTAAATACCAATTTTTGCCATCCGAAAAATTGGCATAGCTTAAGCCTTCAAAATAATTGTTGTAAACTTCATTAACAGCCTCCGAATTGTTTATGATTATACCAAAGTAATCAGAAACCGGTCCTCCTGAAAACTTACTGAACTCATTGTCTTCAAAAGCAAAACCAGTGACATTATCAGAATATATACCAGCGCCGCAATCCCATAAATGTCCAATTTCAAAATCTGAAAACAAAACACTGGCGTTATTCATATCACGGGTTTTAACACCGTAAGCATTATCAATAAAATCAGCCCTGTCTACACTAAATGTCACAGGACTGCCACCATCGTTAACAGCATTAATTGCGGAATAAAATCCTGTGAAGGTGCATTTATCATAATTAACTTCAGGGCAGGGTAATATGTTAGATGTACAGTATGCACTTGCCCTGAATTTGGCATCATAGCCGGCTATGGCGTGGTTCCATGTAGAAACGCCTAGCACGTTTTCAGCCAGGCTAAAATCGCATCCTTGAAAGTCGATGCCTTTTACATAGGCAAGGTCAACATGTTTATAGAAAGTTTCATCACCCAAATAATCCTCTGTTATTTCAAAAAAACAGTTTTTAAAATTGCTAAAATAGTCCAGTTCCTGCAAAGGATTGTAAGGATTAAAGTTTTGGTAATGTAACGCATGAACCGATTTGGCATTATTGCGGAAAGTAGCATCCGTAGCATACACAATACCTCCTGTTGATGAGTAATCATTGGGTTTCCACAGATCAATAGCAATAATGGCATTTTCGATAGTGGCACCGTTTTTTAAAGTTAACTTTCCTTGAGCGCATGGCTGGCCAGTAAGGCAATACTGGGATTGTGTTTTGTCTCCCCACACCTGGATGCCCTGCCACATTTGGTTATCCAGACTGGTTAACGTACCACCATCTATGATTAGTTCACTACCTGGTTCGATAATAACTGAACTATGCTTTGATAGCTTAACTTCTGATGTTATGTTTAATGTTGCATTATTCTTTATTTCAACACCACATACAATAACTTTGTCATCATTCCATATTTCGTTGGTGGTTACTTCAATTGGAGCACAATTATTAGCCATTTCAACGGCTTTAAATGCATTAATCCTTCCTGCTCCCAGCATACCCGGGTAGTTATTTGCATCAGTTACTGGGTCTGCTGTTGATTTAATGAAATGCTGAATTTCTCCAGGTGAAAAGTCTGGGTTAATTGATTTTAATAATGCACATACTCCTGCCACAATCGGAGTGGAAAAGGAAGTTCCACCATATGCACCATAATAAGGCCATTGATTAGCTCCGCATTCGGTTTGCCCAGCACCCATAATATCATATCCTGGTGAACAAATATCAACTTCAGGAAAATGACTATGTGTTGCCTCACCAGTACCGTAGAAAAATTGATGATTGTCACTGGTATCTGTACTCGTTACAACAATTATACGCTCATCATATTCAGGATTAAATGGATAAAATGCATGATAGTTATCAGGAGGTGTTCCACAGTGAGTGCCTCCAAGACCATTTCCGGCAGGCATCACAATTACAGTACCATTGTCAAGGATTTCTTTTACGATTAATTTTTCACCAGTTGATGGTTGCGGACTACAACCTAATGTACCACCTGCACAAGAAACAATAACATCAGCACCCATAACATTAGAGGCATGTAACGCCTTTGCTAGTGTAATTTGGCGATTTCCCCATAAATAGGCTACTATTTTTGTATTAAACCCGACAGAGGCCAATTCCCCTTGCGATGTACCTCCTTGTTCGGTCGTTTCGGCTGCCACAAAACTTGCTACTGTTGTACCGTGCCAGTGGGTTGTATTGCAAGAATATTGATAATTAGAATAGGGATCATAATGAGGAAATATTTGACTTGCCAAATCAGGATGGCTTACATCAAAGTCTGCATCAATGATTGCTGTCGAAATACTTGGATCTCCCCTTGTTATATCCCATGCATCATCGGCTTGTATCTTTTTTAGGTGCCATAACCAATCATCAGCATGTGCCACCCACATATAATCAATGGGGTCATAAACGTATACTGAATCCATAATTTCGAATTTTGAAAAATTATCAAATTCATTGGGAAATGAAGAATTTAGATCGGCAATTACAGTATCAATGTTGCCATTACTATTGCATCGTATCTCATGAATTTTAAGTAATTCAGGCGTTTTAGCAAATGGTAGTGCTTGTTCATAATACTCAACATTGTTTTGATTAAAAAGAGAATTGAGTTCACTGTTTGCCGAAAATTCAGTTCCAGGTTCAACCATGAATTCTGGACTATTTACCCATACCCAGCAAATTGTATCATAATAAATTTGTGATTGAGTTTTTTGTACACTAAAAACAAGGAGAGCAATTAAAATATAAATCCTAATTTGATTTGGGATGTTAAGAATGTAATACTTTTTCATGAGGTAAAGTTTTAATGGTTAATTGTTATATAGCATGACATATTTGACACTTTTTGCTGATCCTTAAGAGAAGGTTTTTTAAGCCCCACCCCCTGTACAGGGGGGCTTAAGGGTCAATTTCGTAGCACAAGTTCATTGACATATTG
>Ga0268284_1000306_pt1 | contig 37894 bp, 32 predicted proteins | sample saktaG_14_FD_190137 | JGI IMG/M metagenome (GOLD analysis project Ga0268284, IMG submission 190137) | Saline water microbial communities from Sakinaw Lake, British Columbia, Canada - sak_2013_06_06_40m | ecosystem: Environmental > Aquatic > Non-marine Saline and Alkaline > Saline ...
TCTCTGTGGAAAAGAGATAAAGGAGCAAGCAATGAAAAAAGGGAATATGCTGGTCGCCCAGAGCGGGGGTCCTTCCATGGTCATCAACCAGAGTCTGGTCGGTGCCGTACTCGCTGCGCGTGAAAACAAGGCCGTTGGTAAGATTTACGGCGCACTCCATGGGATTCAGGGCATTTTGGATGAAAAATTCATTGATTTGCGCAAGGAGAGCCGTTCGACGCTTGAAGCGGTGGCCAATACGCCTGCTTCGGCTTTGGGCTCTGTCCGCCGTAAGCCGACCTCTGAAGATTGCCAGGCGATCTTCAAGGTGCTGAAAAAGCTCGAGATCCGCTATTTCTTCTACATTGGCGGCAATGACTCCGCCGAGACCGTCCATATCATCAATGAAGCGGCACAAAAAGCCGCGTATGGCATCCGTTGCTTCCACATCCCCAAGACGATTGACAATGATTTGCGCGAAAACGACCACACCCCGGGCTATGGCAGCGCGGCACGTTTCGTGGCCTGTGCCATCAAGGGCGATGACCTCGATAACCGGGCGCTGGGTGGTGTGAAGATTGATGTCATCATGGGACGTAACGCCGGCTTCCTGACAGCCGCCGCAGCATTGGCGCGTGACGAAGCGGATGACGGACCGCATTTGATTTATCTGCCGGAACGGCCTTTTACCCTCGAGGGATTCGTGAAGGATGTCAAGGCTGCCATGAAGAAGTATGGCCGCTGTGTCATCGCGGTCTCCGAAGGGATTGCGGACAAGGATGGCACCCCGATTCTCGCGAAATACACCCAGGAGGTCGATTCGCATGGAAATGTGCAATTGAGCGGCACAGGCGCCCTGGGCGACCTGCTCGCGGGCATCGTCAAGGAGAAGGCAGGGATCAAGCGCGTGCGAGCCGACACCTTCGGGTATCTCCAGCGTTCCTTCCCGGGTGTTGCCTCTGCAACCGATGCCATTGAAGCGCGCCTCGTGGGCGTTGCAGCGCTTCAAGCTGCGGTATGCGATGATATTTCGAGTGGCTCGATCGCGATTAAGCGCAAAGCGACCAAAAAATATGCTGTGGACTTTGAAGTGGTTCCGTTGCGGAATGTCGCCAAGGAGACGCGTCACATGCCGGATGAATTTATCAACAAGGCTGGCAATGATGTGACCCAGGCCTTTATAGACTATGCCCGTCCGCTGGTCGGCGCCTTGCCGAAGAGCGAGCGGTTCGCACAGTTGAAAAAATGAGTATCAAGGTGATGGCTTCAAGGTGTCAAAATGGAACCTTGAAGCGAGTTGGACAAGTGAAAACACAAGATGATAGCCGGAATGAACTCCTGAAGGATATTCAGGTGGCCGAAAGGCAACTTGAAAACGGCGAAGGAATTCCTCATGAGGAGGCCAGAAAGAGGTTGCTGCAGAAGGCGCGCTCGCGATCCGGGAGCTAGAAACAAATAGGAGCGTTTTATTCTCACAGAGGCACAGAGTTCACAGAGCTGAAACGTTAGAACGGCTTTTTTCGTGAATTTAGTGTGTTTCGTGGGCAAAAACAATTTAGGAATGGAGAAGACAACGATGAAGTTAACATCTGATCAATTACGTGACAAGTATCTGAAGTTTTTTGAGTCCAAGGGGCATGCCATTATTTCCGGCGCATCGCTGATTCCGGAAAATGACCCGACCGTTCTCTTCACCACCGCGGGCATGCATCCGCTGGTGCCGTATCTGCTGGGCGAAAAGCATCCGGCGGGTTCGCGCCTGACCGATGTTCAGAAGTGCGTCCGCACGGGCGACATCGATGCCGTGGGCGATTCCTGCCACTTGACCTTCTTTGAAATGTTGGGCAACTGGTCGCTGGGCGACTATTTCAAGAAGGATGCGATCACGTGGTCTTATGAGTTTCTGACAAAGCATCTGGGCTTCTCGCCGGAGCAGCTCAGCGTGACGGTCTTTGAAGGCGAAGGCATTGTGCCGCGCGACGAAGAGTCCATCGCCATCTGGGAGAGCCTGGGCATTCCGCCTGCACGCATTTATGCGTTGCCCAAGGAAGACAACTGGTGGGGACCTGCGGGCACGACCGGGCCTTGCGGACCAGACACCGAAATGTTCATCGACACCGGCAAGTCCGCCTGCTGCCCGGATTGCCGTCCGGGCTGTCGCTGCGGCAAGTTTATCGAAATCTGGAACGATGTCTTCATGCAGTACAACAAGACCGCTGAAGGCACCTACGAACCGCTCAAGCAGAGCAACGTCGACACGGGCATGGGCGTCGAGCGCACGATCTGCATGATGAACGGCTATGCCACGGTCTATGAGACGGAACTCTTTGCTCCGCTGATGGCGAAGATTAAAGAACTCTCCACGTTACAGCCTGACGAAGCGCAAGCCATCCGCGCCGCGCGGATTATCGCGGACCATATACGGACATCGGTCTTCATCCTGGGCGATCCTAAGGGCGGTGTGAAACCCGGCAACTTGGGCGCAAACTATGTGTTGCGTCGCTTGATCCGCCGCTCGGTCCGTTACGCGAAGCTGCTCGGCATCGCACCGGGCTATACGCGCACGCTTGCGGAGATCATCATCGCCAACTATAAGCACGTGTATCCAGAACTCGAAAAGCATGGACAGACCGTCATCCATGAATTGGCTACAGAAGAGGAACGCTTTGAGAAGACGCTAGCGTCTGGACAAAAGGAATTTGACAAGGTGGCTGACGCACTCAAGCAACATGGACAGACCACGCTCTCGGGACGCACCGCGTTTAAGCTCTATGACACCTACGGCTTCCCGCTGGAGTTTACAGAGGAACTTGCGGCGGAGCAGGGACTGGTCGTTGACCGCGCGGGTTATGACGAGGCCTTCAAGAAGCACCAAGAGACCTCCAAGCAGGGTGATGCGACCTTCAAGGGCGGCCTTGCTGATAACACGGTCGTCACAACACGTCTGCACTCCGCCACGCATTTGATGCACCAGGCCTTGCAGATCGTGCTCGGGCCACATGCACTCCAAAAGGGGTCGAACATTACGCCAGAGCGTTTGCGATTTGACTTCTCGCATCCCGACAAAATGACGCCTGAGCAAATCCAGAAGGTCGAAGATATCGTGAACGAGCAGATTAAGCGGGCGCATCCCATTACGGTTGAGACCCTGGAGTTTGAAGCAGCCAAAGCCAAGGGCGCCACGGCTCTCTTCGCTGGCAAATATGGCGAACAGGTGAAGGTCTACTCCATGGGCGATTTCTCCATGGAAGTTTGCGGCGGACCTCATGCGGCGAACACGAGCGAACTGGGCGGCTTCAAGATTCAGAAGGAAGAGTCCTCTTCCGCTGGCGTGCGTCGGATTAAAGCTGTGATCACGAATGTGAATTAGGAAGAGGAATAGTGGAATGTTGGAAGATTGGAATAATGGAAATCGCAAGGCATGGTTATGCCGGACGAGTGACCTTTCGAAGGGGCTGGAGGGTGAGGCTGTGCCGAACCGTCCATGGAGACAGTCGTTCGCGCGGCTCGCCAAAGTCTCGCCCTCCAGAAACAGGTTTCCAACATTCCAGTATTCCATCATTCTAATAAAACAATAGGAGTTGAAATGGAAGCTCAAGCGTGTGATTTGTTGAAGCGACTGGTGGCAACACCGACGCCGACAGGTTTTGAATATGACGGCATGAAGGTGCTGGCCGAAGCCCTGAAGCAGGCGGGCGTCAAGGACATGGAGATCGATATCCATGGCAATCTGCGCGCGAGCCTCAACAAGGAAGCTCCCCTGCGCGTAATGATCGAAGGGCATTGCGATGAGATCGGCTTCATCGTCCAGCACATCGACGATGATGGCTTTATTTACGTCTCAGCGCTGGGCGGTGTGACCGTTCCGACAGTCTTGAGTGAACGTATCATCATTCAGGGCAAGAACGGCCCTGTGAATGGCGTCTTCGGCGGGCGCCCGATTCATTTGATGTCCCCGAAGGAGCGCGAAAATTGCGCACCCAAGGAGTTGACGGATATCTTTGTCGACATTGGCGCGACGAGTCGAGAAGACGCGCTTAAGCTGGTTTCATTGGGCGATTGCGCGGTGGTCGATTCCGGCTGGCGGCCGCTGGGTAATGACCGTGTGGCCTGCCGCGGCTTTGACAATCGTATCGGCGCCTTTATCGTGACAGAGATTATGAAGCGGCTGGTGAATCAGAAATTGAATGTCGCCCTGCACATGGTCGCGAGCGTCCAGGAAGAGACCGGTCTCATCGGCGGATACACCTCCGCGTATGACATCAATCCGCATATCGGCTTGTGCGTGGATGTGACCTTTGCGTCAGATGCGCAGAAGGATGACAAGAAGAGCGTCGGCGATATACGGCTGGGCAAGGGACCTGTTGTTGGCATTGGGCCCACTTATCACAAAGGGTTGGGCGCACTCATCCTCGACGAGGCAGCCAAGGCCAAGATGGAGACGCAGATTCAAGTGCGTAGCCGTGGCACAGGCACCTGCGCGTATGCGATGCGCATGACGCGCTCCGGCGCGGCTGTTGCTCAGTTCAGCATCCCGCTGCGCTATATGCATAGTCCAATTGAGACCCTCAGTCTTTCAGACGTTGAAAAGACTATCGACCTGATGACCGCGACGATCCTCGCGATCCCCGCAGATATGAATTTGTACCCAAAACAACCCTGAAGAACGGAATAGTGGAATGTTGGAATGCTGGAATAATGGGGGGCTTCGAAGCCCTTTGGGCGAAATGGAGGGCCACGCTCTGTCGTGGCCGTTTCCTGTGGCGGACGCGACAGAGCGCGTCCCTCCAAAAAACATCATTCCACTATTCCCATATTCCATCATTCCAAGTTTAATATAAGGCAATTCTATATGAGCGATTACAATTTTACGACAATCGAGAAGAAATGGCAGAACTACTGGGAGACGAAGAAGACCTTCAAGGTCAATGACTTCGACATCCACAAGCCGAAATTTTACTGTCTCGATATGTTCCCCTATCCCAGCGGTGCAGGCTTGCATGTCGGCCATCCGGAAGGATATACCGCCACGGACATCCTCTGCCGTTATAAGCGCATGAGAGGCTTCAATGTGCTGCATCCGATGGGGTGGGACGCCTTCGGCCTTCCGGCGGAACAGTATGCGGTCGAGACAGGCACGCATCCCTCGGTCACTACAGGGAAGAATATCAACCGCTTCCGTGAGCAGATCAAGGCGCTGGGGTTCAGTTACGACTGGGACCGTGAGGTCAACACCACGGACGAGAAATACTACCGGTGGACGCAATGGATTTTTGAACAACTCTACAAGAAGGGGCTCGCCTACATTGCGGAAGTGCCTGTCAACTGGTGTCCTGCGCTGGGCACGGTGTTGGCGAACGAAGAGGTCATTGACGGCAAGAGCGAGCGCGGCAACCATCCGGTCGTCCGCAAGCCCATGCGCCAATGGATGCTCAAGATTACCGAATATGCGGAACGTCTGCTGGCTGATCTTGAAACGCTCGACTGGTCGGAAGGCATCAAGGAGATGCAGCGCAACTGGATCGGCAAGTCCGAAGGCGCGGAAGTGACATTCACGGTTGCGGGCGATGGTAGGGCGACGCTCTCCGAGCGCGCCGCGGCAGGGTCGGAGACCCATGCCCTACCCACGGTAACGGTTTACACCACGCGTCCTGACACCTTATTCGGTGCGACCTACATGGTCTTGTCGCCAGAACATCCGCTGGTCGACTCCATCACTACGGATGCCCAGCGAGCAGCGGTGAAGCAGTATCAGGAAGCCTCTTCACGCAAGAGCGATATGGACCGCACAGAGCTGGCGACTGAGAAGACCGGCGTCTTTACAGGCGCGTATGCGATCAATCCAGTCACGGGCGACAAACTGCCGATCTGGATTGCGGACTACGTGCTCATCAGTTACGGCACAGGCGCCATCATGGCTGTTCCGGCGCATGATACACGCGACTTTGAGTTTGCACAGAAATTTAATATCCCCGTCGTCTGCATCATCGAGCCTGATGCGCAGGAGGCTGCTGCCGAGAAGGTGAACGTGCAGGATGTGCTGGACGGCAAGGCCTGCTGGACTGGCAACGGCAAGATGATCCGCTCCGCGAACGCTCAGGGACTGGATATCAACGGCATGGAGGTCAAGGATTCCAAGCGTGCGACCATTGACTGGCTTGCAGGGCGCGGTGTCGGCAAGAGCGCGGTCAAATACAAATTGCGCGACTGGCTCTTCAGCCGTCAGCGTTATTGGGGCGAGCCCTTCCCTGTGGTCCACATGGAAGACGGGACGATGAAGCTGATCGACGAGAACGATCTGCCGGTGCTCCTGCCGCCCATGGAAGATTTCAAGCCCACAGGCACAGGCGAACCGCCGCTCGCCAAGGCCAAGGAGTGGCTCAGCTATGTGGATCCCAAGACAGGCATGAAGGGCGTTCGTGAAACCAACACCATGCCGCAGTGGGCAGGGTCATGCTGGTATTATCTGCGTTACATTGATCCGGACAACGACAAGATGGCGATCGATCCGGCCAAGGAAAAATATTGGATGCCGGTCGACCTCTATGTCGGCGGCGCGGAGCATGCGGTGTTGCATTTGCTCTACGCGCGCTTCTGGCATAAGGTGCTCTTTGATCTGGGCTATGTCTCCACGAAAGAGCCATTCCAGAAATTGGTCAATCAAGGTATGATCCTCGGAATCTCGCATAAGGACGGTCGTGGGGCGCTGGTGCCCATGGAACTGGTGGACCATCGCACAGACGGCGCGTATCACAAAGAGACCGAAGAGAAGCTGACGGAATTTGCCGCGAAGATGTCTAAGTCGCTCAAGAACGTGGTCAATCCCGAAGACGTGATTGGCGAATATGGAGCGGATTCCATGCGCCTCTACGAAATGTTCATGGGCCCGCTTGAAGCGACCAAGCCCTGGAACACGCAGGGTGTCGAAGGTGTCTTCCGCTTCCTGAAGCGCTCCTTCCGCATGGTCGCGGAGCAGACGCTCACGGATGAGCCGATGAACGCTGATCAGAAGCGCCTGCTTCACGCGACCATCAAGAAGGTCACGGAAGATCTGGACACGATGAGCTTCAACACTGCGATCAGCCAGATGATGATTTTCATCAACGAATTCAGCGGCAACAAGCCGCTTCCGCGCGAAGCAGCAGAGAAGTACGTGCTCCTGCTCGCGCCCTTTGCGCCGCATGTCGGCGAAGAGCTGTGGGAGATCCTGGGCAAGACGCAGACGCTCGCGTATGAACCGTGGCCGACCTACAACGAAGATTTCATTAAGGTTTCAGAGGTTGAAGTCCTCGTGCAGGTCTTGGGCAAGCCCAAGGCGCGCGTGATGATGCCTGTGGGTGTCGACGAAGCCGCGATGCAGGAAATCGCGCTCAAGCAAGAGGCTGTCCAGGCCGCCCTCGCCGGCAAACCCATCCGCAAAATCATCTGCGTCCCTGGCCGCCTCATCAACATCGTAGCGTAGGGTTTTTTAGGAGGGTCGCGCGCCTGCGCGGCTGTGGCGCAGCAGCCTGCGCCGCTCCCGGGGAGGGGCATGCGCCTGCATGCCTTGGACGAGCAGACGCTCGTCCCTCCCGCGACAATATGGAAATAATTCCTTCGCAAAGGATGTTTTTTTACTCCTTAAAAGGGAGTTTTTTTGGTTAAATATTAACCTTTCTTTAGTGGCATGAACAGAATGATGTTCTAACAACGAGCCGGTGATTGGATTATGGAAAAGAATTACGATCCGCAAGCAGTCGAAACGAAATGGTATCAATGGTGGGAGGAGAATAAACACTTCCATGCCGATTCCTCTCAGGAAGGCGCCTCCTATAGCGTGGTTATCCCGCCGCCGAACGTGACCGGCATTCTGCACATGGGCCATGCCCTGAACAATACGATTCAGGATGTGCTGGTGCGCTGGCGCCGGATGCAGGGACGTAATACGGTCTGGATTCCCGGAACCGACCATGCCGGTATTGCGACGCAGAACGTCGTGGAAAAAGCCTTGCGCAAGGAGGGCCTCTCGCGGCGTGATCTCGGGCGCGAAAAATTTGTGGAGCGCGTCTGGGAGTGGAAGCAGGAGTATGGCAATACGATTGTGCGTCAGTTGCGGAAACTCGGCGCAAGTTGCGACTGGTCGCGCGAACGCTTCACCATGGACGAGGGACTGAGCGAAGCGGTCTCTGAAGTCTTCTGCCGTCTGTATGAAGAAGGCTTGATCTATCGTGGCAACTACATTGTTAACTGGTGTCCACGCTGTCATACCGCGCTTTCGGATGAAGAAAGCGAACACGTGGATACGCAAGGCCACCTGTGGCACATCCGTTACCCGATCCCCGGCGGAGGCGAAGTGGTTGTCGCAACGACACGTCCCGAGACCATGCTGGGCGATACCGCAGTAGCGGTCAATCCTGCTGATGAGCGCTATCAGGCCTTGATCGGCAAGACGGTAATGCTTCCGCTGATGAACCGAGAGATCCCAGTTGTTGCGGATGACTATGTAGACCGCGCCTTCGGAACCGGTGTTGTGAAAATCACGCCCGCGCATGACCCCAATGACTTCCAAGTGGCGAAGCGCCATAACTTGCCCATGCTGGACGTGATGACGGGCGAGGGCAACATGAATATCGAAGCCGGAAAATATGCGGGCATGGATCGCTTCGCCTGCCGTAAGCAGGTCATTGCTGATTTGGAAGCGCTCGGATTGCTCGTGAAGGTCGACCCGCATCCGCATGCGGTCGGACACTGCTATCGGTGCGACACCATTGTCGAGCCGCGTCTCTCCAAGCAGTGGTTCGTCAAGATGAAACCGCTTGCGGCACCGGCCATTGAGGCTGTGCGTTCTGGGCGCATTACCTTTACTCCGCAACGCTGGGAAAAGACCTATTTCGATTGGATGGAAAATATCCGCGACTGGTGCATCTCGCGTCAGATCTGGTGGGGACACCGCATTCCGGTCTTCACCTGTGAAACCTGCGAACTGGAATGGGCTGCAAAGACCACTCCCTCGACCTGCCCGAAATGCGGCTCTGTGAACATCACCCAGGATGAAGATGTGCTCGATACCTGGTTCTCATCGTGGCTCTGGCCCTTCAGCACCTTTGGCTGGCCACATGAAAACAAGGACTTGAAGTTCTATTATCCGACCAATGACCTTGCGACGGCTCCGGAAATTATTTTCTTCTGGGTGGCACGCATGATCATGGCGGGATGCAAGTTCATGGGCGATATTCCGTTCAGCAATGTCTATATCCACGGCACGGTGCGCGATGACAAGGGCCGCAAGATGAGCAAGAGTCTGGGCAATTCCATTGACCCGCTCGACATCATTTCCCAATACAGCGCGGATTCCCTGCGCTTCAGCCTCATGCTCATCACCTCCGCCGGCATGGATGTACAAGTGAACATGGAGAAATTTGAAATCGGGCGCAACTTCGGCACCAAGATTTGGAACGCCGCGCGCTTCATGCAGATGCAGTTGGAGAAGATTGTAGGGGCGACTTATAAGTCGTCCGCCTTATCTGGCCAAGACCTAGCGTTGGATCCCGCGTTGTTGCGCGATGATGACCGTCATGTTCTGGATTCCTTGTCGAAGACCATTACTGAAGTAACCGAGCATCTGGAGAAGTTTCGTTTGCAGGATGGCGCTCTGGCCATCTATGATTTCGTGTGGAGCAACTTCTGCGACTGGTATCTCGAATATGCCAAGCAGGATTTGTACGGTACGGACGAAGCGCGCCGCGCGCAAGTGCTGGCCGTGATGACCGACGTCTTCTCAAAGTCATTGAAGCTGGTGCATCCCTACATGCCCTTCATCACCGAAGAGCTGTGGCACGAGATGGGCTATGGCAAACCCGAGGAGACCATCATGCGCGCGCCCTGGCCGAAGCCCTATTCGGACGAGCAGCGCAAGGCCTGGGGACTCAGCGCGGAAACCACGGCGTATGTCACGGAGAAACGTGAACTCGTAACAGCCGGACGCGCGCTGCGTGCTGAATACAATGGCGCGCCGTCAAAGGCTGTGAAGTATGTGTTGCAGGCGGTTGACGAGGCCACGGCCAAGCGGTTGATTGCTGATCTCGACAGCCTCAAGCAGCAGCTTCGCGCGGAGCAGCTTGACATCGTCACGGGCGGCGGCGAGAAGACCATGCCCGGCACGCTGTGTAAGCTCGGCACGATTTGTCTGTCCCTTGAAGGCCTCGTGGATGTGGCGGCTGAGGCTGCCCGCATCAAGGCAGAACTGGACAAGAATCAAGGCTTTTTGAATGGTGTGAACGCAAAACTTTCGAACGAAGGCTTTGTCGCCAAGGCACCGCCCGCTGTCATTGAAAATCAGCGCGCCCGCCAAAAAGAATTGATTGAGACGATTGAACGACTTGAGAAGCTATACAAGACGTTCAGCGGGTCATGAACGTTTTTGACGAGCGCGAGTTACCATTGAAAATGCGGCTGAGAATGTGTTAAAGTGTTTACATGATTTTAAAACAGAACATTCTATCTTTTGTTGAAGGAATCGTTTCTGAATTCCATCCGAGGCGAATTTTTCTATTTGGCTCTTATGCGAATGGGTATGCAAATGAATTTTCGGATGTGGATTTGTTGATAGAGATGAAAGAGCCCTCGAACGGGCTGGAAATGGTGGGGCGTATCATCCGAAAACTCCAGCCTGCTTTCCCTGTTGATTTAATAGTCCATTCCACCGGACAGCTAAAGAGTCGCTTGAAACAAGGCGACTTTTTTCTGCGCGACGTTGTTACTAAAGGCGAAAAGCTTTATGAATGCACTCGTTAGAGAATGGATTGCAAAAGCCGAAGGTGATTTTATCTGTGTCCGTCGTGAATGCCGAGCACGTAAAAATCCTGTTTATGATGCCGCATGTTTTCACGCGCAACAGTGTGCGGAGAAATATTTGAAAGCCTGTTTGCAGGAATACCGAATTACCTTCGACAAGACACACAAACTGCTCCATTTGCTCGCATTGCTGGAGAACAAGGCACCCATGCTCGTAGAACTTAGGGAGCAATTGCAGTTGCTAGATGCTTATTCTGTAGCGTTCCGATACCCTGGCGCAAGTGCAGACCGTAACATTGCGCTTACGGCTCAAACCTATTGTCAAAGCGTGCGTGCGGCTTGCCGCATCCAGCTTCATTTGCCAACCTAAAAAGATGAAGGAGTCAACGAGATGAGTGATTTATGTCCCTGTGGCAGTGGCCAGATGTTTGATGTTTGTTGCGAACCGTTTTTATTGGAGAAATCTTTTCCGAAAACCGCATCCCAGTTGATGCGCTCACGCTATTGCGCGTATGCAATGGGTGTGATTGACTATTTGTACAAGACATCCGGACCACTCGTGCGCAAAGAGTTTGACGCGGAGAACAGCCGCAAGTGGGCAGAGTCTGCGAAGTGGAATGGCATGGAGATCGTCATGACCGAAGGGGGGGCAGAGACTGACACGACAGGGACCGTTGAATTCATTGCGCGGTATGCGGTGAAGGAAAACGAATTCAAACATCACGAGGTCGCTCAGTTCGAAAAGCTGGATGGCACGTGGCGCTTTATGGACGGCAAAATTTTTGGATCAGGCCCGATGCGTCGCGAGACCCCTAAAGTTGGACGTAACGATCCGTGTGCATGCGGGAGCGGCAAGAAGTACAAGAAGTGCTGCGCACTGACGAAGGATGAGTAATGGACGTTAAAGCCTTTATCTTTGACTTGGACGGCACACTGATTGACTCGGAGATGCTGTGGGTGGCGGCGATGGTCGCGTATCTTGCGGATCACGGATGTGTCATCTCCCGCCAGGAGATGATGAAGATCGTTGTCGGTCATTCCTGGTTCGACATCTATCTCAAGGTGATTACGCTGGCGCCTGAATTGAAGGTCGTCACGATCCAAGAGATGGCTCAACAATTGCGCGTCTATTATGTGCGGCAATGTGAAGACACGGGAAGCATTATTATTCCCACATCCGTGACGCTACTCAAGACCCTTGCAGAGGATTACCCCGTGATCATCGTCTCCGGATCGCCACACAATGATGTGCAGAACGCGGTCCGCCTGATGGAGGCGGAAACGCATGTGAAATTTGTATTGGGTTCAGAGGATTATGCGAAGGGCAAGCCGGCACCCGACGGCTTCCTGCTCGGTGCGCGGAAGCTCGGCATTGCGCCCCAGCATTGCGTCGTGTTCGAAGACTCCACCGCGGGAGTGCGCTCGGCAAAGGCAGCGGGTATGTACTGCGTGGCGCTCTCCCGTCCGACGGAACATCCGCAGGACCTCTCGCCCGCAGACTGGATCCTCGAAGACCTGGCCGACTTTTCCGTCGAAAAAATTATACTATGAACAAACTCATTATACCGTTAGGCATCTATGAAGCGAATTGCGTGATCCTGTGGCAGGATCCGAAGCAGGCGTGGCTCTTCGATCCCGGGTATGAAGCGATAACGATCCTTGCAGCGTTGAAGAAAGAAAATCTTCAGGTGGGTGCGATTGTTCTCACACATGCGCACTTTGACCACATTTCTGAGGTCAATGATGTACTAGCCCATTATCCTGCGCCCGTCTATCTGCATGCGGATGACGTGCCAATGGCCTTCTCGCCGATGAACCAGATGCCGCCCTATACCAGCACGAAGCGTCCCGCGTCGCTCGACACCTCCAAGGGCGATGGCGATACACTGACCTGCGGCGGACTGACCGCCACCTTCATCCATACCCCTGGGCATACCCCTGGAAGCTGGTGTACGTACTTTACATCGGAAGATCTGATGGTTACCGGCGACACGCTCTTCGAGGGCTCCATCGGCCGTACCGATTTTCCAGGCGGCAGCATGGAAGATATGGGAAAATCCCTACGTAAACTTAAACAGTTGCCGGATGCGGTTCGTATCATTTGCGGACACGGATCCGATTCAACACTCGCACAGGAAAAAAAGACTAACCCGTATTTTTCATAGTTTAACGAAAGGACGTGACACTATGGCCATTGACCTCAAGGCAGCATACAAGACAATCATGGATGACCATTTCACACCGGAGATGGAAATTTCGTTTATCGATGGCAGCAAACGTCAGACACTGAAATTTGAAAAAGTCTCGTGGGTCATCGACGGCGAGAACAAGGGGTTGCGCTATGGTGAGAATCCCGGCCAGGAAGCGGCCATGTACAAGCTGGTCAATGGCAATCTCGTGCTCGGTGATGTGACCGCACTCGCGCCCGGACATTATCTCGCCTCTGATCCTGAGTTGCTCCAGTCCGGCAAGCATCCTGGCAAGACCAATCTGACGGATGCTGACAATGCGCTCAACATCCTGCGCTATCTTGATGACACGCCCTGCGCCATCATCGTAAAGCATAACAATCCCTGCGGCGTGGCCAAGGCCTCGACGTTAGCTGAGGCCTATTTTCGCGCCAACAAGGCTGACCGCCTGGCCGCCTTTGGCGGATGCATTGCGCTGAACCGCGAAGTGGATCTCGAGACCGCGAAACTCATCGCGGATGCGTATGCCGAAGTCGTGGTCGCCCCTGAATTCGCACCCGGCGTGATGGAAATTTTCAACACCAAGAAAAATTTGCGCGTGATGCGCATCAACAATATGGCCAAGCTCACAAGCTTCGTGGCGCAGCGCGTGGTGGACTTTAAATCGCTCATCGATGGCGGTCTGGTGGCGCAGTGGTCCTTTGTGCCGGAAGCGCGCAAGGCTTCGCAACTCATGCTGGCGGAGTGTACGACCAAAGATGGCGTGGTGCACAAGACCAAGCGCGTGCCGACCGCTCAGGAATACGACGATCTTATTTTCGGCTGGCTCGTGGAAGCCGGCGTGACCAGCAACTCCGTGCTCTACATCAAGGATGGCGCGACCGTTGGTATCGGCACAGGCGAACAGGACCGCGTGGGAGTGGCTGAGATCGCACGCGACAAGGCCTATCGTAAGCTGGCGGACTGGATTGCCTGGGAAAAATATACAACGCCCTACAACGACCTGTCGATGAAGTTCGGCGAAGAAGGCAAGAAGCGCATGGCCGAGATCGACGAAGAGGTCAAGGCAAAGCATGGCGGGTTGCTGGGATGCAGCATGGTCTCCGACGCCTTCTTCCCCTTCCGCGACGGCGCGGAGGTGGGTATCCGCGAAGGCATCACTGCGATTGTCCAGCCCGGCGGCTCCATGCGCGACTGGGACGTGATCGACTGCTGCAACGACGCCAATGTCGCCATGGTCTTCACCGGCCAGCGCAGCTTCAGGCACTAAGGTGTGCGAAAACAATTGCCTTGTTGCGTTATTGCCTTATTGGTGCTTCGCTTTTGACATGAGCCTGAATCAACTGGTTGACAAGAAATGAATATCTTCACATTATTCATTATGGTTACAGCAATCACAGGAAGCGTTGGCGGAGTCATGGCCGCCAAGTCTCAAGCTTGTCCTTCGCCATTAATTGCAGCAGCTATAGGCATTGTGATAGGTGCCATCGTCTACTTCGTCCCTTTTCACCTAGCCGCAATAGCCGCTGATATATTCCCAAGGAAGAAAGGAGAACGATACAGACAGCCTCACGATTTCCCTATCGTTTTCATTTGCCTCTGGGTGGCTCTTCTTCCCACCGTGGCAGGAGTGTCGGCGTATTGGTTGGTGATCAGAATTTGGTAAAAGAAGGATCGAACTAGCATGTCCAGCCAACGCGCTACCTCTCAAACCTTACGCGCAACGTTAGTCGCCGAAATGAAAAACCGAGCCGGGCTTGGCTTGAAGAAGAGATTCTCTTATCTGCGGCAATAGCGGTTGCAATGTTTCGTATCGACTGTTAGGGCCATGAAGAATAATTAAGCAGACATCAAGACCCGTCAAATTCTGTTGATGGACAATGTTGGAGTCCATTGTGATAAAGACATCAAATTCAGGTTCGACGCGTTTCAGCAGCGCACCGTTGGTGACACCAGCCCACCCTTGTCGCGGAACTGTGGTCACAGCGTGATCTTGGAGGTCTCTCACGAGACGTACAGGAAGGCATTCGTCCAGAATGATCTTCATGCAGGCACTGCCTCCAGCATATCTCTCTTCGCGGCTTCCAACACGGAAACAACCTGCTCCCGTGTCACGGTTGGGAAGTCATACAAGAAAAGGTCAATCGAGTCACCCTGTTCCAGGCAATCCAGCAAGTTTTTCGCCGGCACGCGAGTTCCAGCAAAAACCGGATCACCCCCAAGAACATCAGGAGACGATGTAATAATATTTTCTAAACCTTTCATTTGTAATAATATGCCAAAAAAACATGAACAACGCAAGATCGAGTCATTAAAAAATATTGGTTATCATCGATAAACCTAAATCAGATGGATTTTCTATATTCACCCGAATCCTCATTATATTGAATATTTAAACTATTTTTCTGTTGCAATTTTATAAACATATCGATAATATTCATTTTAATGAATTTAAAAGAGATAGGTTTGATACTCAAGCAGCGTCGCAAGGAGTTGGCTTTGGACCAACGGAATCTTGCGCGCTTGAGTGGCGTTTCGGTGCATAGTTTGAGCGACATAGAGGCTGGCAAGGGGAATCCGACGCTAGAGCGTCTGTCAAGGATTGCCGAGGTGCTTGGCCTGGAAATCAATGTGAAGGTGAAGACATGAGTGGACGGTGTGGAAAGGTCTATTATCGTGATCATCTGGCGGGGAACCTGGAGGAGACCGGCAGCGGGTATCGCTTTACATACGATCCCGCCTACCTTGCAGACCCAGGAATGCCGGATATCAGCCTGACCTTGCCGAAACAGAAAGAGCCCTTTGAAGCTTCCGTACTATTTCCCTTCTTTTTTGGACTTCTCGCTGAGGGGGTCCAGAAGGAGATCCAATGCCGCTTCCTCAAAATCGATGAAGCGGATGACTTTGGACGGCTCATTCGGACCGCCACTCAGGATACTATCGGAGCTGTGACGGTTCACGAAGAGGTGGCTGGATGATCGTATTATCTAAAACTGAGCAACGAGCCTTGGCTGGAGGGAACCGCACCTTTCCGAGCCAACTGACCTTTTCGCGTAAAGACGTGGTGACGTTCCGACAGGATGCCGTCACACGTATGTCTATTTCAGGGGTGCAGGATAAGATTTCGCTCAAACTTGTCCGAGGAAATTTGCTTCCCACGGATCACGACGGTGAATACATTTTGAAGCCCATTCCGTCCGCAGTCATCCCCTTTTATGCTTCTGACGTGCCCGCGAACGAACACCTCACCCTGCAGATTGCACAGCGGATATTCGGAATCGCAACGCCGCCCAATGCCTGCCTCCCTATGAGCGACGGGGAACTTGCGTATATCGTGAAGCGGTTTGATCGACGGGACGGACAGAAGCTACGACAAGAGGATTTTTGCCAATTGTCCAACCGCACCGAAGCTACCCGAGGACGTAACTATAAATACGACGGCAGTTACGAAGAGGCCGGACGCATTCTCAAGCAGTACTGCAAGGCCTATCGAGCAGAAATTGAGAAGCTGTTTGAACGGGTCGTTTTTTACTATGCGTTTTCAAATGGGGATGCGCATTTTAAGAACTTTTCACTGATCGAGACCGGCTGGGGTGATTTCGTGCTCACGCCTGCGTATGATTTGCTGGCGACCTCCTTGCATTTTCCACAGGAATCTGCCCTGGCGCTCGATCTGTTTGACGACTTCGAATCCGAGGCGTATAGTACGCTTGGTTTTTATTCCGCCGCTGATTTTTTGGAGTTGGCGTGTCGGTTCGGGATCGATGCCGCACATGCCAAAACGCTTCTCGTCCGTTTTTCGGAGCGGAAAGAAAAGGTTGTGTCCATGATCCGCGACTCCTTGCTTTCCGAAGCGGCAAAAGGTGAGTATGAACAGCGCTTTTTGGAACGGCTGAAAGCAATCAACAATGGACTGGACGCATCACGCTGAAGCGTCCAATAGGGAGAGCCTCACAAAGGAACACACCATGAATACACTGCATGATCTTCAAGACAGCGGCGCTCTTTTTGTCGGACCTGAGGTGCGTCTCGATCGCATTGCGCCGGATGTGGTTTTTCATCCGGGCTGCCGGTTGTCAGGCGCGGATCTTTCGATTGGCCCTGGTTGCGTGATCGGCGCGGAGGCGCCAGCCACCCTCAACAACTGTCAACTGGGTGCGCGCGTTCATCTGGCTGGCGGTTATTTTGAGGGTGCGACCTTTTTGGACGATGCCAAGGCTGCGAGTTGCGCGCATGTGCGTCCGGGGTGCCTGCTCGAAGAGGGTGCCTCGATTGCGCACAGCGTGGGCATCAAGCAGACGATCTTCATGCCGTGGGTCACCTCCGGCAGTCTGATTAATTTCTGTGATGCGCTCATGGCCGGGGGTACCAGCCGCAAGAACCATTCCGAGATCGGCTCCTCCTACATCCACTTCAACTTCACGCCACATCAAGACAAGGCAACCGCCTCGCTGATTGGCGATGTGCCCAATGGTGTGCTACTGAATCAGGCCCCCATTTTCTTGGGCGGCCAGGGCGGTATGGTGGGACCCTGCAAGATCGCGTATGGTACGGTCATACCTGCCGGACAGATCTGGCGCGGTGACGTGGACAAGCCAGGGCAGCTCGTGGCGCGCGCGGGGTTTAAGCGCAACATCGAGATGACGTACGATGCGAACACCTTCTCGAGCGTCACACGCATTGTGCTCAACAACCTCACCTACATCGGCAACATCCTTGCCCTCGATGCATGGTATCGTGTGGTGCGTGCTGCATATATGAGCGCGGACCCGTTCCAGAATGCGTGTTTTGTCGGCGCGCGTACACGCCTTGCGGAGGTACTGAAAGAGCGCTTCATGCGCCTCAACGAACTGATGGAGAAAGTTGAAAAATCATTTGAGAGCGACACATCGCCGAAGGACGACAATCAAAAAGTGGTCACGCAATGGACAACGGCCAAAGCGTCGCTCAAGCAGATGATTGAGGCGCGCGAAGCAGCCGTGGTTCCTAGCGAAGTGAAGGCAATTGTCAAAGGTCTTCCAGCGAAAGACTATCTCAAAGAGATCCAGGCACTCTCGCCTGTGGATGCCTACATCCTCACGATGTGGCTCACCTGGCGTGTCGCAGAAACCGAAAAACTCATTCCTTCAGAGCAAGATTCTTGCTGCGGCAAATAAAAAAATGATAACAAACGACAAACTCCTCGATCCCTTCATGGCTCATCTCGGCTTGAAAGCTGAAATAATCGCGCCTGGACAGGCACGGGTTTGGGGCACGCTTCAGCCGGAACACCTCAACAGCTTCGGCTCCGCGCACGGCGGTTACCTCTATACGCTGGCGGATGCCGCCTTTGCGCTCGCGGCCAATGCGCACGGTCCCCTGGCCGTGGCGCTCTCCACGCACATGGAATATATGAAGACCGTCAAGGCTGGCGAGGTCGTGGAGGCCAAGGCGCGCGAAGTCAACCTTGGTGGACGCACCGGCCTCTATCATGTCGATGTCTGCTGTGGCGAGACCCTGCTGGCGCAATTCACCGGCACCGCCTACCGCAAGCCGGAGCAAAAGTCGTGGCTGGCGAACTTCTTAAATTGAGAGTTACAAACGTATCGGCCCCGACAACGGTGGCCACTGGGAAGCGCTCAACCCCTGATCTCGGCACATCTCACTCAATACGCGCGTTTATTGATCTTGTCGCAGTAGTTGACCAATGCCTGATTGACGACGCGGTTGCCGCCGGGCGTCGGATAGTTGCCGGAGAAATACCAGTCGCCCGTGTGATCTGGACAGCAGAGGCGCAAATTCCCGAGGCGCTGGAAGACCACCGTAACCTTGGCTTTCAACCCTTCCGGGGTCAAGAGGATGCCAATCTCCTGGCAGAGTTCGTCAAAGGTAAATGCGGCATAAAGTGGTGCCACGCGGTTGCGCATCGCTGTATCCGGCTTGAGCAAGTCTTCGCGGGCGCAACCAACGCACTCATGCAGCAGAGTCTCCTGTCCAGTTTTGCGCAAGAGAGAGATCACGGCTTGGAAGGCGACTAACTCGCCCATGCTCGCCATGTCAATCCCATAACAATCCGGATAGCAGATGGGCGGCGCGGCTGAGACCATCACAATCTTTTTGGGCTCGAGCCTGTCCACGATCTTAAGGATCAGATTTCGAAGCGTTGTCCCGCGCACGATGGAATCATCCAGCAGGACAAGATTATCCTCTTGCGGACGGATGAGCCCATAGACGATGTCGTAAACATGCATGTCCAGTGCCTTACGACGGTTCGCATCCGCGATGAACGTCCGGAATTTAGCGTCCTTGAGGATGACTTGTCCGAAGCGGAAATTCCGCTTGTGCAACAGTTCATCCAGAACCCCATGGAAGCTGATTTGCGCTGTGTTTGGAATGTAGGAGAAAAAGGTGTTGTCGTAGTCGTGGTTAATCGCATCCAGGATTTGAGGCACGAGGTGCTTGCCCATCAGGCGACGTTCCTGCTGGATATCGCAATCGTTTCCGCGTGAAAAATAGATCCGTTCAAAGACACAGCGGCGCGTCTCACGCGGAATGAGACAGGGACGCTCCTCCACGGTCTTCCCATCGCTCGAGATCAGCAGCAGCGAGCCCGGGGAAATCTCGCGAACCGCCGCGCTCTTCACGTTGAAGGTCGTCTGAATGGCCGGCCGCTCGGAGGCAACCACGGCAATGTCCTGATTCGCATAATAGAAGCCTGGACGAATACCCGATGGGTCGCGAAGCGCAAAGGCCGTCCCGTCTCCTAAGACGCCACAAATTAAAAAGCCGCCATCCCATGAGATAGCAGCCTTTGACAACAACGCCGAGAGGTCCGAGGAGATATCGCTTCCGGCATCCAGCGCCTTCTCCAGTTCATGGCCGATCTGATGGAGCAGGATGGTCGTATCCTGCCGATTGGGCAAGTGATGTCCCATGCGCGTGAGTTGCTCGAAGAGCGCGGAACTGTTGGTCAGGTTGAAGTTGCCCGCCAGAAGCAAGGTGCGGGGGCGGCAGACACTGTATTTGAGCAGGGGATGACAAGCGTCAATCGACTGATTGCCGAACGTGCCATAGCGCAGATGCCCCAGGAATACATCGCCCGGGAACGGTCTCTCCCATACTTGCTCCAAGACATTCGCCAACGGATTACGGTCAGCCGATTTTTCAATGTGATAGTAGGGTTCGCCGGGACAGGCCTCAATCTTCAACGCCGCAACCCCCGCGCCATCCTGTCCGCGATTATGCTGCTTCTCCAGGAGCAACGCCATCTGTTGCAAGCCGTAATGCTCAGGATAAGCATTCCATGGCTTTCGAAGCCGCAACAAGGCGACCCCACATTCATGTTTCAGTTCATCGGACATCGTGCAACATCTTCTTAGTCGCCAGATTGATCAACACATACACCAGCGTACTGATACCGGCTATCCACACCCAGACGTGAGCCACAACGAAAGATTTCGTTGCCACATCATCACAGGCCATTCCCAGTATGGAAAAAATGAGGATCATCACAAACAACCCATGACATTCCTTCCGAATCATAAACTTCACGGAATAGGACAAAGCTGTTTTTTTCCAGAGCGACAGCTTGGGAAGAAACGCTGGCGTGAAGCGCGTATAAGCCTCATACGCCGCACCAAATTTTTTCGTCAGAAAACTCTCTTCCGCCATAATGATTCGCTCGTAATAGAGCCAGAAGCTCAACATATAGACCAAGACACACCATACGGAGCGCAGGAGGATGATCTGGCCCAGCATGATGATAAAATTGCCAAGATAGAGCGGGTTGCGAACGATTGAATAGATGCCGGTCGTGTTGAGGGTCTCGGCGATCTGGCCCTCCTTCGTGTTCCGCCCTGAGGTTCCTTTGGCAGCATAGCCGACAGTGTACGCCCGCAGAATGACCCCGATGCAGGAGATGCCGACACAGATTCCCCAGAACACCATATACTCGGCGCGCGAATCATGCGGATATCGAAAGCCCTGAAACGCTGGGATGAGGATAGCAATAAAACAGAGAGGGATGAACCCTCTCCAGCGAAACAGCATGTTTCCGGTGGCAACCGACTGATCAGCTAACGTCATAATAATAGCTTCCTGGTGAGGCTCTAGCAAAACCCCCGGGCGGACGCGACAGAGCGCGTCCCTCCAGCACAAAAAAACCTTTTTTCCTGCCTTTTGGAGGGCCACGCTCCGTCGTGGCCGTTATTGGCGGAGGTTGTTCAAGAGCCTCTATTGAGATTAGAAAATTATAGATTATCACACCCATACTGAGAGGGCAATCTTCTCTTATGCTCGCTCACACGATTGAAGCGATCTAAAATAGCCAGATCGTCTTCGGACACGGTGCCGTCCAGCAGAAACGTATCAATCGCCTGATAGGTGATGCCCATCTCCTGCTCGTCCGTCTGGCCGTCAAAAAGCCCGGCTGAGGGCGCTTTGGTGAGGATCGCCTCGGGCGCGCCCAGATCGCTCAGAAACTCGTAAATCTCCGTAACCGTCAGATCCGCGATCGGATTGAAGTCGTACGCACCATCCCCCCACTTGGTGAAATAACCCATGAAAGATTCGCTCCGGTTGCCCGTGCCCGCGACCAGCCGGTTCTCGCTCGCGGCGATCGCGTAGAGGGTCGTCATGCGGATGCGCGGTGCCAGATTTTTCATCGCCAGCGGGGTCAGCTCTGTTTGCGCGCCTAACAGTTCCACATAACGCTCCTTGAGCTCACTCAAGTCAACGATCCGCGTTGAAATATCAAACAGACACGCAACTTCTTGCGCGTCTGTTTTGTCTTCGTTGTAATTCCTGCGCGACCCGCATGGCATGATCAGCCCCACGGTATTCGCGCACGCCATCTTGCAGAGAATGCCCACAAGCGCACTGTCCTTGCCTCCGCTATTCCCGTAAACAATGCCGGTGGCCCCGGCATTGTTGAGGGTCTCTCGGATATACTCGACGCGCTTCTGCGTTTCCTGTTGATAGTTCCGTCTCATGATTATTAATAGATGAACAACATTTCGCGGTATTTGGGCAACGGCCATGCTGCATCGTCGATGAGGCCTTCGAGCTTGTCAACAACCTGACGCAAGGCGCGTGTGGACTCGATGATCTTTCCGTGTTCCGCGCCCAATTCCTTCTCGAGCAGATCGCTGGCTTCGAGGAGTGCATCCAGTTGCGAACCCACGGTTTCAGCATAGCTCTTGAGGGAGGTCGTCCCAGCCTTCACCTGGCTGGTTTTTGCCTGATTAAGCGCGTGTGCTGCCTTATCGTAGGCGGAGATGACGACCGGAAGAATCACGCTCTTGGCGATCTCCAGGGCGATCTGCCCTTCGATGCGAACCTTGCGATGATAGTCCTCCAGAAAGATCTCATACCGTGATTCGAGCTCAACCTTACTCAAGACACCGTACTTTTGGAAGAGCGCTACATTCTCCTTCTTTATCAGGGGCTTGATGCCTTCCAGCGTCGTCCGGAAATTCGGCAGTCCGCGACGCGCGGCCTCTGCAGCCCACTCGGCGCTGTAGTTGTCGCCGTTGAATATGATGGCCTTGTGCTCGGAGATAACCTTTTTCAAGAGCTTCTGCAGCTTCACATTGAAATCATGCTTGCCAAACTTCTCAATCTGCTCGGCCATGTAATCCATGGACTCTGCAACGATCGTGTTGAGCACCACGTTTACCCCTGCGCAGGACTGGCTTGAGCCCGGCGCACGGAACTCGAACTTGTTGCCGGTAAAGGCGAAGGGGCTGGTGCGGTTACGGTCTGTCGCATCGCGCGGGAGCGACGGCAGGGCATCCACGCCAATGCGCATGCTCCCCGCCTGCTTACTGGAGGTTGCGCCGCCTTTTTCGATCTGCGCAATCACATCCGCAAGCTGGTCGCCCAGGAAGATCGACACAATGGCCGGAGGCGCTTCGTTTGCGCCCAAGCGATGGTCGTTGCCCGCATACGAGGTGCTGGAGCGCAACACGTCGCTGTGCAGATGCACACCGCGGATGATCGAGCTGAGCACCGTGAGGAAGATCGCGTTCTGGTGCGGATCAGCACCTGGCTCCAGCAGATTCTGCTTGCCATACGCGACTGACCAGTTGTTGTGTTTGCCCGAACCGTTTACGCCAGCAAAGGGCTTCTCGTGCAGCAGGCAGACGAGGCCGTGACGTTCAGCCGTCTGGCGCAACACTTCCATGACCACCATGTTGTGATCGACCGCGAGATTGAGCTCCTCGAACATCGGCGCCAGCTCGAACTGAGCAGGAGCCACTTCGTTGTGACGCGTCTTGGCCGGGATGCCCAGCTTCCACAGCTCGGTCTCGACATCGTTCATGAAGGCGAGGATGCGTGGCTTGATCGAACCGAAATAGTGGTCTTCAAGCTGCTGATGCTTCGGCGGCGGCGCACCGAAAAGCGTGCGGCCGGTCTGCACCAAGTCCGGACGGTTGAGATAGAAGCGTTTGTCGATCAGAAAATATTCCTGTTCCGGGCCGAGCGTCACCATTACGCGGGCCTGCGGCAGGTCGAAGCAGTTCATCAGCCGGGTCACCGATTTTTTCAGCGCCTGGATGGAACGCAGGAGCGGCGTCTTCTTGTCCAAAGCCTCGCCCGTATACGAGCAGAATGCCGTCGGGATGCACAGGGTGCCACCATTCGGATGGCGTTTGATGAAGGCCGGACTGGTCGGATCCCAGGCCGTGTAGCCACGCGCTTCAAAGGTCGATCGCAAGCCGCCCGAGGGGAAGCTGGAGGCATCCGGTTCGCCCACGATCAGGTTTTTTCCTGAAAAGGCCATGATCGCTTCGCCTGTCCCGGTCGGTTCAAGAAAGGCATCATGCTTCTCGGCTGTCCCGCCTGTAAGCGGCTGGAACCAGTGAGTAAAATGCGTCACGCCGCGTTCCAAGGCCCAGGTCTTCATAGCATGGGCCACATCCCCAGCAATGGCTGGATCCAACGGTGTCCCGTCATTGAGCGTGGAGAGCAACTTCTCGGCGGTCGACTTCGAAAGATATTTACGCATCACCTTCGTCGTAAATACGTCCTCGCCGTAAAAATCGAGTTCAAAGGGGGCCGCCATCGCTGGCGTCTGAACGTCGAGTTGAGCAATTTTCTTGAGCGCTTCTGTTCGATTATTCATAATTCTAATCCTTTTTTTGGCTTTCAATCCCTTCTATCGCAACTACCGTGCCAAACATTCTTGAGGCGAAACCAGACACGTAATCTGTTTTAAAAAAGAGGAATCAATTATAAAAACAATGATTTTACCAAGTTTTTCCCCATTATGCCAATCCATTTTTACGTTTCGGTAAAGCAAATCGCCTCTTGATTTTCCAATTCCGTAAAGAGTACTACAGCGTCGCTCCCAGATTGATACCGCCCCAAAGCAGGTTGTCTTCGTGATAGACACCCTTCAGGGCGTTATCCATCACACTGATCCAGGCCAGGCGCGCGCCGACATAGAAATGCTCGGACAGGTTGTACTTCACATAGACTGCGGCTGTTCCGTCCGTGAACCACGCATTATTCTCCGCGCCAGCAAAGTAATACTGGGTATACGTACGCGTCGCACCTCCCAGCGCCACTTCCGCGCCTGCGGTCAGCTTGTCGATCAGCTCCGCTTCCTTCCGGAGTCCGATCGTTGCGTACGCCCCGTCCACACGCGCATAGTCATAAAAGCCCTTAAAGAAGGGGGTCACTATTTTGTTATTGTAAGCGGCGCTCACAAAGAATTCACGTGTGCTGGGATAATAAGCTGCGGAGGAGACCGATGGGAACGTATACCAGACATGCCCTGCGCCCAACGCGAAGTCGCCGACAGTGACCGAGTACTGCAAGGTATAGTCGATCTCATTGAGCCCCCCGGCATGACGCTGATGATTGTTATCTGTCGCGTCGAAATTCAACCAGGCATCCGCAGCCAAGGTTCCGTAATCGCCCAAGGTATAGCTGATCGCCGCATCCGGCTGCCACACCGGCTCGTCATTCAGCACGCAGCCGTGCCAAATGTAGGCGGAATAGAGGTCTAAGGTCGCGCTCACGACAACCGGACAGACCGACTCCTGCTTGACCGTCTCCGGCGTGGCCGCAGGTGTATTGGTGGACACCGGCTCCGCTGAATATGATATCATCGCACTCGCCATGACTAAACTGAAACCCATTAAACGTCTCATGATTTTTTCTCGCTTTCTACTTTTGTTGTTAGTGATGCACACCCTAATGCACTTCGTGTGCCAAGCTAGCAAAATCATATTTTTTTGTCAAAATTTAGCCTATAAACACTAAAAACACATCCTCCTGTGCTCTTTAATTACTGTTTTGTAAAAATATAACTTAAAAAGATACACTTTTTTCCAGCGGGACGGCAGGGAGTCAGGGTTCAGGGCTCGGTTTTTTTGACGGATTGACCAGGTGACCGTTTGACCGGTTGAGCGACTGACCATGTTGACGCCTTGACCGAATGAAGGCGGGACGATTCCCTCCGGAATCTGCCGGACGGGGGCGAACCGTCCCGGTGAGCCGCAGAGCCCTCCAGTTCGAAGAACTGGTGAAAGCTAAAGCTATTGAAATGCGACCGGCTCGCAAAGCGCCTTGAGGTTTTCCGACGGGGTACCGGGAGGAATTTCGCAACCCGCCATCACGAGATGCGGATTGCCAATTTTTGCGTAGCCCTCAAGGACGGCCTGGCGTATCGTTTGCGGTGTTCCATGAAGGACATCGCGTACAGGATCAATCCGTCCGGCAATCGCAAATGCGTTGCCGATTGTCTTCCGGGCAGTTGCAGGGTCAACCTTATGATCCAGATCCAAAATATCCACGGGCAACTCAGCAATATGCGGGAGCAGATGCGTAATGTCACCGCAGATGTGTAGTTTCACAAGACCGCCCGCGGCCCGGATCGCCTCGAAAAGTTGTTTCTCATAAGGCCAGACGAGTTCGCGATAGAGCGTCGGCGGAAGCTGGCTGCAAATCGCATCGCCCACTCCAATCGTGTCTGCACCTTCCGCAAGCTGCGCCTTTGCAAAACGAATGGCGGTCTTCGTGCAGCGCGCCATCAAGGCTGCGCACGCCTCTGGCTCCATCATCATGTCCAATAGAAAGTTTTCAACGCCATGCAGGTCTGCGGCCTCTGCGGCAGGCCCTTCGACCCAGCCCAGAATCGAACACTCCCCGCCCACGCGCTTCTGATATTCGCGGACTGCCAGAAGACGGTCCAACATGCGCTCGCAGTGATACGGGTCGGGGTCCTCGGGCAAAGCCGAGAGGTCGTGAATCTCGGGGACGACGATCCCTTCGCACACTGGCGGATGATTGGTCTCGTAACGGATCTTTCCGCCAAAGCCTTGTGTCTCACGATAGGGATCGGAGATCACGCTGACCTGATCAAACCCGAACGCCTCACGGCAACGGATGTTAGCTTCCACGAGCACCTGATAATCCGAGGCAAAGGCCGCGTAGTTCGATCCAATATATTCCGCGGCAAACTGCATCAGGATGGGAACCCGTGGTAAAAAAACGACTGGCTCACCCCTGAGGGTAGCGGTGTATCTCTCTAATGAATTCAAATTACAGCTCCCAACCCGCCCTGCGCGAGCACTTGATCCAGTCATTAGCCTTTTCGACGTTCGTCACCTTCATGGCGGCTTCGTCCCACACGAGACGCGTATCCGCGCGTTTGGCGATGTTGCCCAGCAAGGCAAATTCCGTGAGGCGCGCTGAATACTCAAAGTCGGTACACGATTGCCGCCCTTCAACAATGGCACTCAGCCAATCGCCTTCAATGTCCCCCTTGGGACGCACCAATGTCTGTCCAGGCCGCTTAAAGCTCTTCATGCGGGTCTCCGGAATGATGCGCGGACTATCCCCGTAAACGCCGGCAATGATCTTGCCCTCTGTTCCATTCAGGATGATGCCGCCTTCTGCGGGCAGTTTCTGGTCATCCGGAAGTTCAACAGGCCGCGGCGGACGAGTGCCTTCGTACCACGTCACCTTCAGATCAGGCTTGGCAAAGGTGAAGGTGATCACGGCGGACAGCGGATGCGTATCCGGATTGTTGCCACAGGAGGTCGCATCAATCGCCACTGGCATTCTGCGGTTCAGGAGTTCAAAGACGACGTCCAACGTATGCGCCCCGCGGTCGCCCATCATGCCGTTTCCAAAATCCCACCAGGCTCGCCAGGAGCCCGGATGATAAGCACGATGAAAATCGCGCATCTCTGCCGGGCCGATGAAGATGTCCCAATTCATCCCCTCTGGCAAGGGCATCTTCTCTTTGGGCTTCGCGCCGACGCACGACGACCAATAAGCATGGCCCCATGGATAATAGGAGAGGTCACACCACGAATCAATGCTCGTGATCTCGCCGATGGCGCCTGCGGCCACCCATTCGCGGATCAGGTAATGTCCAGGCCCGGCATGACCTTGAATGCCCATCTGGGTCACAACCTTCTTCTCCTTTGCGATACGCATGAGCTCACGGCACTCAAAGACATCATGACAGAGAGGCTTCTGCACAAACGCATGCTTGCCCGCCTTCATGGCCGCAGCAGCGATCACCGCATGGGTATGGTCCGGCGTTGCAATCACCACGCCATCTATGTTCTTCTCCTGCGCCAGCATCTCGCGATAGTCCACATAGAATTTCGCTTGCGGATATTTCTCTCGCGTCCCCTTGACATGCTTGGGGTCCACATCGCACAGCGCAAAAATCGTATGCCCCTTATTCGCGACACTGTTTAAATTTGAACCGCCCATGCCCCCGAAGCCGATGACGGCAATGTTAAGCTTCCTGTTTGCGCCAGCGACATTTGCGGCGGGCGCTTGCTGCGCCTTCAGAATCCCCGGCAACGCTGAGAACGTTACCCCTGCCGACATGGCTTTCAAAAATCTGTTTCGCGTCATTTCCATAGAAATCCCCTTCCCTCATTTAAATTTCCGGTTTTGTAAAAAAAATCAAAGCACTATTTCTCATTCCTGTGACTTTTTCGTACCGGCGGTCTCTCTTAAATATTCAAAAAACTTCAGTCTGCCGGCCTGCTCGCAGACGGCTCAGATATCTGCCAGGGTCAAAGGAATCAAGGCTTTCATCATGGTGCTCCACTCGCACTTGTCGCTTCAGTCAGTTGACGCTGCAGCGCCTCGGCCGCCGGCCCGCCAACTGCTATGACCAGCGCGAGCAACGCTTTCTTCTCTTCGGCCCGCTCGGCGACCGCAGCCAGCCCGGTCATCACCGCCAGTTTCTGGTCTTTCGCGATTGCGTCGGGTTTCTGCAACAATGTCAGCATCCCGCGCACCGCCAGGACTCGGACTGCGCGGTCTTTGTCCTCGCGCGCCACGCCCATCAGGGGCGCGATTGCCAAGGCGCTGTTCCATTTCGCCAGCACACGCACCGCTGCTTTGCGAAGCTCGATATCCTCCGCCTGCGTTTGCGCAGCCAACAGGTCACGCGAACCTTCCGTCTGCACCCCGCCGAGCAAGGCCACCATCTCGGTCTTGTCCGCTGCACCGGCTTTCGCGAGCAGACCCGCCACAGCGCGCAGCGCGCCCGCCTCATCCGGCAACTGCTGGATCACCGAGGCTAAGGCCGACACCAGCGGGGCTCGCTGGCTAGCCGGCAACGGGCCAAAGGTAAACGCCAGCGCTGGCTCGAAGGTCTCCTGTTTGACACAAGCGCGGAACGCGCCCCCCGCAGCCACGCTGACTCCCGCAACCGCATAGAGCTCAGGGTCGCACAGACGCTTCACCAGCTCCGGCTCTCCGCGTGCCGCGAGCATCCCGATAGCCTTGGCGCGCGCAGAGTCGGCTTTCTTCATCTCGCCGTACAGAAAGGCGTCCGTCTCACTCGCCGCCATGGCCGCCATGGCCAGCGTAGCCGCACGGCCCTCTTCCTCCGGTTTGGAGGTCATGGCAAAGAGCGCAGGCAGCGCCTGGGCATCGGCCGTCTTCACCGCCGCACGTATACCCGCCAGCCGCACCGGCAGGGACTCGTCCGTCAGCGCGGCCAGCAGTGCCGGCCTTACGCCAGCCGCCTCCGGATGCCGCATCAGCGCGAAGAGCACCTGCGCCTTGGCCTCGTCCTTCAGCGACGGCAGCGACGCCAGCGCCACGGGCACGAGCCGCTCGTCCGCAATGACCGCCGCCACAGCGGAACGCGCCGTTCGTGGATCGTCCGAACGCAGCGCTTGAGCGATCTCTTCCGCCGGCGTGTCCGCCCCAAGGACGGCCATGCTGGTCAGCATCAAACTAAACATCAACCTTTTCATAAGCCGTCTTCTCTATGCGATATAGGGCGCCCGCGAAACCTTGCGATCCGTCATTTTGACAGCCTCTTCGTCGCCGATGATTGTTTGTTTTTTCGTATCCCACGTGATCTTGCGGCCGGTCTTGATCGCGATCAGCGAGAGGTGCGAAATATTGTCCGAGTGGTATGCGGCGTCGATCGGGCTGCACGGCGCCTCGCGCGTCTTGATGCACTGCGCGAAATCGGCGGTGTGGTGAAAGCCCGTCGTGTTGGCGCGCAGCGGGTCGCGCCGCGGCGGCAACGTCTCGCGCAACAGGCTAGCTGGCTCGGCTTTGAGCTCCCCGCGCGAGATCATGATCTTCCCCTTTTCGCCAATAAACGTCGTGCAGTCGCCGCCCGTGCCGAACACAAATTCGGCGCCGTTTGCGAAGCGACCCTTCACGTCCCAGGAGGCGCAGGTGTCGAACAATCCCTTACCGAAAACGCCGGTGCCCTCATACGACACAGGCACGGAGTCCGGGCCGTCTCCCAGCGCCCATGTCATCACGTCCAACGGATGAGCGCCCCAGCCGGCGATGAAGCCCAGCGCGCAGTCTGAGCTGTACCACGAGCCCTCGTTGGTGCACCGGTCGCTGGTGTAGGGGCGATCGCGCGAAGGCCCCATCCACATATCATAGCCGAGCCCTTCCGGCACGGGAATCGCCTCCAGGCTGCCACCGCCGTTTCTTCCTCCGGGCGCTGTGACTTCGACGCGGCTGATCTTGCCGAGCACGCCTGCACGTACCAGCTCGCAGCCGGTGCGGACGTGCGAAGAGGAGCGCTGCTGCGTACCGTACTGGAACACCCGTCCAGTGCTGCGGGCGATCGCGAGTAAATCTTTGTTGTCGCCGATGCTGAGCGAGAGCGGCTTCTCGCAGTACACGTCCTTGCCGGCCTTCATCGCCAAGGCGGACGTATGATGATGCCAGTGATCCGGTGTGGCGATCACTACGCCGTCGATATCTTTCCGCGCCAGAAGCTCGCGGAAATCCTGGTAGGCCGTGCAGACATTCGCACCCCACTTGTCGTTGGCCTGCTTGGCGCGGCCCTCGCGACGATCTTTGAAACAGTCCGCCACGGCGACCACACGCACCCAGTCGGGCTGGAGCAGTGTGCCGAAAAGTCCACCGCCTTGGTTACCCACGCCGATGCTGGCGAGGTTGACGCGGTTCGACGGCGCGGTCTCTCCGTACAGAACGCTTGACGGGATCACCAACGGCACCGCCCCGGCAGCTAGCATGCTTTGCAAAAATCCCCTGCGGGATGTCCCCTGAATCTTCATGTTCATACCCTTTGTTGCTTTCTTCATGTTCATACCCCTTGTTTTGTTTTATTATACAGTCGAATGCAGCGGCTAGCCCCTATTTAGACCATGCGCGCAATCGCTTTGCAGATGTCTTCACGGCCTCGGGCCCTGCGATTTCCAGCGTGGTGGCCACCTCGATCTTGTCCTTCCGCAAGGCCTTCACAACCCCTTCGATCCCGATGACGCCGTCGCCGAGCGCGATCATTGCCATGCCGCACCCGAACACCTTGCCACGCTGCTTCTCCATAGCCGCCGGCATGTCCTTCCAATGGATGTGCCCGATGCGCGTGCCGAACGCCTTGATGTAGTCCAGCGGTTCGCCGCCGCCCAGCCAGCAGTTGCCGGTGTCGAGGCATACGCCGACCGTCTCCTCGTGGCCGAGGGACTCGAGCAGATCGCCCATCAGCCCCAGGTTGTCAGTGACCGGGCCGTGCGTCTCCAGCAGCAGCTTCATGCCCAGCTCCTCAGCCCATTGGATGGGTGCCTGTAACTTTTCGCGCACCAGCAACACGCGCTGGGCAGGCTTGAGCGATTGGCCGAAAGCGGTGTGCGGCTCGCCATCGCAGGTGATGACCTCTTTAATGCCGAGCAGTTTCGCCAGGCGAAGGGCCTTAATGATCTGTGCCGTGCCATAGATGTCGGGCGAGGTGGGGTCGAGGAGATTTGCGTGACAGCAAAAGGCGCTTAACTTGATGCCGGCTCCTTTCGCCAATGCACGAATTTTTTCTGGATGGGCATCTAAACTCACGGTCGGGGCGAAGCCGAACTCCTCGCCCAGTGCCGCACCATCATGATTGTCCGTGACATCGGCAAACGTAAAGCCCATCTCCTTGATGGCCGCGAATTGGCGGGCCATAGGTGCAAACGGTTCAACACATGCAAAACATCCAATCTTCATTTGACTCCTTTATTTTGATAATCCGTAGTTTAGCAGAATCCATATAGATGAAAAGAGGAAAGGCTTTCAGTGATCAAAATCATAATTCAGCGAACGATTTCAGGCTCTTAGCCTGTGTGACCCACCCTGGCTTGACTTTCATGTACCATAAATTCCCGGTTTTGTGAAAAAGTCATAGCACAAATTCTTGTTTATGTGACTTTTTTGGCCCAATGGAGCCCGCTTTCTCTTTCATTGGCAAGCTCCATGTCCGTTGAATTCGTGGACGGCCTTGAACATGGCGAGGATGTTCTGGGCAGGGACTTCCGGCAGGATGTTGTGAATGCTGTTGAAGACAAAGCCGCCGTTGGGCGCGAAGATCGCGCAGCGTTCCAACACATGCCTGCGGACCTCGTCCGGCGTGGCTTTGTTGAGAACCGATGCTGTGTCGCACCCGCCGCCCCAGAAGGTGATATCCGCGCCGAATTCGCGCTTCAGCGTGGCAGGGTCCATCTCGACGCAGTTGGTCTGTACAGGGTTGATGATGTCATATCCCGCGTCAATCAGATCGGGTAGGAGGCGGGAGATCGAACCGCAGGAGTGCAGGAAAGTCTTCATCCAGCTATGCGAATGGACGTAGTCGTTCAGTCGCGTGTGATGACGCTTGAACAGGGTACGGTACACTTCGGGCGACATGAGCGGCCCGCTGATCATACCCAGGTCGTCACCGAAGCGTAGGATGTCCACCACGTCGCCGACCGCAGCACAAACTTTTGCAAGTCCGCGCAGGTGGATCTCCATCAGCGCCTCCACGAGCCGCTCCACCTCTTCGGGCTCGCACAGGAGATCCATCATAAAATTATCCATGCGTCGCAGAAAGGTGCCCCACTCGAAGAGGTTGCAGCCGCAGACGATCATCAACGCTTTGTCGGTGGTTGCCCGCAGATGAAGAGCCTTGGCGCGCAAGTCGGTCCAGAAGGTCGCGTCCGCAGCATGATCCCACGGACTGTGGGCGAGTGCCTGCCAGAGAACCGTGCGCATCGCGGCCGGAAGGTCGGCATAGTCCGACGGATAGCCGTCGAGATAGGGGAAGTGCATCTGGTCGTAGAACGCGCCTTGGTGCGGCATACGGGCGATGATCAGACTGTCCTGCTCCACTTCGTGAGAGCCGTCACTTCGTAAGATCGGCCTGAACCACGTCGGATATTGCGCTGTCGAGCCGTCGGCCAGGGTGATGTCGTACCAGTCTTTGTCATCTGTGTTGAAAGCTCGGCCGATGTCGATTACGTCAACGCCGAGTGCGTCGAGCACGGCCTCCTCGGGCTGGGCGAGTTGCTGCACGACATCATAAATGCGTGTGTGGCCGCCCGTGATTCCGAGCGCCGCTTTCAGGTTGTTGTAGGCCATCGCCGAGATGCCGGAACTGGGATTGGATCCCAAGTCAACAGGCACCCGGTCTGGCTGGTGGCGGTTGATAGCCGCCCTGATTCGTTCGCGTGAAGTCATTGGAGAATTCCTTGTCACTCTTGATTGATCTTATCCATGGCTGACCAGATACCCTTGGCATCGGGTAGCGGTTTCTGACAGGCATCCGTCTGTTTTACCCAGCGTTCGTAGGCGGGCTCAGCGACGCTGCCCATCTTGTCCTTGCCGGCATCGGCACCGACAAACTCAACATAAAACATCTCATAGATCTCATCGCCCAATTCGATCAGGAAAATAGAAAAGTCGTGATACTCCATGCGTGTCATCCGGTCGACAGTCCCGGGCCACGTGGACTGGTGAAGCAACCGGTATTCAGCCTCTTTTTCGGGTTTCAGCCGGGTGACCATGGCAAAACGCTTGGGGGTCAAGGACGGATTCGCACCGTGGATGAAGTTGATCCACTCCATCTGAAGCCAAGCCGTGCCCTGCTTTTCCGCACGGGGGTGAGACAATACCAAAGGCCGAAGGTCCTGGATCAGAGGAACAGACTCGAACGCCTTGACAGCCTCCAGAACATTCGTCCCGTCATAATCGAAGTAGACCATGACACAGGGCTTGTCCTGGAGCTTCTTGGAATACGAACTGAGGTTGGAGATTTTAACCTTCTCAAAAGTTTCGTGCGTCTGCGGGCCCATGAGCTTTTTCAACGCGGCCTGCAACAGAACGTCTTGCCCGTCCTTGGCCATAGCGAACAGCATGACATGCGTTTGCCGACCCGAGAGCAGATAGTTCTCATACGCCGAAAAGCCGCATGCCGACAAAGCCGCAAACGCGAACACCAGCGAGTATAATTTCCGTTTCATCTTTTCCAGCTCCTTTAACTTGACTTGTTTTAAGGAATACTTTTCATTCGTAATTCGTGTTATTCGATGCTAACAAGTTACTCGTTAGTTTATTCCCGGTACCCCTGGGCGGGGGCTTGCCGATAACTTCAATGGAATGTTGGAATGATGGGAAAGCCGAATATCGGCTCTGGAGGGCCACGCTTCGTCGTGGCCGGACGCGACAGAGCGCGTCCCTCCAGTGGAGGCCTTCTTCCACTATTCCAAGATTCCAGCATTCCATTATTCCTTTCCAAATCACCTCACGCAAAAATCACGTAACAGACGACCATGACCAAGATGAGTACCACCGCCAGAATCCGGACGTCGCCCAGGCCCTCCAGCGGTTTCTCGGTCAGCACGGCCAGCGGGTTAGGCCAGCAGTATTTATTCACACAGGCGTCCGACGGACGGGGCGTCACCAAGCTGACCCCGACGAAGACACAACTGCAGATACAGAAGAGCCACCAGGCTTGCATCATAAAGGGAATGCCGAGGGTCTGAGTGAGGAGCTGGATCGGCGCACCCGCCGCATTCTTGCCGAGGAAGAAGCCCGATACAGCCGGGAAGTCGAGACAGAACACGAGCGCTCCAAGAATGAAACCGCTGATCAGCGTGGCTGCGGAAGCTTGAGCTGTACCGCGCCGCCAGAAGATGCCCCAGATGAACACGGTGGAAATGGGCGGAGCTAGCACGGAAATCATTTGGTTGATGCCAGCAAAAATGCCACCGAACTGCTCGCCCTGCGTGGACCACGCGATCGCGAGCAAAAGCACCACACCTGTCGTGATCTGCCCGATGCGCACGAGCTTGTGATCAGCGATCTCCGGATTGATGCGCTTGACAATGTCAATGCATACTAAAGTAGCAGTCGAATTCAAGGCCCCCGCGACAGTGGACATCAGAGCCGCCAGAAGTCCCGCGACAACGAGCCCCTGAAGCCCGACAGGCAGCAGGCTTTGGGCCAGAACGACCAACGTCGCGTCAGGCTTGTCCGCGATCTTGTCTTTGAACAGCACATAGCCGATCACGCCGGGAAGCACCATCAAAAAAACCGTCAGCACTTTGATAAAGCCTGCGAAGACCGGCCCCATCTGCGCATCTCGCTCGGTCTCGGCGCCCAGCACGCGCTGCACGATGGTCTGGTCGCTGCACCAATACCAGATCCCCAGCACTGGGTATCCCAGCAGCATCGCATACCACGCATAAGGACCATCGGAACGGAGCATACTTAATTGATCCGGTTTGACTGCAGCACGCAGGTCGCTTAACGAGGTGATGCCGTGCTCGCCAAGCGCATGCAGGCCGAAAAGCGTAACCGCCGCGGCCCCCACAAGCAACAGTATCGTCTGGATCGACTCGGTAACCGCGACCGCTTTGAGGCCGCCGAGCACCGTGTAAACCAGTGTCAGTCCGGACACAATAAGGATCGACCAGATGATATCGATGTCGACAAAGCTCTGGAAGACAACGGCCCCCGCATAAAGGGTGACACCGATGTGGATGAACAGCGCACCGAAAATCGCCATCACCGCGAGAATTGTGCGGGAAGCCGGACCGTACCGTCCCTCGATGTATTCCGGCAGCGTCGAAATCTTAGTCCTGAAATAAAACGGCGCGAAGATCAGTCCAAGTGTGATCAGCAGAAACGGAGCCAGCCACTCGAAATTGCCCACGACCATTCCTTCGCTAAACCCTGAAGAGGCCAGGCCAATCATGTGGACCGTCGAGATATTGGTGGCGAAGAGCGCCATGCCCACAACCGGCCACTTCAGCGAACGCGCGGCCAGGAAGTAACTATTGGAACTGCGGGTCGATCGACGCCCCGAAAAAACACCAATCCCGGTGATTCCCACCAGATAGGCAAGGATAATCAACAGGTCAACAATGTGTAGCTTCATTTCCACTTTTTCCTTTTGAGGGACTTGTCGTTCTTTCAGCAATCGAATGATCAAGAATATATCATGTGCAACTTACGCTTGCGTTCAATTTTGTGATGTGGTAAATTTCACACAAATGCAGCGCGGACAAATCATCAGTTATGGTCACATCGAGAACCAACTCATGCACCCCCATCGGAACACGGGGATGGAGATCGTGCTGGTCGAGCAGGGGCACTTGGAATGGGCGGTGGACAACCGGCCAGAGGTGCTGACGCCGGGTTCGGTTTTTTTCACGCTGCCGTGGCAGGCGCATGGGAGCCTCTTTCTCCGCGAACCCAAAAATCGCATTTATTATATTCTCTTTGAACTTGCGAAACCCTATCCCACACCGAGCACCTCGATACGTTTCCCGCATAAATTCGGTTTCAGCCTCAAAGAGGAAAAGATGCTCAGCCGTCTCTTTTGCGGAACCACGCGGCACGCCTGGGCATTATCCGCAACAGCCCAGCAGATCTTTGCCGATCTCATCCGTCTGCTGGATTCGCCGACCCCGCTCAACACCAGTACGTCCATGGCACTCTTACGTTGTCTGATCCTAGAGGTAGCCCTCAGCATCGAAAGCCAAAGCAAGCCCCAGATGCGGGATTCCTATACGGCGGCATGCGTACGCCGATTCCTTCAACAACTGAATGGCCGCATTGACGAAGACTGGACTTTGGGCCAAATGGCAGAAGAATGCGGTGTCAAACGTACGCAGTTCGCTAAGCTCTGTCAGACGATCAGCGGATATTCGCCAGTTACCTATCTCAGCCGATTGCGCTTTGAAAAGGCTTGCGAGTTACTCCGAGAGACCACGCGCTCCATTACCGACATCACCTATACCTGCGGTTACGGGTCCACCCAATATCTGGCGGCCAGTTTCAAGAAAACCGCGCGCATGTCACCCTCGGACTATCGAAAGCTCTCCCCTCAACTGGAGGCGATTCTCTCCGCAGGCTGGGAAAAACCAGAAAGTCGCACACGCGAAGAGGAGCAGGTGCGGCGACAGCTCTTGCACTCGGTAGCCCACAAGTCTGCCAAGCAATAGCCGCCCACGGGATAGGTGACGCATGACCTTATGCGTAGGTGTGCATACCGGAGAAAATCCGGGAGAGGTTAATCCACGTCAGGGTCAGGACAACAAAGAGGAATCCGATCCAGAGCAGGATCGCGAGAAGGCGCGGATGACGGAGGCCATTCTTAAGGCGGCAATGGAAGTAGGCGGCATAGATGAACCAGGTGGCCAGCGACCACATCTCCTTGGGATCCCACTGCCAATAATGACCCCAACAAATTTTGCCCCAGAGAGAACCCAGGAAGAGCCCCACCGTCATCAGCACGAAACCCATGGCTGCGGTCTGACGTGACACCGCATCCGCACGTGAGAGCTCCAGAGATGGCGGAAGCGCTGGATCCACGCGCTTAAACATCGGAATAGCCATGAAGGCAGCGCGCGCAAGAATAATATAGGCCGCAACATAGCTGCCCACATGCGGGATAAAGAGCGGACTCTGCAACGCCGGCGGAAGGGCACGCGGTTCTTCGCTAAAGACAAAGCCAGCAGGAAAGAGAATAACCAGGCCGAGCAGCGCATCTTGAAAATCAGTGTCCGAACCAGTCTGATAGCGACTCAGTTGCGCCAACGGCCACAAGAATGCGGCCATACAAAGGAAGAACTCAAACAAGTTCTGCATGGGCGGATGACCGGTATGGAAGCCGCGATACACCACCGCCGTGGTGGCAAAAACAAAGCCTGCAAACCAGAACCCACGCCCCAACGCTTTGCGCTGCGTCTTCAGCAGGATAGCCGCCAGCAGAAAGGCAGCCATAGTCACATAGATCAGCAATCCCTGCGGCGTGCATTTCACATCCATTAGCGATCTCCTTTCGCTAGACGGAAGAAACGTAAAGCAAACCAGAGGGCGCCTGCGAAGAGCACGCCAAACCCCGTATAGACGACAGTAAGGCCGGGGTCCCGAATGAACTGCAGGACGGTATAATTCACAGGCCGGCCCAGCCGATCCTGCGTAGGCCCCCAGCTCATCTGATAGATATAAAACCCTTGTACACGTGCGGGATGGTTGACGCGGACATGTTCAACGCGAGGCGGCTTGTCTTTTTCCAGGAGGGTCACCTGACTGCGATATTCGCGCACAGGTCCTTCTTCGCCCGGCTCGCGCGAGGGATACCGCTCGACCACAAATTTCTCAAGCCGCACGGAAAATGGAACGCGACCGACAAACGTTTCCAGCCGGGATCCCGTAAAGAGTTCATTGCTCACATCGCCGTCAATCATGGC
>Ga0268284_1000311_pt1 | contig 37568 bp, 29 predicted proteins | sample saktaG_14_FD_190137 | JGI IMG/M metagenome (GOLD analysis project Ga0268284, IMG submission 190137) | Saline water microbial communities from Sakinaw Lake, British Columbia, Canada - sak_2013_06_06_40m | ecosystem: Environmental > Aquatic > Non-marine Saline and Alkaline > Saline ...
GCACGGGCTGTTCGGATAGAGTTGAAATTCAGGGGGATTGACGTAGTTGTGGTACGTCCCGGTCCCATACGCACTAGGTTTATTGAGAATTTATCCGGCATCCGGCATCCGGTGTCAGATCCTTCATTAAAGGCTGCATTTGAGAAATTTGCAGCTTCCGTCCCGGGAGAAGTTGGGAGACTAATCTCCCCCGAAAAGGCCGCCTCATTCATTTATCGGGTATCCGGCATCCGGCATCCGGCATCGGTATATAAAATCAACAACAGCTTCCAGCTGCGACTGGCATCTTTTCTTCCTTCCCGAATCCTTGAAAAGATAATCTACCGAAGATTAACGTAGGTTACTGAAAGAGATTTTTATGACATTCTGAACAGAAGGCAACCTTCCACACATCATTACGCAATTGTACCGGATGCTGAAACTCCAGGGTGTCAAAAATGGTTGTAGCCATCATCTCCCCCGGAACGCCCTGGGCAATAATAGTATGACACAGGTCACAATCTTTAGAGATTGTCTTTCCACTTTCGCTGACATGCAGGTCGGAATGGCAGCGGAAGCACCCATTGGTCTCAAGGTGCCCGATGTGATCCGGATAGTCAACATAGGTGACTCTCATAAATGGGAAGGCATTGAGACTATAGGCCTCCTGGATTCCGGCAACAGCTTTTGCAATCTTCTCCTGGTTCTCAGAAAAGTACTCAGGATAATCACTTTGGTAAAACGTTGTGACCACACTGTCGATATACATGAAAGCCGTATCCTTGTTTGTGAACGGGTCTTTAAGGGCATCCATGGCGATGTATTTAATCTGAGGGATATCTTTCGGAATTAAACCGGATATCAAGGCATTGTCGATATAATCGGGGGGCGATTTGTATGAGTGAGAAGGCCTGTTGTGGCAATCGATACAGTCCATTGTCCTAACAGGAAGAGTCGCCATTAAACTATCGTCCAGCGGATTCTCCTCATCGATATAAATGGTTGATTCACCTGTTCTTAAGTTGGTAAATTTAACCCATGGGATCGACTCCCGGGAGTTGTCACTGGAGATATACTCAATTCTCACATCTTTATTGATATGCCAGTGGCTACCCTCTTTCAACCCGAGAGCGCTGTAAAGGGGGCCGGTTTTCATCTGCATCACAATATCCCATTCTGTATTGTTTTCATCAGTCAGGAAGTTTTTCTGAACCCTGAGCTTGCGGGCATAGAACTTTTCAGGCCAGTGACATTTCTCGCATGTCTCACGGGCCGGACGAAGGTCCTGGACAGGGGTTTCAATGGGTCTGGGATATTTGTCGAATAGGACTGAATATACCTGGTATAACCCTGAGATTTTAGATTTGACATACCAACTGGCTCCTGCCCCCACGTGACACTCTACACAAGCAACATTGGCGTGGGCCGAATGCTGGTAGGTCACATATTCAGGTTCCATCACCTTATGGCAGAGGGTGCCGCAAAAAGCAACCGACTCGGTGTAATGGAATGCTTCGTAGCTTCCGATACTGGTAAGGAAAAGAAACACCAGGGAAGATAGGATAAAGATGACAAAAGCATTCTGGTGACGTTTGTCGTTCAGATCAATCGTGGGTTTTTTTCGCTTATTATAATCATCATTTGTGGCATTCTTTCTGAGATTGACAAGCATACCTATTGGTATCAGGATAAGCCCCACAATCATCAGTGCAGGCAATGCGATGTAGATGAACAACCCTAAGTAAGATCCGCCCTGATCAAAAATTGTGGAGATAATAAATAAAAACACAATTAGCATTAATGCGATCACAACGATCAGCGAACCAATAAAAGAGGTCCAGTTGTAATATGATCTCGGTAGCTTCATGATGAAAACAGATTGGTTATACGTAAATAATTATATATGCAAATCTAATGAAACAATTTGCAGAATTACAAGGAAGCCGAAATCTGGAATCAATCTTAATATAGAGTATTAGTCTACATTCTTATGCAGAAATGAGTTCTCACTCCGGATCTCCAGATTTTTCTGGGCATCTTCATTGAGACTCAGTCCGTGAATCTGTGATTCGGAGGAGGGTGTCACGTCAGGCAAATCAACGTTCCTGCGTTTGTAGGCCGGTACACTTTCCAGCTCGTAAAGATTGTTTTCTATAGGTGTATGGTTCTTCAGTTTTTCGCTGAGTGCTTTTAGCTTCTGGATTCGATCATTCCCCATGCGGTTGAGGTCCTGGTGATCATCTCCTGATCCGGGTGCAGGTGATAGTTTCGGCGCCTCGGGCTGCCTGAATGTTTCGGAAGTGATGGTTTCTACCCGTTTATCGATAAGGTGCATCTCCTCTTCATTGACAGTTTCCATCTCCCGTGAAAATTCATGCTGAGGGACATCAAGGTCGAATACGATTTCGCGCTGGAACGGATCATGCACCTCCTCTTCAGCAAACATCTCTTCTTCTTCCATCACGCTTTCAATCTGCATCATGGAAAGCTGCACAATCTCTTCACTGGATTCAGTTTCCTCCTGCTCTGATGCTTCAACATCAGCGGGACCCTCCAAGGTTATTTCTGGCAGATTCGTCATCATTTCCAGAACCTCAGCAGATATTTCTGAGGTTTCCATAACGATCTCTTCCCTGGCGGGTTCAGTGATCTCCTCTTCCAGACTATGAATTATCTTTGCTGGCATCTCTATCCGGGTCTCGACTTTGGGTGCCGACTTTTCAGTCTCGTAAAGGTCGCGGATCACCACATCTTTCTTAGTAGGTTCACCCTGACGCCGGTGTTCATCATCAAATCCGGTAGCAATGATTGTGACGCTGATCTTGTCACCCAAACTCTCATCAAATCCATTTCCCCAGATGACTTCTGTCGATGATTTCGTTTTTTCCTGAATGTAATCCGTGATCTCTGTGACCTCATCCATTGTGATCTCCTCTTTACCGGATGAAAGGTAAAGCAGCAAATTGTTTGCTCCTTCAATATCGTTGTTGTTGAGCAACGGCGAACTGATTGCTTCTTCCACCGCTTGTTGAGCACGGTTCGGGCCTGATGCGACGCCGGTTCCCATGATTGCAACACCGCTCTCTTTCATCACGGTTCTTACATCTTCGAAGTCCACATTGATGTATCCCGTCACGGTGATGATCTCTGCAATTCCTCTTGCAGCCGAAGTAAGGATGTTATCAGCCTGTCCGAACGCATCTGATAAGCGGAGATTCCCATAAAGTTCCCGCAGCTTGTCATTACTGATGATCAGAAGTGCGTCCACATTTGCTTTCAGTTGTTTGATCCCCTCATCGGCATGTAACTTCCTTTTTCGGCCTTCAAAGGCAAACGGAATTGTCACAATCCCAACGGTAAGAATTCCTAGCTCCTTGGAAATTTCAGCTATAACAGGCGCTGCTCCTGTCCCTGTGCCACCACCCAGGCCCGCTGTCACAAAGAGCATTTTGGTCCCGTCGTTGAGGATCTGGCGGATGGTATCTGCATCCTCGAGAGCTGCGTTCCGGCCAACGGAAGGCACAGCCCCGGCTCCCAATCCGGAAGTAAGACTTGTCCCCAGCTGGATCTTTGATGGAACAGAACTCGACTCCATCGCCTGTGCATCGGTGTTGCAGATGAAAAAGTCAACACCTCTAATTCCCTGATTGAACATGTGTGTAACGGCATTGCTGCCACCACCACCAACGCCAATCACTTTGATGATATTTGATGGGTTCTTCGGCTGGTCAAATTTTAACATATCTGGCATGGGGTATACTTTTTAAGATGACTAAAATTAGGTTGTTTGACACGTTAAACTTGATGGTATTCTAAAATTTATTAACAACCTGGTTGTTAATAGCCCGGTTCACTCATTTTCTTCCTCGAACCAGTTTTTGATTCGCTCAAGGAAGACTTCAGTAAATTTCTTCCCCTCCCGCGTTTTGTCCTTCACTTTCTTCTCCTTTTGTTTCTTCTTTTTCGGGTTCTCCTCCACGATCGCCTCTTGCTGATCTGGTTCGAGCTCCTTCATTTTCTGACGTTCGCGGTCATACCGATCGGTTCCTATAATGACAAGTCCAATACTGGTAGCAAACATAGGACTGGCCATCTCAGGTAAAACATTGTTTGCCAGATGTTCATTTGGGTATCCGATACGGGTATCCATGCCGGTTATGAATTCAGTAAGCTGAGCGATGTGCTTCATCTGGGCTCCTCCTCCTGTGAGGACAATCCCACCAATGAGCTTTTTCTCATACCCCGAGCTTTTAATCTCATAGTATATGTGTTCGATGATCTCTTCCATCCGGGCCTGAATGATGTTGGCCAGATTTTTCAAGCTGATCTCTTTGGGAGGCCGCCCACGCAAGCCAGGTATCGCTACGATCTCTTCGTCTTTGTTTTCGCTGGCCAGAGCCGAACCAAACTTCATTTTCAGTTCTTCCGCATGTTTCTTGATGATTGAGCACCCCTCTTTGATATCATCAGTGATGATCTCTCCTCCTAATGGAATGACGGCAGTATGACGGATAATTCCTTCATGGAAGATGGCAATATCCGAGGTTCCACCACCAATATCGACAAGCACCACGCCTGCCTCTTTTTCCTCCTCACTCAGAACAGCTTCTGTTGATGCAATCGGCTCAAGGATTAGCTCCACCACCTCGAGACCGGCACGCCTAACGCATTTGTAGATATTTTTGGCAGCAGCTGTTTGTCCGATAATGATATGGAAATTGGCATCGAGCGAACTGCCGATCATCCCCTTCGGCTGCCTGATGCCATGTTCCCCATCTACGCTGAACTCCTGTGGGATCACTTCCAGGATCTCCTCTCCGGGATTCATATTCAGGTTGTACATGCTGTTGCAGAGGCTGTCAATATCTTGCTGGCTGATCTCCGTGTCGGTTTGGGCCCGAATCATACTTCCACGATGCTGTAAGCTTTTAATATGCTGGCCGGCAATGCCGACATTTACAAATTGAATATCTACTCCCGACTTCCGTGAAGCCTCTGCAACAGCCTCCTTGATCGACTGTACCGTATTCTCAATGTTTGAAACAACCCCCCGTTTAACACCAATCGAAGGGACTTTTCCATACCCTATGATCTCGATCTTCCCAAAATCATTATTTCGGCCAACAATGACGGCAATCTTTGTAGTACCGATGTCAAGTCCGACTATTATTCCTGCGTTTTTCATATCTAGTTATATTTTAGAACAAACAACCTGATTCTTATATTTGATATTGATGATGTTGTACCTATTCCAGCCAATCTGATTTAATCCTTGTTTGTAGAATACCATGAGTCGATTAAATTTATCCTCCAGATCTTCCGTATTGCCAAGCAAAATGAGATGATTTCCCAGCTTTGGGATGAGTTCATAATCTCCCTGATGGTTGACGTAAATCTGGTCAACCTGTGCTTTCAGAAAAGGATCACGATATATATAAAGAGCAAGTTTATACAAGTCGGATAACAATGGAGAAGAACGGACAGAGTCAACCGAAAGACGCTTACTTTGCCTTTCAGGCTTGATGAATACGCTGTCGGGAATCGCCCCTGAAGCAACGACTATTCTCACAGGATATTCGGGATGGTAGGGAATGAGGACTCCTTTCGCGCCGATGTAGTGACTTTTATTGCCTTCAGTGATGATACGGACAACCGGTTCGCGCTGGTAAATATTGACGAAAATATTGCCTGCCAGCGTGCCATAGACGTGGGCATCCGCCACATACAGGTTCTTCCTGAGGATGCGCTCAATTTTCTCGGTATTGATCTGATACAACGGTTTCCCTTTTATCTGTCCGGCAACAGATTGGATCAGCGAGTCCGCATCGGCCTCTGTGATCAGCACATCGGCCTCTCCATAATCAAATGAGTAATGCACGCTTTGACAAATTGTGCCGTTTTGTTCGTAATCGGCAAATCCTAACAGCACTGCTGCTCCTGTAAAAAGAGCTCCCCAGAGGATAAAACTCAACACACGCCGTATTTTCTTTTTCAGTCTCATTGTCCGGGCTCAGTTTTATCGCCATTATAGGCTGGTTTCGCTTCCCTCACTTTTCGCTGATACAGATCGGTGATCGGTTTTACTAGTTGACCGATATCTCCCGCTCCAAGGGTTAGCAGCACCTCGGGACGACGTACATCAAGAACTTCCAGTAACTCGTTCCGGTCGCACAATAATTTATCAGAGATATTTATTTTATTGAGGAGCATCCGGGAATGAATTCCTTCGATGGGTTGTTCCCGGGCAGGATAGATTTCCAACAGGATCAAAACGTCCAACTCCTCCAGTACACTTGCAAAGTCATCGGCCAGATCGCGGGTACGGCTGTAAAGGTGAGGTTGAAATACACCGGTTAGTTTTTTCCCGGGATATAGTTCCCTTACAGCGTGGATGCAGGCACGCAACTCTTCAGGATGATGGGCATAATCGTCGATATAGACCAAATCTTTTCGGTTGATCTGGAAGTCAAAACGGCGGACAACCCCATTGAACCCCTTCATGGCATGTTTAAGTTCCTCATCTGAAATGCCGCAAAGCCAGGAAGCCGCCAATGCCGCCAATGCATTTTCGAGGTTAAACATGCCTGGCATGCCCAACACAAACCCGGGAATTCTTCTCTCCGGTGTGATAAAGTCAAAATGCATCAACCCATTGTGGATCGAAATATTGCCCGCACTGAAGTCAGCGTCTCCCTCCAACTGGTAGGTGAAGCGGGAAATCCCTTCCGGAATATCCCGGTCAATCTCAACACTTTTTTTAATAATCAGAGTACCATTATCCCGGATCTTTCCCACAAAATCACCGAAAGATTGCTTCAATTGATCTTTATGGTTATAAATGTCGAGGTGGTCGACATCTATAGAGGTGATGATCGCAATATCAGGTGATAGCTGCAGGAAGGAGCGGTCAAACTCGTCGGCCTCGACGATGCAGGTGGGGAGGTGGGGAGGTGATGAGGTGATGGGGTGATGGGGTGATGAAGTGATGGAGTGAGGAAGTGATGGGGTTGACCGATGACCGATGACCGATGACTTCACGAAATTCGTTCCATAATTCTTTGAAATTCCTCCCAAAAATGCCAGCAAGGGTTTGCCAGCGGTTTGAAAGATATGGGCGATCATGGTTGTTGTTGTCGTTTTGCCATGTGTGCCGGCAACAGCGATTGTGTTGTATGGCGTGGCGATCTCACCGAGGACTTCGGCTCGTTTCTTTACCGGAATGCCGCGATCCTGGACAAAGAGGTATTCGGCATCCGTTTTTGGAACTGCCGGAGTCCAGATCACCAGGTCAACATCTTCAGGAATCAGCGATGAATCCTCGTTGAAGTGGATATCCATGCCTTCACTGATCAGCAGATCGGTCAATGTGGAGGGTGTTTTGTCGTAACCGGTTACGCGGGCTCCCAGTTGCAGGAAATAACGAGCCAGGGCACTCATGCCAATGCCGCCGATACCCAGGAAATAAACCGATTTGAATCGCATCTCACCCATCTACACCCCCTTTTGTACCTACCAGTTTAAATGCCTCTTCTACGATCCGGTTGGCGGCATCCGGGAATGCCAACTTTTTGATTTTCAAACCAAGCCTCTCTCTCGTTTCCTGATCCTCCATCATGTTTCTCACTACACCTGGTAAAATCCCTGATGCCTCCTTGTCAGTAACCATTACTGCTGCCTCTTGCTCAACCAGTGCCCGGGCATTTTTTGTCTGGTGATCTTCCGTCACATTTGGCGAAGGGATCAGGATCACAGGTTTTCCAACGATACAGAGTTCAGAGATGGCAATCGCTCCGGCTCTCGAAACTACCAGATCGGCACAGGAGTAAGCAAGGTCCATGCGGTCAATGTAAGTAAAGACCCCTCCCCAGCCCTCCCCTTCAAGGGGAGGGAGTAAGTCCCCTTCAGGGGATTTAGGGGTAATCCCCGTATCCCGTATCCCGTATCCCGTATCCCGTATCCCGTATCCCGTATCTGCCAGCCTGCGCTGCACCTCTTCATAATAGTATTTTCCCGTCTGCCATAGCAGTTGTACATCTTTCGGAAGCCCTTGTTCGAGCAAAGCGAAGATACTGTCGTTGATCGTTTTAGCGCCTCCGCTTCCTCCCATCACCAAGAGGGTTTTTTTTGCAGGGTCGAGCCCAAAATGGGAATAGGCTTCCGGGAGGTGATTGATCAAATCAACCAGGTCGCTGCGTACCGGGTTGCCTGTGAGGATGACTTTATCGGATGGGAAATACCGGTCCATTCCCGGATAGGCTACACAAATCCTGCTCACACGCTTCCCCAGCAATCGGTTGGTTACACCCGGAAACGAGTTTTGCTCCTGGATCAGGGTTGGGATGCCAAACGAGGTCGCCACCCGCAACGTTGGACCGCTTGCATAACCTCCTACGCCAATCGCTACATCAGGATTGAACTGTTTGATCATCTTTTTCGCCAGGCGAAGGCTTTTCATCAGCTTAAAGGGGAAGGTCAGATTTTTCCAGGTCATCCGCCGGATAAATCCGGCAACCGGCAATCCTTCGATCCGGAATCCTGCGGCCGGCACTTTCTCCATCTCCAGTTTTCCCAGTGCACCAATGAAAAGAATTTCCGCATCGGGTTGGCGGCGTTTGATCCCCTGGGCAATCGCAATCGCCGGGTAAACATGCCCGCCAGTTCCTCCTCCGCTGATGATAAATGTACTCATATCCTTATGCCACGGCTGGTTGGTTCTCCCGTAGCACATCTACCTCTGTGCCGTTTTGTGTCTCAATCTCTATCCGCCTGCTTACACTCAGGATAATCCCGATGGAGATGCAGGTAAACCAGATGGAAGTTCCACCCATACTAATCAATGGCAATGTTTGTCCGGTCACAGGAAACAAGTTAACAGCCACAGCCATATTGATCAATGCCTGAAATACAAGGCTGAAGCCAATTCCCACACTCAGCAGGGCCCCAAAGTTGCCCGGACATTTATTTGCAATCCGGATCACCCGGAAGAAGAGAATCAGGTATAGTAACATGACTACCACACCGCCCACGATGCCATATTCCTCAATGATAATCGCGAAGATAAAATCGGAATAGGGATGTGGAAGAAAATTCCGTTGTGTGCTTTTCCCTGGAGATTTTCCAAAAACGCCACCTGAAACGATCGCTATTTTTGCCTGGTCAACCTGATAATTTTCATCAACAGATGCCTTATCTTTATTAATGAAGTTTTCGATCCTGTTTTTCCAGGTGGTGCTTCGCGGAAGGAGGTTTGGCGCCGTCATGGCGATGCCCAGCAGCAGGATGATCCCTGCAAACCCAACACCGGCCAGTGCCATGATGTATTTCAGGTTTACCCTTCCAATGAACATCAGTACGATACACGTGACAAAGAGGATCGCTGCTGTGGAGAAGTTGGCAGGAAGGATCAGCATGCAAATGATTATCACAGGGAGAATAGCCGGCAGGAAGCCCCGCTTGAACTCCTTGATCTTCTCCTGGTTTTTACTGAGCACCCTGGCCACATACATGATGAGAAAAAGCTTGGCAACATCGGAGCTTTGAAAGGTGATGTTGATAATGGGCACGGTAAGCCATCTGTTCGCTTCATTGAGGTTGGTTCCCGATATCAGGGTGACAAGTAACAACGGGATAGTCAGGATCAATCCAACCTGTGCAAGGCGTGAGTAATAGGTATATTTTATAAGGTGCATCAGATACATCAGGATGAAACCGAGTGCAAGAATAAAAAACTGACGCATCAGGTAATGCTCCGTATCCCCTCCCTGCTTCTTATAGGCCAGTAATCCGGTTGAACTGTATACTGCCAGCAATGAAAAGATTGAAAGGATGATTACAATGATCCAGATCACCTTGTCGCCTTTGATATTTTTTACAAACTCTAACATTCGTTCTATAGATTCTTTACGGCATTTTTATAAGCGATACCCCGTGCCTCAAAATTTTCAAACATTTCGAAACTGGGACAGGCAGGGGAGAGGAGTACACAATCACCCGTTTTGGCCAGGTAGTATGCGGCCTCAACAGCTTCCGGCATCTCTTTAACCCGGATAATGGGTATTTCAGTGCCATTGAATACTTCTGGGATATTTTTCGAGTCTCCCATAAGAACAATCGCCTTGACCTTTTGCTCCACCAGTTCCCTGATGCTGGCATAATCATTTCGTTTGTCGGCACCTCCTGCAATCCAGATTACGGGCCGGTTCAAACTCTCCAGGGCAAACCAGGTGGCATTCAGATTACAGGCATGGGAATCGTTTATAAACTCAACCCCATGAATGTTGGCAACAAATTCCATTTGGTGTTCAGGAGATTGTGAACTGCCGAGCGACTCTTTGATCAACTCCTTCCTCAGTTCTAAAATCCTGGAAGTCACTGATGCAGCCAGTGTTGAGTAGGTCTTGGGTCGTCCTTGTAAAGCCAATGCTTCTAGCGTCATGGTTATCGGAGTTTAAGTGTTACAATGGATAAAACTGCCAGCATGATGCCGACAATGAAAAAGCGGAGCACGATCTTCGACTCGTGATATCCAAGAAGTTGAAAATGATGGTGTAGGGGCGACATCCGGAAAATTCTTCTTCCCGTCCCAAATTTTCGTTTGGTATATTTGAACCAGCTGACCTGCAGAACAACCGACAGGTTTTCGGCCAGAAAGATCCCGCAAAAGATGGGGATCATGATCTCTTTGCGGATCATGATAGCGAACACCGCAATCACTCCGCCCAATGCCAGGCTTCCGGTATCGCCCATAAAAACCTGGGCCGGATATGAGTTGTACCAGAGGAATCCGATACAGGCTCCCACAAATGCACTGATGTAAATTGCCAGCTCCCCTGTATTTGGTATATACATAATATTCAGGTAGTTGGCAAATATGATATTGCCTGAAACATAGGCCAGGACCCCCAGGGTGACACCGATGATCGCCGAAGTTCCAGTTGCCAGCCCATCCAACCCGTCGGTGAGGTTGGCACCGTTGGAAACGGCAATGATGATGAAGATCACCAGCGGGATGAAGATCAGCCAGGTCCAGTATTTTGCATTGTCGCCCAACCAGGAGATCAGGGAGGAGTAGTCGAACTCGTTGTTTTTAATAAAGGGGATGGTGGTTTTGGTTGATTTTACTGCTGTTTTATTAAAAATTACGGTTTGTTCTGTTGCTGTCTCAACACCGAACACCTGGTTTGACTTCACTACCGCTTGAGGATCTACCCTTTCCCTGATCACTATGTCGTTGCTGAAATACATGGTAAACCCAATGATCAAACCCAATCCAATCTGTCCCAATACTTTAAATCTACCTGCCAGCCCCTTTTTGTCTTTCCGGAACACTTTGATATAGTCATCGAGAAATCCGATCATACCCAGCCATACTGTGGCAATCAGGATCAACAGGATGTAGATATTATGTAGTTTGGCAAACAGAAGCGTAGGTACCAGGATTGCTGCCAGGATAATCAGCCCCCCCATCGTAGGTGTCCCCTTTTTCTCCTGCTCTCCTTCCAGTCCCAAGTCGCGGATATCTTCACCCACCTGTTTCTTCCGAAGAAATCCGATCAGTCGTTTTCCAATGATCAAGGAGATGAAGAGGGATGTGATCAGCGCTGCACCTGCCCTGAAGGAGATATATTGAAATACCCCGGCGCCGGGAAAGTTGAAGGTTGTGTCCAGATATTGAAAAAGATAATAGAGCATACCTTTAAGAATTGGTGACATGTTGGTTTATTCCGAAGATCTCGCGAACAATGACTTGGTCATCGAAAGGGTATCTGATTCCTTTAATTTCCTGGTACTGTTCATGTCCTTTTCCTGCCACCAGGATATAGTCGCCAGGACGGGCAAGAGCACAGGCGGTCCGTATTGCCTCCCTCCGGTCGGTGATCACCAGCAGATTCCTCTCATATGTCAATGGAATCCCGGTTTTCATCTCCTGCAAAATGGCTTCCGGCTCCTCAAAACGCGGATTATCGGAGGTGAGAATTACTCTATTGCTGAACTGGCATGCGATGGCAGCCATCACCGGCCGCTTGGTGGCATCCCGGTTTCCCCCTGCTCCAACAACTGTGATCAACTCTCCCGATCCTTCACGGATGTCGTTAATCGTCTCCAGTACGTTCTGCAATGCATCGGGTGTATGGGCATAATCCACGATGGCTGTAATATGCGCCGGGGAGATGATATAATTGAAACGTCCTTCAACAGGCTGAAGACGGCTCAGGGTTGTCAGGATCTCTATATTGTCCAAGCCCAGCATGATGGCTGTCGCATAGGCGGATAGCAGGTTGTATGCATTGAACCGGCCGATAAGCCTGAACCAGACCTCATGCCCGTCAAGTAGCAAGTGAAGCCCATGAACACTATTTTCAAGCACTTTGCAACGGAAATCGGCCATGGTAGTGAGCCCGAAACTCATTTTTTTTGCCACGCAATTTTGCAACATCACCATACCATGCTTGTCGTCTCTGTTTACCAGCGCAAAGGCTTCCTGGGTCAACCGGTCAAAAAAGCTCTTTTTCGCCCTGATATAGCGATCGAACGTTTGATGGTAGTCGAGATGGTCGTGGGTGATATTGGTGAAGATCCCTCCGGTAAACCGTAAACCCGATATGCGCTGCTGGTCGATCGCATGGGAACTCACCTCCATGAAGCAATATGTACATCCTGCATCCACTATCCTCCGAAGCAACTGGTTTAACTGAATGGCATCCGGAGTTGTATGGGTGGAATTGACAACCTCCCCATGGATGATATTCCGGATGGTTGAGATCAGTCCTGCCTTGTGCCCAAGTGCTTCAACGAGTTGATAGAGCAGGGTGGCGGTAGTGGTCTTTCCGTTGGTGCCAGTTATTCCGATCAGTTTCAGTGCATGGGAGGGATTCCCATAGAACCGGGAGGCGATCAGGCCAAGAGCCTCAGCCGAGTCAGCCACCTCAACGTAAGTAACCCCTTCATGGAGCTGTTTGGGAAGGCATTCACACAGGATTACATTGGCACCCTGTGCCACGGCCTGGTGGATATAATCGTGTCCATCACTCACTGTTCCCGGGATAGCTGCGAAGAGGGTGCCGGCATCTGCCTTACGGGAATCAAGGTGCAGGGAGGTCACATTCACCTCGGGCGTACCTGTCACCCGGCGCACGATAATTCCATATAATAACTCCTCCAGCCTCTTCATGCTTCAGGTTTCTCCTCTATGGGTTTTGGTTTTGGTTTAAGATTGAGTTCAATCAGGACCTCGATTCCTCGAGAAACTACAGCGCCTGGAGCAATTGACTGGGTTACGACACTTCCTTTTCCATTGACAACCACGAGAAGCCCATTTTTCTCAAGGAGGTAAACGGCATCTTTCATCCCCATCCCGGTCACATCCGGCATAATCCCCTGGGTCACCGATTCAGACATCAGCGAAACACTCTCCTGGATCAATTGAGGCCGTGCCCACAGTGCATTTGGATTGGTTGAAATCGCATTCATGCCCAGGTCTCCATAAAGCAGTTCAATATCCTTACGCTTTCCTGCTTTGGCAGAAGGCATCAGGGGATAAATGGTGTCTTTTGAAGCCGTGAACTGGATCTCCGGATGCCGGGCATAGAGTTGATCGGAAACCTCTTTGAAAACAGGTCCGGCGATAGAGGCCCCGTAGTATTTTCCCTTTTTTGGATTGTTGATCACAACGATCATCGAATATTTCGGATCTTCGGCAGGAAAGAACCCGACAAACGATCCTTTGTACTGCACTGATCCTCCTTTGTTCCCATATCCCTTATTGTTCATGGCAACCTGGGCAGTTCCCGTTTTTCCGGCAATCTTATAGACAGGATTCTTGATATTGGTGGCTGTCCCTTTTTCAACCACCCCCAGTAGCATCTTCCTCGCTTTGGCAATGGTTGCGGGTGAGCAGATGGCCGGATTGATCACCTCTGTCTCAAACTGTGTCACCACCTGTCCGTTCCGATGGATCTCCTTTACCAGCAGTGGTTTTACCATGGTCCCGTTATTGGCAACCGCATTGTATAAGGTGAGCAGCTGAAGAGGTGTCATTGCCACTTCGTAGCCGATAGATATCCAGGGTAATGATAACTTCGACCAGAATTTGTCTTTGGTGTCTTTGATGTTGGGCTGACCCTCTCCGCTAATCTGGAGCCCAAGCAAATTCTGAATGCCCAGTTTGTAGATTCCGTCGATATATTTCTGGGGTTCGGAACTGTAAGCATTGAAGATGATCTGCGATGTGCCAACATTACTTGATTTCTCAAAAACCTCCTGGGCTGTGATGGTTCCGTACCCTCCCCGGTGCGAATCGGACATCTTACGCCTGCTGTAAATTACCTCCCCGTTGCCTGTCGCAACCGGTGTATTCAGGTCCACTTTTCCATCTTCCAGTGCCACGAGGAACGATACAAGCTTAAAGGTAGAGCCCGGTTCGGTACTCTCACCAATGGCATAATTATAACCCTCTTCGTAGCTGTTCCGGCCAACCCGTTTCAGGTTGGCAATGGCCTTGATATAACCGGTGGCAACCTCCATCACTACCATGCATCCGTGATCGGCACTATCGGCAATCAACTCTTTCAGGAGTGCCCGTTGTGCCAGGTCCTGGATGTTGATATCGATCGTTGTGATGATGTCATCCCCATTTTGAGGTTCCAGCTCATTGTCCAGGTCCAGGGGAACCCAGGTGCTGTTTCCCACTTTCCGCATCAGCCGTTTTCCTATCATCCCTTGCAGATCCTCGCTGAAAAAACCTTCCAACCCTACAAATACGCGATTCGATTCATCTGTGCTTTCATAGCCGATCGTCCGTTTGGCCAACTCTTTGTAGGGCAATTCCCGCTGGTAATGGGGAATTACAATCAACCCACCCTTGTATTTCCCTCGTTTGAAGATCGGGAAGGTTCGGAGCGCCTTCAGTTCGGGATAAGTGATCTTGCGCTTGATCAGGTAATACCGTTCCTTATCTCTTCTGGCTTCCCAGAGTTCATCGCGGTATTGGGAAGCAGTCCTGTCATGGAAAAGGGCCGAAAGCCGGTAGGCAAGCGAGTCGACATTCTTCCGGAAGATCTCATCTGTTAATGAATCCGTACACATATCCATTCGGATATCGAAAATGGGGATAGAGGTGGCCAGAAGAGTTCCATCATCTGAGCAAATATTCCCCCTGATGGCTTCCACATCAACCCAGCTGAGCTCCTGCTTGTTAGCTTGCTCCATCAGTTCGGCACTCTCGAATGACTGAATATAAATCGCCCGTCCCATGATGGCAATGGCAAAGAGGAGAATACCCAGATAAACCAGGTAAACACGCAACAGGATCGATTTCTTTGCCTCTTCCATTTCCTATTTCCCTTTTGCAGATGATTGTGCTAATCCGGCGTGGAAAATTTTATACGGAGGCACGGTTGTTTCATTAAGCCCCAACAGTTTCGCCCGTCGCGAGATTTCCGACTGCTTGCTGAGATACATCAGGTTCGACTTGGTTGTGATATACTGGTAGCGCAACTCCTTTAATTCCACTTTTGTAGCTTCGATATCCTTGAAGGTTTTTTCTGCGTAGTATGTATTGGCGATATAAATAATGGCGATGATAGCGAGGAAGGCCAGGAAAGGGAGGTTATTCACCACCCCTTCGCGTGAGAGGAAATCCCCTTCAAGCAAACTCTGAATCGGTTTCGTAATCCGTTTTTTCTTTTTTTCGGGATGCACCTCTTCCTGAAGTTCATCCGGAAATACCGTGGCTGTTGTCTCCTTCATTTCAGATTTTTTTTGCAATGCGTAACCGGGCACTCCGGGCCCTGGGGTTTTCGTTGATCTCCGACTCTCCCGACACTATTGGTTTGCGCGTGATTACCTGAAGGGGAACCAACGCATTCCCGTAAAAGTCTTTTTCCACCTCTCCACTCCAGTTTCCTGCCCTGAAAAAGTTCTTCACCAGTTTGTCCTCCAGCGAATGATAGGAGATCACAACCAATCTTCCACCCGTGCCAAGGATCTCAACACTTTGAACCAGAAACTCTTTCAGGGCCTCCAGCTCCTGGTTTACTTCGATTCTCAGGGCCTGGAAAATCTGCGCCATATACTTGTGTTCTTTTCCCCAGGTGGCATTCGGTTTCAACAAGGCCACCAGTTCACCCGTTGTCTCGATCGGCTGCTCTCTCCGGGCCGATACGATCATGGCAGCCGCTTTCGCGGGATGATCAATTTCTCCGTAATTCCTGAAAATCTCTTTGAGCCGCTCTTCAGAATATTCATTCACCACCTGCCGGGCATGTACCTTCTGCCGTTTATCCATCCGCATGTCGAGATCTCCCTCAAACCGGGTTGAAAATCCTCTCTCGCCACTGTCGATGTGGTAGGATGAGATGCCGAGATCAGCCAGTATCCCATTCACAGGGAGGGCATTGTAGAGTCTCAAGAAATTCTTGATATGCCTGAAATTGCTGTGGACCATGGTGAGGTTTGGATCATCAATACGATTTTCAATGGCTTCTGCATCCTGATCGAACGCGACGAGTCTCCCCGTTGTCAGTTGTTTTAGGATTTCCCTGGAGTGACCACCGCCGCCGAAGGTTGCATCGACGTAGATGCCGTTGGACTGGATAGCCAAAGCTTCCATGCTTTCGCTGAGCAGGACACTCCTATGGTACATCGTCGATCTCTTCTTTTCTCTCAGGTTTTCCCATAACCTCTTCCGCCAGAGCAGCAAAGTCTTCAGGCTCATCGGTCATGAGTTGTTCGTATTTATCTTTGGCCCACACCTCAATGCGGTTGGAGAAAGCAAACAGAATCACCTCTTTCCCAATTCCGGCATAACTCATCAACGTTTTAGGTAGGAGAAAACGACTGCTGGCATCCAGGGTCAGCTCGGTTGCTCCCCGATAGAAGTAGCGGACGAAATTCCGGTTCTTCCTGTTGTAGAGGTTCAGCTGGTTAATCTCCGCACTGATACTTGTCCATTCGTTCATGGGATAGAGTACCAGACAGTTCTCAAATCCACGGTTGATCACAAACATATCTTTGGCTTCCGGGGAGATCTGTTTTTTCAGATTCGCTGGCAGAATGACCCGTCCTTTCTGGTCAAGCTTGCATTCGAATTCGCCGATAAGGTTGATTTCCGACACCTGGTTTTGGACTTTGAGGGTGTAAATATAGGGCAAAATTCCCCACATTCTCCCACTTTTCCCCACTAAATGAATAAATTGTTAATAACTTTTCGATACCTACCCCTAAATCCCCTAAAGGGGACTTACCCCACTTCGTGGATGACCCCTCCTTAATCTTCCCCTTGGAGGGGAGGAAATCCCGCAGCGCGGGAGCAAGTCCCCTTTAGGGGATTTAGGGGTGAAAAGCGGGATGGAGGAATGAGGAATGGATGCTGGATACTGCCAACTGCCGCCTGCTAACTGTCAACTAACTAGTGGCTGACAACCAGCTTCTGAGAGGCGTAAGTGGTTCTCCCGGTGGGATCGGTCAGGGTGACAAGATAGAGGCCATTGGGGAATTGGCTGGTGGAGATACGTTTTTCCGTGAAGGTTTCATCTCCGCTGATTTCCTTGCTGAGGAAAGTCTGCCCGAATAGGTTCACGATCTCAAGTCGAACAGCCCGCAAATGTTGGGAAGACGGGAAACTGATAGCGATGTAATCTCCCGATGGGTTGGGGTATATGGTGAACTGTGTGAGAGGAGGGTGAAGGATGGAATGGATTCCAAGTAAGACTTTAGGGGGATCATGCTGACTGAAATAATTCACTCCACCGGCCCAATTACCCAGCACCAGGTCAAACCAGGAAGTGTCGGTAATATTACCGATGCTAGGTGCTGTTCTCCAGCCGCAACGGATGGGGAATGACTGGGTTGTAATCTGGAAATATAGGTCCTGCGACTCAGGATAAACAGCTTGAGGATCAGTGGGAATATCGGCAAAATACCAGACTTTCCCCTCTTCACTCCCAACCAACAACCTCTCAATGCTGTTGTGATCCCTAAAGAAACAAGGTGTGGAATACCCATTGTAAGAGATCTGGTAATTGGTGACATTAACCTTCCCCAGGCTGTCGGTGACGAATGTAAAAATCGGATCATCAAGGCTTCCGGTATTTCTGTAATAATTTAGGTTCCCACTTTTCTCTCCTATGATTAGATCAGTCAGTCCGTCGAAATCAAGATCAAAAAGCTGTGGAGTACTGTTTTCTCCTACATCAATGCCCTGGTATTTCCACACAGGAGGTAGAAAGTCAGGAATAGAGGATCCGGAGGCGCTGTTTTGAAGGAATAGAAGGGTCCCGTCATCCTGACCTACTACCATGTCAGAAGCACCATCCCCGTTGAGATCCCCTGATGCCGGATAGAGACCTGTAAGTTCGAGGGAGGAGAGTCCGGCCAGGTCGTCGGTGATGATCGAAAAAGAGGGATTAAATGATTTTCCACTATTTCTGAAATAGGCAATCCTGCCGGTATTGACAGATTTTAGCAAGCCCTCCTGATAGTAAGATGAATCATACCTTCCCCAGCAGCCAACAAGCAGATCTGTCATGCCATCCTGATCCAGGTCTGTGAAAACCGGATAGCTGCCCGAACCCGCATCAATCATCTGATTCTGAAAGAGACTCTTCGACTGAAATGTGAATTTCGGAAGATAACTACTCCCAGTATTTCTATAGAACCACACCGATTGATAGTTGTTTGGAACGGCCGGTTGAGGGTCGAAGGAGGAAACAAGCAGATCTTTTAACCCGTCGTGGTCCACATCAACATACGATGGAACCGGGAAGTCGAACAGGTTGACTGGGTTGTTGCCGGAAGGGAAAAGAGTATCGAAAGCCACAATGAAAGCCGTGTCGGAGGTACCCCCATTATACAAAGCGATGAGATTTGGGAAGTCTACATCCCCAAGCACCAGGTCTTTGAGCCCGTTGCCGTTAAGGTCGATGGCGAGCATGGTGGAGCCTGTATGTTTCTGAAATGAAGAATTACGAATTAAGAATGACGAATTATTTCTTCCATTTGAACCGTTTTCGTTTTTTTGTGATGACTCAAGAATGTGTAGCGTGAGATTTGGACTTGGCGAAAATAACGGGATAAATTCGAAATTCGTCATTGGAAATTCCTCATTGGATGAAGGGCAATCGGCGTTGAGTGTTATTTCATTCGATCCTTCGCTCTCTTTGAACTTTCCCCAGCAGTTATCCTTAAGGCGGAAGTCGAGGCTGTCGCATGTGCCGTATTTCTCCATCGAGAGATTTTTATGATACTCCACAAAAGAACCAAGTCCGAAGAAGGTGAGAATATCCAGATCTCCGTCTCCGTCAATATCGGCAATGGCCGGATAATCCACAGGCGTGACCAAAATTCCAATATAGCCGGAGTAAAACCAGGATGTTAGCATACTCGTCACGAGTTCAAACCGGAGTTCATTCTCGGAGGTGTTTCGAAATACCCTGATCCCTCCTAATCCATAAGTGAACAGGTCCATTCGTCCGTCGCAGTTGTAGTCGGCTGTTAATACCCAGTCGTGCAGATCGGGCAGGTGACTGATATAGGTGGTGTCGGGAATGTAAAGGGCTGAACCCGACATCCCTTGATAAACCAGTGGAATAATCCTGTTTCCATGCCGGTCGAAAGCCAGCAGATCCATTATCCCATCGCGGTTCAGGTCCAACTCGCAAAACTGGATGGCGTTGATTCCGCCTGTCCAGGCAAGGGCGCTTGTTGAGAGGGGATTAACTTGTGCAGATACCAGATGCCAGATGCCAGATGCCAGGAAAATTAGCAGCACCTTAAGAAATACCCGATATTTACAATGTAATTTCAAATTCCTATCCGTTTCGTGTTTCGTATTTCGTATTTCACATATCACAAATTTACCGAATCTTTTCTATCTTTGAACCAAACTCCGTGAATATGGCACGAATACTTGTGATCGACGATGAAAAGAGCATCCGGAATACGTTAAGGGAGATCCTCGAATACGAGAAATTCATGGTGGAGGATGCTGCAGATGGACTTGAAGGAATTGCCAAGGTGAAGGAACAATACTTTGATGTCATTTTATGCGACATTAAGATGCCTAAGTTGGACGGCATGGAGGCACTGGACCAGTTGCTGGTTTTGAGTGATGCACCCGTGATCATGATCTCCGGGCATGGGACAATCGAAACGGCTGTACAGGCGATAAAAAAGGGCGCGTATGATTATATAGCCAAACCACTCGATCTGAACCGACTTCTTGTAACTATCCGCAATGCCCTGGACAAAGCCTCCCTGATGGACGAGACAAGAAGATTAAGACGAAAGGTAGAGCAGCGCTACCGGATGGTGGGAGAGTCACAATCAATACTGGCTGTAAGAGAGATGATTGGCAAGGTTGCGCCAACCGATGCACGGGTGTTAATTACAGGCTCCAACGGAACCGGCAAAGAGCTGGTGGCAAGATACATTCACGAATTCAGTAAACGCGCTGACGGACCATTCGTCGAGGTCAACTGTGCAGCTATTCCCTCTGAACTGATTGAAAGTCAGTTGTTCGGTCATGAGAAAGGATCATTCACTTCTGCAGTAAAACAACACAAAGGAGCCTTCGAGAGCGCCGATGGGGGCACCCTCTTCCTCGATGAGATCGGCGACATGAGCCTGGCTGCCCAGGCTAAAGTACTCCGGGCGCTACAGGAGAATAAGATTACCCGGGTAGGAGGCGAAAAGGAGATCCCGGTGGATGTAAGGGTAGTTGTCGCCACCAACAAAAACTTGAAAGAGGAAATCCAGCGAAAAAGTTTCCGCGAAGATCTCTACCACCGACTCAGCGTAATCATCATTGAGGTCCCAGCACTGAAAGATCGTCCGGATGACATCCCTCTACTTACTGGATACTTCATCGAGGAGTTCTGCGAATCGCAGGGAAAACCGGTTATGGAGATCACTCCAGAGGCCATCGAAGAACTCAAAAAGTTCAACTGGACAGGCAATATCCGTGAACTCAGAAATGTGGTGGAACGGTTAGTGATTTTGTGTCCTGACAGCATTCATGCGGAAGACATCCGACGGTATGCAGCGCCGTTGTTCTAGTTGGCAGTTGGCAGTCTGCAGTTGGCAACGATTGTTTTTTGCTTTTTCTGGCTGTGAATCTGTTAACAAATGAGAAATAATCATACATTTGCAGTCGCATATTTTTTATAGTTATCAGACCGTTGAAATTCATCAGATATTATGACAGAATTATTAGTAGAACCAATTGAAAATTACGGACTTAGCAAGGAATCGAGACCAAAAGTACTCTTTTCAACGATTGGTATTGTCGGCTGTGGCACTGTTGGACAGGATTTGACCATTACTGCTGCAAAGCACGGAATTGAGGTTATTTTTCTGGAACTCAGTCAGGAACTTATCGAAAAGGCTTTTTCAGAGATTGCCAGGGAGTTGGATCGGCAAATAAACCACTGGGGACTCACGCCAAGTGATAAAGCGGCGATTCTATCCCGAATCAAAGGAACTATTTCCTATGCCGACTTTAAGGATTGCGAACTGGTAATCGATGCCATCCGGTCGAAACAGCGAGAGTCCAGCCTGATCATGAGAAAACAGATTTTTCGGAATATTGAACAGTATGTTAGTCCTGATTGTATCATTGCAACCAACTCATCTACATTGGTGATTACCGAAATGTCGTCGGAACTTGAGCACAAAGAACGGTGCGTGAGTATGCATATTTCTACATCAGCTCCCGGGGCCAGTGTTGCCGAGGTAGCACGTGGACTGCATACCTCCGACGAATCATACGACAAGGTGATGAAATTTGTCGCATTGCTGGATAAAATCGCCATTCCGGTTATCGAATCACCCGGACTGATCAGTGTCAGGCTTTTTGTTGTGCTGCTCAATGAAGCGTGTGAAGTGTTGATGGAGGGGGTAGGGACAATGGAAAATATTGACCTCACGGCTCGAACGAGCTTTAACATGCCTTTGGGACCTTTTGAACTGGCTGACAAGATTGGCCTTGAAAAGGTGCTCCGCTGGATGGAAAACCTTTATGGTGAGTTTGGAAACCCGAGGTATATTGCCTCCCCGATTCTGAAGAAACTGGTTCGGGGAAACAAACTGGGCAGAAGTACCTGTTCGGGATTTTATGAATACAATTGCGAAGGTGAAAATATCTCTAAAAAAACAACTAAAGAATGAATATTCTCGTTTTAAATTGCGGAAGTTCCTCCATCAAATACCAGCTCTTCAACATTGAAAAAAAAACCATCCTTGGCAAAGGGATTGTAGAAAAAATTGGGTTGAAGGGTTCCTTCATGAAATTTGAAAAGCCTGATGGAACCAAAGTAAAGCTGGAAGGCGAGGTGATTGACCATAGTGTTGGGATTGAATATATACTGGGTGTATTGATCAGCAAGAAACACGGCTGTCTCGATTCACTCTCCGAAATCGATGCTGTTGGCCACCGGGTGGTTCATGGAGGCGAACGGTTCAGAGAGAGTGTATTGATTACCGATGAGACCATCAAGGATGTTAAAGCATGCATTCCATTGGCGCCCATTCATAACCCGGCAAATCTTAGTGGGATTCAGGCGATGCAGCTCTTGTTGCCTCTTGTGCCACAGGTTGCAGTTTTTGATACGGCGTTTCATCAGACCATGCCCGAGCATGCATACATGTATGCCATCCCGTATTCATTGTATACCAAATACGGAATCCGTCGTTATGGATTTCACGGAACAAGCCATTACTATGTAGCGCGTCGTGCCTGCGAAATCCTGAATGTGGATATGAATACAAAGAGGATCATCACCTGCCATCTCGGAAATGGTTCGTCAATGGCTGCCATTCTTAACGGCCACTCCATCGATACCTCTATGGGAGTTACGCCTGTTGAAGGATTAATCATGGGAACACGAGCCGGGGATACGGATCTGGGCATTATGACTTTTGTGGTTGAGCAAGAGGAGCTGAGTATCAAGGTGGCTGATACCCTTTTTAATAAACATAGCGGAATGCTCGGTATTACAGGGATATCATCCGACATGCGCGAAATTGAGAAGGCTGCGGAAGAGGGTCACGAGCGGGCAATTCTTGGACTTTCCATGTACCGTTACCGGATTAAGAAGTACATCGGTGCCTATATTGCTGCACTTGGCGGACTCGATATATTGATCTTCACAGGTGGCATCGGTGAGAACGACTGGAAAACACGTGAAGCCTGCTGCTCACACCTGGAATGCATGGGCATTGAGTTCGATAATGAGCTGAACCAGGGAGTTAGGGGACAGGAGAAGGTATTAAGTAAACAATCCTCCAAAGTTACCGTGATGACGGTCCCAACCAACGAGGAGTTGATCATCGCCGAGCATACACAACAGATCGTAACAAAAATGTAAAAACCACTGAAATACTGTACTTTCAGTGGTTTGCGTTTTTTTGCCTTTCAGGCCAGTGGAACCTTCTGGTCCAACCTCCAGGATGGGTATCTATTTTTTGAAGAGAATGGTGTGCCTCCCCGGGTGACAGTGGTGGGAGGAAGGTATTGCTTTTAGAACTCATCCAGGAGCATCACTCATTAAACACCTCCATCGGCTTATCTAACTCCTTATCAACAATTTTTGCATAGATTTGGGTTTCTTTTAGATCAGCGTGACCAAGGAGTTTTGATACATACTCGATCCGGATCCCTTTGCGGAGGGTTAGGGTGGCGAAGGTCCGGTTTGATAGGCAATAAGGTAGATGAGCATTTCGAAAATTTATTTGACAAAATGCTATACATTTTGAAAATATTTTTGCCGAAATGCATATATTTGTACTTGAAAATAGACTCTATATGATGCAACCCGGATTGATTGAGAACATCCTGAAGTTGGACAGGATAGCCAAAACCGATGGAAACAAATACCCAAGAAAACGATACGTATATCCGCATTTGGAATATTTGTTAACCAAAGCCAGACAGATTACCGGTATTGTTGGCCTGCGTGGTACGGGGAAGACCATTTTATTGAGGCAACTCCGAGCTGCACATCCAAACTCACTATACTTAAGTGCCGACACACTCCCGGCAGGTAACGACCTATTTGAGCTTGCAACGTTTCTTGCCGAAACCTATCAGATCAAATACCTTTTCATTGATGAGATCCATGCACTACCTGGATGGGAAGGGCAGCTGAAGAAGATCTATGATTTTTCCGAAATGCAAATCATCTTTACATCATCCTCAGCTCTGGAAATTACAGCAAGTAAATTTGACCTTTCCCGAAGACTCACCCTCCAGCACCTTCCTCTTTTCTCATTCCGCGAATATCTGGCATTCACCAACAAGGGGGAAGTCCCTCCAATAGCCCTGGATGATCTTCTTGAAAAGCCGAACGAATTGTACCAATCAATCTACCCGTTTGAAGCGGACTTCAAGGATTTTTCATTTCTCGGTGCACTCCCTGCCTGCCTGGTTTCACCCCTTCCCTCTGTGGTATCGGCCATCGTTGAAAAAGTAATTCAACGGGATATGCTTACTGCCGGAAAACTATCCCATGAAGACCTGTTGCAAATACGTTCTGTATTGCTGTTCCTTGCCAGATCGGGAATTGATGGATGCAGTTACTCCTCCATATCCAGAAACACCGGTATAACGAAATACAAAGCGCAGCAATATGTCGCACTAATGCAATCAGCTTCTCTTGTCAGCATCATCCTCCCTTATGGTGCTAATGTGATGCCGGAGCCCAAAATACTCCTTGTTCCAACCCTCCGGGCTAACTTGTCATATGGTGTGGATGAGAACCGGTTAATCGGCGCCACCCGGGAGGAGTTCTTCATCCATCATGTAACAGGAGCCAGTTTGACTGTGAACTACCTGAAGAGCTTACGCGGAGAGAAACTCCCGGATTACATACTGTTTCACAATAAAAGGAAACTAGTCTTCGAGATTGGCGGATCCGGAAAAGGAGCATCTCAGTTTAAAGGAACAAGCATCAGGGAAAAATTCATCCTCTCCCAGCCTGGCTCCACCCAAGGAATCCCATTGATTTTGTTCGGATTTTTATGGTAATTAGAAGAACGGTTCATCGACCACACGGGCGTACTTCTTGGTCATATTGATACTGGAATGGCCGAGCATTTTTGAAACCACCTCAATAGAAATCTGGTTAGCCAAGGTAACGGTTGTAGCAAAAGTATGGCGGGCAGTATGTGTGCTGAGGTTCTTTTTAATACCTGTCAGGTCGGCGATCTCTTTCAAATAAGCATTCACTCTTCTGGTTACTGAGGACAGGTAGCACACAATTTGTCTTCAGGCAATATGGATGTGAACTATACTTATCAATCAACTGCATAGCCGGAGGAAGCAACGGAATATGACACCAGTTTTTCGTTTTCTGCCGGCGTTTTTTTATCCAAATGGCATCACCTTTTGTTTCAATATCGGTGTAACGTAGGGTTTTCACGTCAATAAAGGCCAGTCCCGTAAAACAGCAAAAGAGATAAACATCTTTCACCTGCTGGATCCTTTCGATTTTGAACTCCATATATAATAAGGTATGCAGTTCATTCTCATCCAGGAAGTCCATATCCACATCATCCAGATGGTATGTTACATTGATAAAGGGATCGGTTTTCATCCAGCCGTTCGCCAGGGCAATGCGTACAATCTTTTTGAAATTCTTCAGGTACTTAACCGCGGAATTGTGGCGGCATTTCCGTGCTGTCTTCAGGTAGAACTCGAAATCGCTTACGAATTTTGGAGTTATTTCATAGAGCGGAAGATCTTTGCGTTTGAATTTGTGTTTGATAAAATTTTCGACATGATTGTAACTGGTCCGGTAGCGTTTGATTGTTCCTAGTGAGAAGTCTGTGCCCATCAACCCTTCACATCGTTCATTGTGTTCGCGGAAGATTTGCAGGATTGTTTTGCTGGAGTCTTCGATTCCAAGGTATTGATTTTTTAGGATAATTGCGGTTGTTGGTTTCCCTGACTCTTCCAATTCGCGTTTCGTCACCAACATCTTTGATTTGACAAAGTCGAGGTACGAGTTTAACTCTCTTGCGTCTTTGGATGTTCCTTTGGCATACCCTCTCTCGGCATGCCACTGATTCTCTTCAATGCTGCGTTGGAGGCCGAATTCCGTTCGTTGTCCGTTCACGGTTACCCGGGCAAAAATAGGGACCATTCCATCTTTTAAAGCCTTTGTTCGCTTGATGAAGAACAAAACAGTGAAAGTTGTGCGTGTCATGGCTCTGATTTTAGGTTACAAAACTAGTTTTTCAGAGCAAAAAAGCGAAATGCAAAGTGCTGCAAATCAGCGAGAAATGAGCTAAATCGGTGGACTAAGCGTTTTTTAGTTTAGTCCACCGCCTAGTCCACCTCGATACTGCGTTTTTTGGCCTTTTTTTACCTTTTTTTGCAAAAACAAAACCACTGAAGTAGTTAACTTTCAGTGGTTTGCGTTTTTTTGCCTTTCAGGCCAGTGGAGCTGGAGGGATTCGAACCCTCGTCCAAACAGGTAGCAACAATGCTTTCTACATGCTTATCCTCTGGTTGATTGTCGGGACCCAACCGGCCAGCGGCCAACCTATCAGATCCGTAGTTCCTTTATTTCGCTGTGATGCCGGAACCTCACCACACCTATCTCAACTTTTTTGATGCCTCATCCGGAACACCGCTGAGAAAGGTTTTCCGGGAGACAAAGGCGCATTAACTTCTAAAGTTATGCAGCCATTTGATATTGATAGTCGCCAGTTATTATGGCTTGCACAGATGTTTTTTCGAGACCCCTGTACAAAAACTCGGCATGCTTACAAGGCCACTTCACTGCTGTCAAAACCGGTCAGCCCCATATCCCGGGGTGTAAGTCCCAGGTTAATCCAGGGTGTTAGTCCTGGAATTTAAATGCAAAGATACGAATAATCACGACTCCCGCAGCGCCAGGATAGCATTTACGAAGGAGGAGATGTCGTAAGAGTTATTGAATATTTTATACAATTCAGCCACAATCGGGAAGTGCTCCTGAACTATCAGCTTTTTTGAAAGCTCTTCATAAAAGATGGTTACAGCTGTTTTCCCCTCCAGAACCAACTCGTGAGAGACATGTTCGGTAAAGAAGCCTTTCCCAATAAGAAGTCCAAGGGTTCGGTTCCTGCTAAGATCATTGAGTGCCGTAAGCGTGAAATCTCCATATCCGCAGTAGTTGAACAGGGTCTCTTCCGATCCGCCAAAATGGTGTAAAATTCTCCGCATCTCGCGGAAGGCTTTGGTAAGGATCAGGAATCGCAGATTTGGCGAGTTGAATTGGGCATCAACAATACCAAGAACAATGGCATAGATATTTTTCAGAATGCTGAGGATTTCTACGCCAGATATATCGGGCGTGAAATCAAGATAGATGGTTGTATTTGAAAAAAGTTTTTTGAATGTGTCGATCTGACTCTCATGTGAATACCCTAGTGAAAACCCGGTTGGCAGAAGGGTGATGATCTCCCTGGCAAATGTGGGCCCTTTCAGCGTGCATACAGGGTTTGGGAATCGTTGTTGCAGACATGAACAGATGGTTTTATGTTCAGTTCCGAACCCTTTGGCAAGATTGACCAGGATAGCACTTTCAGGGATGAAGGGTTGAATAGACTCCAGGTAATCAATGATGATACCTGAGGGGATCGCGAGAAAGAGGACTGATGAATTCCTGATGACCTGGTTGTTGGTGGTAGCTTTCAGCTCAGGATGTAACTGGATCGATGGAAAATATTTCGGATTCTGATGGTTAAATGTAATGGAGTGAACAGCTTCATCATCAATCGAATGTAAGATAACCCTGTATTCCGGTTTTGATGAAAGGATGTTCCCCAGGGCAGTCCCGATAGCTCCTGCTCCGATAAAGGTGATCTGTTCCTGGTTTGTGTTCATGGCGTAAAAGTAAACATTTCCAAAACCTATAATCGTTTCGCATCCGAAAAATAGATGGTGAAAGTGGCCCCATTATCTCCGGAAAAGTCGAGCCGTCCCTCCAACTGGTCAATTAATAAGGTAATAATTTGTGAGCCCATTGACCCTTGCTTGTCGGGAGAGTAGTCAACAGGCAAGCCGGGCCCGTTGTCCCTGATTGTGAGGGTATGTGTATAAGGCTCTTCGGGATGGGCCTCATCATAGCAGCATTTCAGATTAATCCATAACTCTCCATCCGGCTGATCAGCAATTGCATATTTGAATGCATTCGTAAGAATCTCATTGGCGATAAGTCCCAGTGGCAGTGCTATTTCAACATCAAGGATGCATGTCTCGATGGTGGAGTGAATCTTGACGGGTTGTGTATTATATGCCCTGGATATGATGCTGATAAGTTGTCCCAGGTATTCTCCGAATTGTATATAATCTAGTTCAAATGACCGGTATAAAAGTTCGTGAACCAATGACATGGTCCGTATCCGACCCTGCAGGTCGGTCAGAAAGTCATTGAAATCCCCCGGATGGGAGCTCACCTTTTGCATATTCATCAAACTTACCAGAATAGCGAAATTATTCTTTACCCGGTGATGAATCTCTCTCAGCAGCAGCTCTTTTTGCTTTGCATTTTCAGAGAGCGATTCTTCAAAGGCAACCCTTTCAGTTATATCGCGGATCACAGTAATCGTCTCGACAAGTTTCCCCGTATTTTTATCAAAAATTGGATTCATCAGACTTTCTGACCAGAAAAGAGAACCATCTTTGCGTTTTGACTGATGTGTTAGCATGACAGGCTCTTTTGCACGTATCATCTCCATGTACTGGATTCTCAACTCATCATTGAAACTCTCAGGAATGAGATTCTGGATAACAGGAACCGTATCTAGCTCATCCGGACCATATCCGAACATCTGTAGAATTGATGGCGAGATATAGAGGTAGCGGAAATTCCGATCCATCCGCACAATGAGATCAAGTGTATGTTCTGTTACAAAGCGGTATAACGCTTCACTTGTCCGGAGTTTGGATTCAGTCAGCTTTCGTTCTTCAACCTCATTGTTTAACTTTTTATTGATTCTCTCAAGTTTACTTTTTCCCAGTTTGTTTCGTTCGAAAATATAAGCCAGGATTAAGAGCAATGCCCCAATGGCACCAATGATGAACTGAGTTATCAGCTCAGAATAACTTCGGTTTTTTAAAGAGAGGAGCTGTATCTCATTCTCTTTTTGAAGTATATTTATCTGAGCCTCTTTTTCTTTCTCCTGATATCTTAACTCAAATGCGTTTAATTTCGAGTTGTTCTTCTCCATGCTGACTTTATCACGTATACTGGTATACTTCTCAAAATAGCTCAACGCTTGCGGATAGTCACATCTTTTTTTATAAAACTCATAAAGTTGCTTGAGCGCAAATTCAGTAGCAGTCAGGTTCTTGGATTCAAAGGCTATGGAAAGCCCTACGAGATAGTATTGTAAAGCAGAATCTTGTTGTCCAATGTTTAAGAATGCAGTTCCCAGGTTTATCTCAGCATGACTGATAAATTCTTTGTTGTTCTGTGATAATCTAATTTTTAATACTTCCTTCGAATAGTTAAAGGCCTCAGAAAAATCTCCCTCAAGTTGATAAATATGTGCGATCCGTGTAAGTATGATCGCAATCTCTATTGTATTATTCAACAATTTGAAATTTTGAAGAGCTTCTTGATAATAAGTAAGGCAGGCGGGAAACTGACCCTCTTCAATGTAAAGGTCTCCTAGAAGTTTCTCAATACGCCCTTCAAGTTCAAGGTTTTTGGAAAGCAGAACGTATTTATAAGCTGTATTTGCAAATCCAATTGCTATAGAGATTTCACGAATGTGATAATTATATAATGACATGCATTGGTTTGCCAGGGCAATATCGTAAGGAGTCCCTGTTTTATTAGATAATTCAAGAGCGTTGTTACAGTATATCAAGGCGATTTCATAATTCTCGATTTCGAGATAGAGTATCGCCATTTTTACATATAAGATTACCTCAGTTGATTTATTTTCACTCTTTTTAACAAAATCCAGATAATTATAGAAAAGATCCAATGCCTGGTAATAATTTTCAAGTGATGATTCATAAGTCGCCAGAGCGTAGGTAGCCTCTGCAATTCCTTTTTCATATTGGATACGGGTTGCGAGATTCATGGCACGGTCACCATAATCTTTCAGAAGATCGATATTTTTATTGCTGTTTAAGATTGCTTCTCTGTTTAATGAGTCTATATAATTAATGATAAATTCTTTAGGATTTGTTATAGCGGATGTTTGACCATTACATGAAATATGGATATTGCACTGTATGATTAAAATATATATAGAAAGTAGAAAAAGTCGATTGTTCATATCAAAACTTCCTATAGATACCAACCATATATCCGCTCCAGAAAGGAGAATTGAATTTTCGCAGAAAGGAAAAATGAAAGGAGAGGGTTACTGTAAGAGCCGTTGCGATCAAATTCAATCCTCTGGCAACAATGGTATTAAGCTCACGTTTCTTCATGTTCAGAGGTTCAAACCCACCAACATATCCCTTAAAAATGGGCATTAGGTCGAATTTTGTCTCAAATACATTCCATGAATCTATCTGCATGATTTCCAAATTATGTGTTACCTCAAAAGAGGGAGCAGCTCGTCGTAAGACAGTTTTATAAATCCCACCTAAGTTAGGCACTCCAAGCAGGAGAATCCCGCCTGGTTTCACCAGTTCAAGATGCTTTGCAACTGCTGGTAATGGATCATCAAAATGTTCTATAAACCCTAACGAAAAAACAATATCGAAAGAGGGAATAGCAGAAAGATCCCCAAAAAGATCCTGTTCAAAAACCCGAATCTCCCTCCCTGCTTCTTTAAATCGTTGGAGAGTGGCGTCGTTTCCCTCTTTTGAGTAATCCAGAGAATTCACCTGATAGTTGAGATGGTCATGCAGATACATGAGATACTCTCCATAAGCACCTCCAATCTCCAACGCATTAATATCCTTCCCTTTCGGAAGATATTGATTGAACAACTTTTTTATCTCTTTGATCTGTAAACTTTCTCTGCCAGATCTGGAAGAACTCTTTTGGACAGACCAATATTTATCCCAAAACCTTACTTCTGTGCGCCTGTTATCACCCATAAACCCCAGTAATACTTTATGATCTGTTCGATTGTGGAACAAATGTAGAAAATAAATCTAAGCTGCTTCTTTCCAGATATTGTTAATTTTGCCATTATAAGTTACAGTCAGAATAAAATTTTATTTCATGATTTTATCAGGAAAACGGATTCTCGTAACTGGGGCAGGCGGTTTCATTGGAAGTCACCTGATTGGAAAGTTGCTTGAAAAACATTGCGAAGTTACAGCATTTGTACATTATAACTCGTTCAACAGATGGGGTTGGATAGACTACTCCCCCGATCAGATTAAAAATAATATTCGCATTATTACAGGCGATGTTAGAGACCCAAATGGGGTTTCTGAAGCGATGAAGGGTATGGATGTTGTGTTTCACCTGGCAGCATTGATTGGGATCCCATTTTCATATCATTCCCCTGAAACATATGTAGATACCAATGTCAAAGGAACCTTAAATATCCTTCAAGCTGCCAGAAATCATGACGTCGGGAAGGTTGTTCATACCTCCACGTCCGAAGTCTATGGAACCGCCCAGTTTGTCCCGATTACTGAAGAACATCCAGTCAATCCACAATCGCCATATGCAGCAACTAAGGCCTCAGCCGATTTTTTGGCACTCTCTTTTTTTCGCTCCTTTTCTTCACCGGTAACCATTGTCCGCCCATTTAATACCTATGGTCCACGTCAATCTGCGCGCGCAGTGATACCTACGATCATCACGCAAATCATGGCCGAAAAAGAGACGATTCATCTTGGATCTACAACCCCAACCAGGGATCTTAATTTTGTGCAGGATACGGTAGATGGTTTCGTGAAGGGAGCTGAATCAGACCGTTCAGTGGGAGAGGTTATCAACCTTGGAACAAATAGCGAGATATCAATTGGTGACCTTGTAACAAAGATAGGCACGTTAATGGGAAAGGAGATCAACGTCGTTCAAACGGATGAAAGAAAGAGACCTGAGAAAAGTGAAGTTGAGCGGTTATTGGCCGATAACCGGAAGGCATTTGACCTGCTTGGCTGGAGTCCTGAAGTTTCACTCGGGGAGGGACTTCAACAAACAATCGAATGGTTCCAGTCTCAGGATTCGAACCTCTTATATAAATCGAATATTTACAACATCTAGTAGTTATTGGGATGAAAGCAGTCATTCTGGCAGGTGGAAAAGGAACAAGGTTGAAACCCTATACTACGGTTATTCCAAAACCGTTGGTTCCCATTGGAGAACGTGCGATACTTGACATCTTATTACATCAGTTAAAAAAATACAATATAACCGATGTCACAATATGTGTAAACCATTTTGCCGAGATTATCAAAGCGTTTTTTGGAAATGGTCAGAAAATAGGAATGAAAATCACCTATTCTGAAGAAGAGAGCCCTCTCGGAACTGTTGCTCCACTGAAAATGATCCATGATCTACCAGAGAATTTTCTGGTCATGAATGGTGATTTGCTGACAGATATGAACTTCCAGACCTTATTTGATCAACATACCAAAAATCGTGCAAACCTCACGGTATCAACGTATGTTCGTGATGCCAATATTGATTTTGGGGTAATTGAAATGGACCCTGAGCATAAACGGATTGAAAACTTCAAAGAAAAACCTGTTTACTCCTTTATTGTCAGTATGGGCGTTTATGCCATGAGTAAGAGAATTCTGAATTATGTACCGGATCATGCATTCGGATTTGATGATCTGATCCATAAATTGTTAAGTGTTAAGGAAGAGATTCAGGTTTTCCCCTATTCAGGATATTGGCTTGATATAGGCCGGCCTGATGATTATGATAAAGCAAATAACGATTTGCCAACAATTGAAGGGTTCCTCTCATGAATATCATCGTAACAGGCTCAAGTGGATTCATTGGTCGGGCCCTTGTCGATAAGCTCAAACTTAATGGGCATTCTGTTCTCCCTTTTGATATTGATCAAGGGGATATCACTGGACCTAACTCGCTGGATATTTTCTCAATGATGCATGTTCAGCATGTATTTCATCTTGCAGGCAAAACATTTGTTCCTGAAAGCTGGAAGAACCCAGCGCTTTTTTACCAGGTCAACGTGATGGGCACGGTTGAAACATTACGGTTTTGCAAAGATCACAGAATTCCACTGACCTACATCAGTTCTTATCTTTATGGGAAACCAGAATACTTGCCTATCGATGAAAGGCATCCTATATCGGCTTACAACCCATATAGCCATAGCAAACTATCTGCGGAGCAGATTGTAAGGTACTTCTCAGAACAATTCTCGATTCCAACAACGATATTCAGACCATTCAATGCGTATGGCCCGGGTCAGTCTGCATTGTTCCTGATTCCGGAGATCGTCGAAATGGCAATGAATCCCGAAATAGAGGTCATCGAAGTCAACGACCTGCGTCCCAGGAGAGATTATATATACATCAACGACCTTGTAGATGCATTGATACTTTCTGTTTCAGGAGAGCCGGGGATATACAATATTGGAAGTGGATACTCTACAAGCGTCAGGGAATTAATCCATGAAACCCTCTCGTTACTCCATTCAGATAAGCCTTATCGCGACAGGGCTGATGAAAGACAAAATGAGATATTTGACCTTTATGCTGATATTTCCCTGGCAAAATCACAACTTGGGTGGAAGCCTGTTACAACAATCCTTGAAGGGTTGAGAACCTGTATTGAGTTCAATCATCATAATTATGAAGGTGAAGAGTAAAACCAGGATTCTGTATATCAAACATGCAAACTCATCATTTGTCCTTTCCGATCAAGCGACACTCGATAGCGTCTATCCTGTAAAATCTTTTTTACTTAATCAATCCGGAGGAAAGGTTTTTTTCTTTTTGAGGTTACTCGCAATGGCCTGGTTTGTTGTAAGGCATAGAAGAGGTACAAAATTTATGATAACCTGGTTTGCCGATTATCATGCTGCCATCCTCTCATTTCTAGGAAAACTTCTTCGTATGAAGGTGTTAATATTTGCAGGAGGGCAGGAGGCTGTATCTTATCCTGAACTTGGGAAAGGTGTATACCATCAGAAAATCAGAGCCCTGTTTGTGAAGTATGCATTGAGAAATTGTAGTTTAATAATTCCAAATCATGAATCATTGATTTTTCATGATAATTACTACTATCACCCTTTAGGAAAAAAGGATGGGATTAAATTTTACATCCCTGATTTAACGACAAAAATAGAGATTGTCCCTAATGGGATTAATACAGAAAAGTATTTTCGTGATCCGACAATTGAGAGGCTGGCGAATTCAATTCTTACTGTTGGGACAATGTCCAATAAAAGTGATTTCATCAATAAAGGATTTGATCTTTTTATTGAACTGGCAAGAAGAAATATGTCGCTTACATTCACTCTGATCGGCATTCCTTCACGATTCATGGCCTGGGTTGAAAAACAGTATCACATCTCAACGATTCCCAATCTTCAACTTATTCAATCCTTTTGTCCAGACGAAATCCTTTTTCAAAACTACAACCAGGCTAAAGTATTTGTTCAGGCATCCATCACCGAAGGTATGCCAAATACATTGAATGAGGCGATGTTATGTGGATGCATCCCGGTTGGCTCAAATGTAAATGGAATCCCGGATGCCATCGGAGATACCGGTGTAATTGTGAAGCACCGGAATATCGATGAGCTGGAGAAAGCAATCTACACAGCCCTAAATATGGATTCAGGTGAGGATGCAGCAAGGCATGTACAGAATCTTTACACACAGGAAATCAGGTCAGCCAGAATCATCTCTTTATTACAATCATTTGAAACTTCCTGATGATCTCCCGCACTTTTTTTAAATCCTCACTAATCTATACCATTGTTGGCGCATTACCCTATGCTTCTGGATTTTTGCTGATACCTTGGTTCACTGCTTACCTTTCGCCGGCTCAATTTGGGATCAATGCACTGTTTATCAGCTTAATGTATTTCGTGCAAATCCTTGCCTCCTTTGGCCTGGATATGTCTGCAGGAGTTTTATATTTTGACCATAAAGATGATAAAATAGAGTTAAAGAAGTTTCTGGGTACCATATTTATTGGACTGATTGTTTCGGGGATCATTGTCTTTCTTATGTTTACCTTAGGAGGCATACGTCTGTTCGATCTGACGTTCAGTGGTGCCAATGTTCTGGAATTGATACCATTTGGCCTGTTTACAATTATCTCAGGTGTTTTTAACGGTATCTTTAAAACCTATTCCGCTCTTCTGGTAAACCAGCAAAGACCTGAACGATTCTTCTGGATCAATATTTCTAACTTCTTTCTAACGATTGGTGCATCACTTGTTTTAATCTATCTTTATCCATACACATTATATGGACCTATCGTTGGCCGGATGATACCTGCTATTTTATCTGCATCACTCTGCCTGATATTATTGGTTACTGAATATGGTCTTCATTGGGAAACGGCCTATGTTAGAAAGATCGTAAACTTCACCACCCCCCTGATGCTTTACGCCCTCCTCACCTGGGTGGTGAGTTATATCGACCGTTTTATTATCCTCCGTTTTATGACAGATCCGACCTATGTTGGGATCTATGACTTTGGGGTCAAACTTGTGCTGGGAATAGAGTTACTGCTTGTTGGGCTGGTCAATGTGGTGAACCCTAAGGTCTATACTATCTGGAAAGATCAGCACCTAAACAGAAGTACCATCGAAGTAAACCGCTACTACAATGGCCTCACGGCATTCGTGCTGCTGCTGATTCCCCTCTTTGTCCTTTTGGCTCCGATCCTGATTCCGCTCGTAATCAAAAAGGAAATCTACTACCAGGCTTTCGGTCTGCTTGCAATCCTGGCTGCCGGCTATGCCTCCCGCATCTGGTTCTACATGTTCATGGCCCCCCTGATGTTCTTCAAACGAACCAAGGTGATGCCTCGTATCTTTGCTGCCAGTGCGATCTTCGAGATCGTCGCCGCCATCTTCATGATCCAATGGCTCGGACTGATGGGTGCGGTATGGGTCAACTTCCTGGTGAAACCCTTGCAAGCTCTTCTGCTCTACCTGGAAAGCCGGAAGGTATTCCATTACAGTTTCAACCCCTGGAAGATCATTTACCTCCCGGTCATCTTCATGTCATTGGTACTCGTCTCCGAAGCCTTCATTACCAACCAAACCCGAATTCTCTTTCATGCCGCACAACTGCTTGCCAGCATTCTCCTTGTTTGGTTCGCCTACAGAAGGGAACTGGTGCCGTTTGTCAGGGGAATGTTGAAGGTGAGAGGATAAGGAGTCAGGAGGTCATGGGGTCATGAGGTCATGAGATCAGGAAATTAGGAAAATAGGAAATTAGGTGAATGGTGGTGAATACCAATACTCCGAAATCCCCATACTCCTATACCCTCACCCCTGTCTACCTCCCCACTTTCCTACTTTCCTACTTTCCTACTTTCCTACTTTCCCACTTTCCTACTTTCCTACTTTCCTACTTTCCTACTTTCCTACCTCCTCTGCCTGCCTGGCATTCATGATACTTGCATTGAGCTCGAAACCAATCAACAGGCTGATAGAGTTAAGGTAGATCCAGACCAGAACAATCAGCAATGTACCGATGGATCCGTAGAGGGCATTATATCTGGCAAAATTATCCACATAATAGTTAAATCCCAGGGTGGTGACAATCACCAGGATAGTAGCCAGCATGGAGCCGGCAGAGATAAACCTGTAACGGCCCCGTTTGGAAGGAGCCAGGAAATAAAGGAACGAAATAGCCACCAGCAACAGGGCGGCAATCGTGATCCAGCGTAACACCTGCATTATCAAAAGGTAAAAAAAGCTGTTGACAACAGACTCCATAAAAATCAGGTTGAGTAACCATGTCCCAATTGTCATCAGCCCTATCGAGAGGATTAGCAGCATGGAAATGATCATTACCAACACGATGGAGATCAGGTATTGCTTCACAACAGTGCGGGTTTCAACGGTATGAGCCGTGCTGTTGAAGGCTTCAATCAGGCTGTTGACGCCGTTGGTGGAGAAATAGAGTGTAAGAATAAAGTTCAGGATCAAAAGTCCGCTCCGGGGCCGGGTGATCACATCTACAATGGTGCCCTTCACCGATTCCCACGCCGTTCCCGGAAGAAAACCCCGGATAATCTCCAGCAGCTCCGATTGGAAGTTCTGAATAGGAACAAAGGGGATGATAGTAAAGAGAAAGATCAGGAAGGGGAAGACAGCCAGCACGACGGAGAAGGAGATAGCCGAAGCCCTTGCATTAATATATCCCTTGGCCAATCCTCTGAAGAAAAAAACGGTGACATCATATAATGGCATCCCGTCAAATCCGGGCAAAACGAGCCGCTTTGAAGCCCAGATCAGCTTTCTCACCGGTCTCCATAGTAGGATGCGATTTCCGTGTTTACTTACCTGGGGGGGGATCTTCATAAAATCGTTTGATTACCGCCTTTAAACTCATGTCCAAACTCTTGATCTGATGCGTCAGACTTCCCATAGAGATGTAATCAACTCCGGTATCGGCATACCTTCTGACGTTATCCATGGTGATACCCCCGGAAGCCTCTGTCTCAAAC
>Ga0268284_1000313_pt1 | contig 37289 bp, 29 predicted proteins | sample saktaG_14_FD_190137 | JGI IMG/M metagenome (GOLD analysis project Ga0268284, IMG submission 190137) | Saline water microbial communities from Sakinaw Lake, British Columbia, Canada - sak_2013_06_06_40m | ecosystem: Environmental > Aquatic > Non-marine Saline and Alkaline > Saline ...
GGTTGATGATATGGTCCGAGACCCGCAGATAGACGGCCACCAGGAAATCGCGGGCGCGCACCGGCACGCCGTCCGAATAGCGGGCTTGCGGGTCGATCCGGAAATAGATCGTGCGGCCGTCTGCGGCGACGGCCCATTCCTTGGCCGAGCCGGGAATCATCTCCATGGTTTCCGGGTGGAGGACCACCAACGGCATGTCGATGTAGTCATAGAGATCGCCGCGGAATGAGTTGTTAGAATTATCGCCGAAAGGGCGGATGGTCGGCGGGAAGGTCGGGATGAAACGGCGGAAGACCCCGCCCTTGATGGCGGCGGGATCGCCGATCTCCGGTTGATCCATGCCATTCTCCCAGACCAGCATGGCGGGGATGTCGGAAGGTTTTCCGATCTTCAAATAATCCCCGAGGGCAAGACGGAACTGCCATTTCTCCTGGTCGTGGCGCAGCACCCCGGCGCGAATCTTCAGCGTGTCTTTGGCGGTTCCCTTTGCGCTGGTGAGCTCACCTTCGATGCGGGCCACCTTCTTGTCGGTGGTGAGTTGCTGGCTCTTAAGCCAAGTCTCGATATAGCGGTTGTAAACCGGCACGAACGCGTCGAAGCCGAGCGTGCGGGTGGTTTCCGCGGGTTCGCGGCGGCATCCCGTCCCTGGCAGCGCGATGGCTGCAAGGGCGATCATGGCCAGACGGATCATCAGGTGGCGCATCAGCGGTAATAGGTGAATTTTTTCGGATCGAAGGCCTCGCGCACGGCCTCGCCCACGAAGGTGATGAGGACCAATAGGCCCACCAACACCGCGAAGGTCGAGGTGACCAGCCACGGGGCTGATAGATTGGCGAGGCCGTCGTTGAGCAAACGCCCCCAGGTGGCGTATTCGGGCGGCAGGCCGAAGCCCAGATAGTCGAGCGAGGTGAGTGAGAAAACCAGGCTGGACACGGTGAAGGGCACCAGCGTGACGATGATGGCTATGGTGTTAGGCAATAGGTGGCGGAACAGGATGCGCGGGGTGCCGGCACCCAGCACCCGCGCCGCGGCAATGTAGTCGCGTTCCTTGTCGCGGTAGGCGGCGGTGCGCATCAGGAAGGTCATGCCCATCCAGCCGAAGGCTACCAGAATCGTCAGGATGACCGGCAGTCCCTTGAACTGGTCGGGCACCATGCTGGAAAAGATGATCACGACAAACAGGAACGGCATGTTCGAGAAGACTTCGATCACACGTTGCACCGCCAGATCAAACCAACCGCCGAAATATCCCATCATCATGCCGATGGTGACGCCGATCAGATAGACGATGGGCAGATAGATCAGCGCGGCCTTGAAATTCACCTGCAGGCCGCCGTAGAGATAGGCGAGCACGTCGTAGCCCTGGGAGGTGGTGCCGAGCCAGTTTCCCACTTCCGGGATCGGTGGCGCGGGATGGTATTTGACGGCCCGAAGTTCGCTGTCCTGCGCTGCGAGGTAGGCCTCTTTGGTATCCTCGCCGGTGTAGCGATCGGTTAGCAACTTGCCGTAGAGATACTCGGCATAGTAAACCGGTATGCCGAGGGGGTTGCGCCCATCCACCGGGCCGGATAGGAGACCATTGCGCAGCGTGTAACGGATATGGATTTTCGCCTCATCCACATCGAAATAGCGGGCTGCCAGACCCGAGTAGGGTTTGCGGCTGCCGGATTCATAGTAAACGCCCTCGCTCTGGACCAGCGGGCGTGAACGCGGCGGCAGTGTGTCGCCGGTGGGATCATAGGGGATGAGCGGTAGGATCATCCAAGCGCCGCCGAGGTCGCGGAAGGTTTGCTTGAGTTTGCGGTAGTTGACGGGTGCCTCCGCCGACTCGCCGGTGATCCCGAAATCCTTGTTTTTCAGATCGACGGGTTGGAAGGCTGGGAACATCCAACGTCCCTGATATTGGACGGCGAGCGCCCGTTTGCCGACCACTGCCTGGTCGAGTGCCGCGAGCCCGCCGAGAACGAGCAGGATGAGCAGCGAGTAATACCCCCGCTTGATTTCACGGAAACGGCGGATGCGGCGGGCCGTCAGCGGGTTGCGCGGAGCGCCGGCGCACGACCGGATGATCATCGCGATCCCGCTAACGACCAGCAAGACCACGCTGAGCCAGCCGAACCATGGGAAAACCTCCGCCGTGCCCCGGTTGACGTGCAGGAACGGCACCAGCCGGCTGGTCGCGAAAAACCACCGGGCGGTGGGAAAGGCGATGTGCAGCACTTCACCCGCGGCCGCGAGCGCGCCTAACAAAAAAGTGGATATTCCGATCACACGCATGGTCACTCGAATTTGATCCGGGGGTCCACCATGGCCACGATGAAGTCGGAGATGACATGGCCGATGAGCATGAGCAGGGCCGCGATGGTCAGCGTGCCCATGATCACCGGGACATCGCGCGCGATGACAGATTGATATTGCAAGAGCCCGAAGCCCTGGATGTCGAACACGGTTTCGATCAACATCGAGCCGCCAATGAAAATGGTGACCAGATCACCGAGGCTGGTGGCGATGGGAATCATCGAGTTGCGGAAGGCATGGCCGAAGACCGCCCGGCGGAAACCCGCGCCCTTGGCCACCGCCGTGCGCACGTAATCGGCTGCCAGATTGTCCATCAGGTTGTTCTTGGTCATCATGGTGAGCATCGCGAACGAGCCGACGATATAACAAATCAGCGGCAGCACCGTGTGGTGCGCCAGATCCTTGATTTTGCCCAGCGCGTTGAGCTGGTCGAAATCCGGGCTGGTGAGACCGAACAACGGGAACAGGTTCATGCGCGCGCCGAGGTGCACTAACAGGATTGCGCCGAGCGCGAAACCCGGGATCGAGTAGCCGAGGAAAATCAGCACCGACGAAGCGGAATCGATGAAGGTCCGGTGTTTGAGCGCCTTGACCACGCCCAGCGGCAGGCACACCGCGTAGGTGATGATGGCCGTGAGCAAGCCGAAATACAACGCGATGGGCATGCGTGATAAAATCATCTCGTGGACCGGATCGTTGTACACCGTCGAGCGCCCGAGATCGCCTTGCAGCAAGCCGGACAGCCGGGTCTGATAGACCACCGCGCGCGGCGCGTAGTCCGGCAGGGAATCTTGCCCCGGGTTGCGCCGCTTGAATCGTTCCTGGCGGTCCGCGGTGGTTTCATAACGGACTTTCCAACCCTCGGGTTCGAGCGGTTTTCCGGTCTCGGCAAACACCGCTGCAACCACCGCTTCACCGGCGCGGTTCACGCGCACCGCCCGGCCGTCGCCGCGCAGCACCACCTCGGCGGTGGTCGCCGGATCGATTCCGCCGCCGATCATTTCATCGCCACGCTCGCCGAATTCACCTTTGGAGATGTGCACTTCGCGGGGTGCGATGCCCAACCACTGGCCGTAGGCGACCAGCACGTTTTTATTGAGGCCGAACTGTTCTTCGAGTTCTTCGAGTTGCTCCTCGCTCAAGCCGCCCTGCCCTTGGCTGGAGGATGCCCGCTTGCCGCCTTGGTCGGCTCCGCGCGAGGCTTCCTGCAGCATCCGGTCCAGCGGTCCACCGGGCACAAAACGGGTGATCGTGAACACCAGCAGCGTGATGCCCACCAAGGTCGGGGGGATCAGCAGCAAGCGGCGGAGGAAATAACTTTTCACGCGAATGTTGCGCTTGTTCTAGCCAACCTGCAACGAAATGTCAAGGCGGCGGCGCCCGCTCATGAGATGGCAAGCCGCTTATTTCGCGAGCGGCTTGATGCGGATGTTGCGCAACCAGATGGTGGCATCGCCGTGTTTGCCTTGGAAGCCGATGCGGCCTTTGGTCGGCATCTCGGCCAGCGGCGTGCTGAGCCACGCCGGAATCTCGGAGCCGTCCGGGTTGGTTTTGGCCGAGGTCCACTTGGCCATGTCCATTTCCGAGGCCAGCATGCCGTTGAGCCAGACCTTGAGGTGCTGGCCACGGGCTTCGATCAGCATCTTGTTCCATTCGCCCGCAGGTTTGACCAAACCTGCCGTGGGTGCCACGTGGCCGAAGACCGCCCCGCAATGCCAAGAGGCCGGCGACTTGGCCCACTTCTCGGCAAAATCGTCGGCGATCTGGATTTCGACCGACTTGGGGATCCAGTTATTGGGATCGGAGCAATAGAGGATCACGCCGCTGTTAGTTCCGGCGGCGTTCTTGAACTCCAGTTCCAGCAGGAAATCCGCATGTTCGGTCTTGGTCCAGATGCATTGGTCGGCGCTGGCTGTTAGATCGCCGGCGGCCACCGACCAAACGCCGTCCGGTTTTTCGGCGTCGGAATAATCGGGTTTGAACAAGGCCTGCCAGCCCGGGCCACCGGTGTCGGGCGCGGCGGCGAAGGCACAAGATGCGGCGACGATCCAAACGGCAACGGCAAGCAGGGGACGGTTCATGGTGGTGATGCGATACGCAAGCACCGCGGTCGGACTTTCGGCTCAATTTCGAAGACCACGGCACTCGCAGAATCCGGCGGCAAGGGAATGCCGTGAATCGCCCACTGGCTTTTTTCCGGTGGGGATGAAATTTGTCAGAGCCTGCCCCGGTGAAACCTCAATCGCGCCATTGGCGGAATTTTTAATCCAGCCCGCGTTCGCTGACCTCGTCCTCGTCCCAGCCGAGGTAGTGGCCGAGTTCGTGGAGGAAGGTGGTGCCGACTTCGTCACGATAGTCCTGTTCGTCTTCTTCCACCCAATCCCAGAGGTTGGCGAGGAACAGCCGGATTCTGGGAAGCTCCGCGGGATCAGCCTCTTCCATCGCGGAAGGTCCCTCGAACAATCCGAGCTCGTCGCCCTCCAATTCATCGTCGAAGGCACCTTGGCCGGGCTTCTCCTCCAGGGAAACCGGCAATTTCCGCGCGGCGTCCTGCACGTCTGCCGGCAGGACTTTGATCAGTGACTTCAGTTCCTCGTCCGCCCAGCGGCTCAGGGTTGCAAAATTCATGACCATGCCTAGCCGTTGCCACGCATGCGCACAATGCGGAAAACTCCCTGGCACCCGGCCGCGGAATCGGACGCATCCGGGCTCAACCCGCAGCCCCGGAAAGAATCCACCGACACCCGCAGAGCCGATGCCGCAATACACTTTGGACTTCAGAAGATGAATTGTAGTACACCAGGCTATAAAATTGTTGGGAAAAAGCTGAGAATGACCATGGTTATTCAAAAATCTTGCAGGGTTTTGGGAGTGAAATAGAGATTCAAATCTTAAAATAACAGATCTATTATTCATAAATCATTGGATATGAGTAGTTTAAAAATTTGTAGTTTTTTTCGCAATTTGTTCTTGCGGGCCGGGTGTATTTTAGTGTATTTCTTAATCACTGACGCGCTTGTCAGGATTCAACGTGAGCAGCACCCACCAACGCTACAAGGGATTCAAGCCCTTCAAGATGGACCCGAAATTCCGGGTTTCCATACCGGCGTCGTGGCGTCCGGAGGCGGGGGCGTCGCTGTTCCTCCTGTTTTCCAAGGAACATGAGATGCCGGTGGTGAAGGTGCTCAGTCAAGAGGCCTACAATGAAAAAGTGGAGTTGATCCAAGGCAGTGACATGACGCCCAAGGCGAAGAACCAGAAGCTGGGCAAGCTGGCCATGCTGAGCCGCGAGGCCACCCTCAATGAGCAAGGCAAGCTGCTGGTTCCGAAAGACCTGAGCGAAAAGGCCGGCATCGAGGCGGAAGGCGAAGTGGTGCTCGCCGGGCGCGGCATCCACTTCGAGATCTGGAGCAAGACGAACTTCGACACCACGCTCAACATCGAGACCAGCCAGGACGACGACGACGACGAGCTCGGCATTTTCTGACCCATCCCCACCACCCACCTAACAGCAGCAATGTTGTTCACCCAACCAACTCTGGCACTTGAAACGGTCCGCAAGCCGGTGGCTGCGGCTGCCATCGCGCAAGCGCCGGAGTTGGGTCTCTTTTCATACGGATGCGCGGATTTCCTCGGGACAGGGATTCACGCGTCTCTCCAAACGGACGTCCGCCCGGCTTCTGGCTGGTTGTCGGTGCGGCGTCCGGCGGCTTTTCTGACCAAGCGCAAGAAGTCTCTCGGGACAGAACTTCTGGCGTCATTTGAAACGATGGTCCGCGCGGCTTCTGGCTGGTTGTCCGCGCGACCATCGCAACTTTTCTCAGCACTGCAAAACGACGCGCTCGGGACAGCACGGCGGTTTGTGGATTATACGGACGTCCGCACCGCTCCTGGCTGGTTGTCGGTGCGGCGTCCGGTGACTTTCATGATGGGACGCGGGAGCCTTTTCGGGTTGGGGCTTTGCCCGCGATTTGGGACGATGGTGCGCGTGGCTTCCGGCTGGTTGTCTGCGCGACCATCGCAAATTTTCTCTGCGACACAAAGCACCGCGCTCGGGACAGCGCGATGTTTTGTGGATTCCACGGGTGCCTGCGCCGCTTCTGGCTGGTTGTCGGCGCAGGCACCCGCCCATTTTTCGTTAGCCGGGGATGCCGGGGCTTATCACCTGCCGGTGTTTCTGGCGGAGGCAGCCGCATGGATGGAAGCAGGGCCGGGCAAGTTCATCATCGATGGCACTCTGGGCGGCGGCGGGCACAGCGAGATTTTCCTCAAGGCGGGTGCCAAAGTGCTCGGCATTGATCGCGACCCCGAGGCTTTGGAGCATGCGCGGGCCCGGCTTGCCGAGTCGGGTGATCGGTTTTCCACGTGGGAAGGAAACTTCTCGCGGCTGCAGGAAATTCCCGGGATCCAGCAGGGGGGGCGGGCCGACGGCCTGCTGCTGGATCTCGGGGTTTCTTCCCGTCAACTCGATTCGGCCGCCCGCGGGTTTTCTTTCATGCGCGAGGGACCGCTCGACATGCGCATGGGGCCGTCCAGCCCGCGCACCGCCGCGCAAGTCGTGAACCAATCGGACGAGGCGGATCTCAGCCGCATTCTTTTCGAATTTGGTGAAGAACCCAAGGCCCGCCGTATCGCCGCGGCGATCGTGAAACAACGGGCCGTTAGGCCGTTCGCGACCACCCTTGAACTCGCCGCCTGCATCGAAAAGGCGGTCGGGCGTCACGGTCGGACCCATCCGGCGACGCGTGCGTTCCAAGCCATCCGGATGGCGGTGAACGAGGAACTCGAATCTCTCGCCGCCGCGCTTGCCGCCGCGCCATCAGTTCTCAAACCGGGAGGGCGCTTGTTGATCATCACGTTTCATAGTCTCGAGGACCGCATGGTCAAACGATTCCTCCGGCACCGGTCCACGCCCTTCAGCGATGATCCGGGGTGGCCCGAACCCCGGCCGAATCCGGACTTCCATTTCCAGCTTCTCGCCCGCAAGGCCATCACTCCGTCCGCTGAAGAAATCTCCCTGAACCCGCGAGCCCGCAGCGCCAAACTGCGGGTTGCGCGGCTTTTAGACCCCAAACCATGAACCGCCGCCGCCACGAATCCCGCACCTCCGGCTTTCCCATTTTAGCGTTGCTCTTTGGTGCCGCGATCATCGCCGCCGGAGGCGTGCTTCACGTTTATTACAAAAACTGCCAGATCAAGATCACCCGGGAAATCGATGCGATTGATCGCCGCGTGGAGCATGACCGGCTGGATATCAGCACCACCAAGATGCGCATGGATGAACTCCTCAACCGCTATGTCATCCGCAAGCAACTCGAGGAAAACGGATCCACCTTGCGGCCGATTTCCGTCGCCATCGTTGAAGAGATCGATCCCGCGCCGCCCAACCGGCGCACCGTCGCTTCCGCGGCGCCCTAGCCCGTGAATTCATCCTTCCAGACCCGCTGCATCGTCCTGTGCTCGATCCTGGTGATCGGGCTCAGCGTGCTTTCGGCCAGGTTGGTCCAGATCCAACTGATCGACCGCCACCGTTATGCGGAAAAGTCCCGCAAAACCATCCTCCGGGTTGAAAAACTGCCGGCCCTGCGCGGCATGATCGTGGACCGGCGCGACGAACCGCTGGCGAAAAGCATCCCGGTGTCCACCCTTTTCGTGGACAAGAACCATCTGTTCGATCCCAAGATCGCCAGCTATGGCCTCGCCTATCAGGAGGCCAGTGCGGAACCGGGGTGGAACGATCTGGATGCCGGCAAACAACGCCGCCGCATCAACAGCTTACGCGGCGAAATCCTCACCCACGATCCGGCCGAGGTCATTGTCCGCAAACATCTCGCCTACGCGGTGGGGGTGCTCGCCCGGCCGCTCGGCATGAACCGCAAGGACTTGCTCGACAAAATCGAAACCAGCAAGGGCATCTGGGTGCCTATCGCCAAGGATATCAAGGGCGACGATGCCGACAATCTCCGCGATACGGTGGACCAAAACTGGATCCAGGGTTTTGAATTCCAAAACTCGATCCAGCGGTGGTACACCGCGCCCAAGCTCGCCACGCACCTCATCGGCTTCACCGGTGAAGTCGAAGAACCCAATGACGAGGGGAAACCCGAAACCCGGGTGAGCGGGCGTTTTGGCGTTGAGTTCACGATGGAGGAATACCTCGCTGGCCGCGATGGCAAGCGCGAACGCTGTCGCGACGCCCGTGGCCTGGTCGTGCCCGGCAACGCCGCCAGCCTGCTCCCGCCCCGCGCCGGATTGAACGTCCAACTCACCATTGATATGGGGCTGCAGGCAATCATCGAGGAGGAAATGGACAAGGGCCTGAAGGAATTCAAATCGGACTGCGGGGCGGTGGTTCTGATGGATCCTAACAACGGGGAAATCCTCGCGATGGCGAGTCGCCCGCACTTTGATTTGAACCTCAAGGAAGAGGTCGCTGAGAACGGCTTCAATTATGCGATCCAAGCGATTTACGAACCGGGATCGACGTTCAAGATCGTGGCGACTGGAGGCGTGCTCAACGAAGGTCTGGCGACCCCGTTCACCTCGGTCTTCTGCCACAATGGACATTACGTTGAAGGCAAGATCGAGGTGCCGGACCACTTTCCTTATGGCGATCTAACGCTTCAGGGGGTGCTGGTCAAATCCAGCAACATCGGGGCCTACAAGTTCGCCCGGCAACTTGGCGCGAAGCGGTTCTTCGATTACGCGCACAACTGGGGCTTTGGCCGGAAGACCGGCATCCTGCTCAGCGGAGAAAGCTCTGGAATCGCTAAAAACACTGGCAACGCGGTGGATTTCTCGCGTGCGGCCTACGGCTATGCGCTCAACGTGACGCCGCTGCAGATGGCCTGCGCCTACTCGGCGATCGCGGGCGATGGCAAACTGCTCAAACCCAAGATCATCAAATCGCTCGTCGCCAACGACGGCACGGTGGTTGAAACCTATCCGACGGAAGTGGTTGCCCAGGTCATCAAACCGGAGACCGCGCGGAAGATGCGCGAGGCGCTGCAAAAAGTCACGGAAACCGGCGGGACGGCGACGCTTGCCGCGGTTCCCGGCTACAAGGTTGCGGGCAAAACCGGCACTGCGAAACGCCACAACCCCAACGGCCGCGGATATCTTGCTAACAGCTATACGGTTTCCTTTGTCGGGATGCTGCCGGCGCAGAACCCGGCTTTCGTCTGCATCGTCGTCATCGATGATCCGCGCACCGACAAGGTCACGCGTTACGGCGGCACCATCGCCGCGCCCGCGTTCGCACGCATCGCGGCCCGCGCCGCAGCCTACCTGAACTTGCAACCCACCGAGTCCGTCACCCCCCCGCTGGCCACTGCCGCCGTCCGATGATTCTCCGTGATCTAGTTTCCTGTCTGTCCCAAGTCACGGCGTCCGGCCCCCTGGACACGGCGGTGTCCGCCCTCACCGCGTCCTCCCGCGAGGTGGTTCCCGGCATGCTTTTCGCTGCCATCCGCGGCACCACCATCGACGGCCACCGCTTCATCGATGACGCGCTCGCAGCGGGAGCCAGCGTGATCCTCGCGGAATCCGCGCCGCCGGCCAAGCTCGACCGGGCGCGCGCATGGCTGCACGTGCCGGACAGCCGGGAAGCGCTCGCCGCCCTGGCCTCCGCCATGGCCGGCCACCCGTGGCGCGATCTGGCCGTCGCGGGCGTCACCGGCACCAACGGCAAAACCACCACCGCTTTCCTGATCCACCACCTGATGAAAACCGCCTGGCACCGCGCCGGGTTGTTAGGGACCATCCTGGTCGATGACGGGGAGACGGTGCAGCCCGCGCAACACACCACGCCCGGAGCCATCGAGCTCTGTGCATTGCTCGGGCGCATGAAAGACCATGGTTGCCGCGGGGTGGCGCTGGAGGTTTCCTCGCACGGCATCCATCAGAAACGGATTGCGGCGATCGGCTTCGATGCCTGTGTGTTCACCAACCTCACGCAAGACCACCTCGACTACCACGGCACGCTCGATGCTTACTATCAGGCAAAGGCGGATTGGTTTCTCGCGCTCGCCGCCGATCCCCACGGCAAAAAACCGCTGGCCGTGATCAACATCGATGATGCCTGTGGCGTGGATCTGGCGGCGGCTTTGGAGCGCAAGATGCCGGTCGTGCGCTTTGGCTTCGGGTTTCTAGCAGACTATCGCGCGAACAACTTCCGCCAGAACCCCCGCGGCATGGAATTCGAACTTGCCGCGAAGGGCAAAACCTTCCTGGTCCGCGCACCGCTGATCGGGCGTTTCAACGTTTACAATCTGCTAGCCGCGGTGGCCGCCGCCAACGCCTGCGGCATCCGCCCGCGTCAAGCCGTGGCTGCCGTGGCCAGCGCACCGCAAGTGCCCGGCCGGATGGAAAACGTCGGCAATGCCGGGGGTGCCACGGTGTTTGTCGATTACGCCCACACGCCCGACGCGCTCGAAAATGCCTGCCGCACGCTCAAGGAGCTCGACCCGCGCCGCTTGATCACCGTGTTCGGCTGCGGTGGCGACCGCGACAAGGGCAAACGCCCGCTGATGGCCGCCGCGGCCACCCGCCACAGCGACGCCTGCGTCATCACTTCGGACAACCCGCGCTCGGAAGACCCGCTGGCCATCATCCGCGAGATTGAACGCGGCATGGGCGGCCAAGGCCATCGCAGCATCCCCGACCGCGCCGAGGCGATTGCCTTCGCCGTGAAGAATTCCCTGTCAGGAGATCTCATCCTGATCGCCGGCAAAGGCCACGAAACCACCCAGCAATTCGCCGATCGCACGATCGACTTCGACGACCGCAAGCACGCGGGCAAGGCGCTGCGCGAACGCTCACAAGCCATTTCCGAAAGCCGATGCAACCCCTAACCGCACAGCAAATCGCGGCCATCCTCGGCGCCTCCGTTGCTGCGGGGAGCCCTGCCGCGCTCGCCTCGGGCGGGGTCTCCACGGATACCCGCATGCTGCCTCGCGGCGCGGTGTTTTTCGCCCTGCGCGGAGAGAATTTTGACGGCGATTGTTTCGCCGCGCAGGCGTTGGATGCGGGCGCCACGGTGGTGGTCGTCCACCAATGGCAGGGCGGGATTCCGGCGGCGGGCGCGGTGATCGTGGTGGCGGATACCGTGCTGGCCTTGCAACGGCTCGCGCATTGGTGGCGGCAGCAACTCGACATTCCGGTGGTGGGCATCACCGGATCTAACGGGAAAACCAGCACCAAGGATTTCACCATGGCGGTTCTTGCCAGGCACTATCAGGTTTCCGCCACCCGCGGCAATCTGAACAACCACATCGGGGTGCCGCTGAGCGTGCTCGCCACCACGCCGCGCCACACCGCCGCCGTCTGGGAGATGGGAATGAACCATTCCGGTGAGATCGCACCGCTGTGCGAAATCGCCCGGCCGAAATACGGGATCATCACCAACATTGGCAGCGCCCACATCGAGTTCCTCGGTTCGCGCGACGCAATTGCCGAGGAAAAGGGCATGCTCGCCCGCGCTCTGCCGGCGGATGGCATCCTGTTCCTGCCGGCCACCTGCGAGTATCACGAATACCTGCGCCAGCGCACCAAGGCTGCAATCATCACGGTCGGCAACGGCCGCGGCTTGATCCGCGCGGAAGACCTCCGCTTGGAAGCCGAACGGACCTGTTTCACGCTGGCCATCGAGGGCCAGGAGAAAACCGAAGTGGCCTTGCCCGTGCCTGGACGGCACATGGTGACCAACGCGCTGTTAGCCGCCGGAGTGGGCTGGAAACTCGGCATCCCACCTGGCGAAATTGCCGCCGGACTCGCGGCGGCCAAGCTCACCGGTGGCAGACTTCAGCGCTACGTTTGGCAGGGCGTCACCGTCATCGACGACACCTACAACGCGAATCCCGAGTCGATGGCCGCCGCGATCGAAACCTTGGCCGACACGCCGGTGACCAACGGCGCGCGCCGGATCATCGTGCTCGGCCGCATGGGCGAACTCGGGGCGCATGGCCCGGCCGCCCACCGGCACGTCGGCGAACTCGCCGCGCAGCGCCAGCTCACGGTTTTAGCCGTGGGTGAAGGCAGCGAGGGGATTGCCCGCGGGGCCAGGGAAGCGTGTCATTTTCCGGTCCTCGAAGACGCCGCCAAGTGGCTATCCCGCGAGGTCAAATCCGGCGACGTGGTCTTGCTCAAGGGCAGTCGCACCGCCACCGTCGAACGAGTCATGAACGCCGCTTTCCCCCGCCACTGATGCTTCCCGCCATTTACGATTTTTGGTTCCAGGCCTTCGAGGTCGAGAAAGCTTCCGGCCATCACGGCTGGGCGCACACGTTTTCGTTCCTCAATCTATTCCAATATATCACCTTCCGCGCCGCCAGCGCCGGACTGCTCGCGTTCATCCTCTCTCTGGTGGTCGGACCGTGGGTGATCCGCAAGCTGATCTCCCTCAAGCTCGGACAACCGATCCGCTCCGCCGGGGAAGTCCACAAACTCGCCGAACTCCACGGCGGCAAGATCGGCACTCCGACGATGGGCGGCGTGCTCATTCTCGGCACCATGCTGGTTGCCATCCTGATCTGCTCCCGTCCGCTCAACCCGTTCGTCGCCGTTTGCTCATGCACCATGGCCGCCTGCGGCCTGCTAGGCCTGTGCGATGATTTCAAGAAGGTGAAGGAAAATAAATCCGCCGGACTGAGCAGCCGGACCAAACTTTTCTGGCAGATTTTCATCGCGCTCATCGCCGCTGCGTTTATCTATTACAAACCGGAAATTTCCGGCATCGGCGCCAGCCCGGAGCAACTCGCCGCCGGCGAGGCCGGATTCTGTCTCGGCAGGGATAATCCCATCGGCATCGGTTCCATCTGTTTTCCGTTGTTCAAAATCCCGCTCGTCGATCTCCACGGGCTCGTCATCCCGTTTTTCGCGCTGATCATCGTCGGCTGCTCGAACGCGGTTAATCTAACTGACGGGCTGGATGGTTTGGCCACCGGTTGCACGATCAGCGCGGCGCTTTCCTACGCGCTGCTCGCCTATTTCGCCGGTCACTATTTCATGGCCGTCGAGTATCTGGTCATTCCGCATAATCTCTACATCGGGGAACTCTCCGTGTTCCTGATGGCGCTCGCGGGCGCCTGTTTCGGGTTCCTCTGGTTCAACTGCCACCCCGCCAAGGTGTTCATGGGGGATACGGGATCGCTGGCGATCGGCGGGGCCCTCGGCTGCGCGGCGATCTGCACCAAACAGGAACTCCTGCTCGTCATCATCGGTGGCATCTTCGTGATGGAGGCCATGTCCGTCATCCTCCAGGTCGGCAGCTTCAAGCTGCGCAAGCAGCGGATCTTCAAAATGTCGCCCATCCATCACCACTTCGAACTCCTCGGCTGGCATGAAAGCCAGGTGATCGTGCGCTTCTGGATCCTCTCGATCATGCTCTCCTTGTTCGGCCTCGCCATCCTCAAAATCGCCTGATTAGAACATGAACCTCACCGGAAAACACCTCGCCATCCTCGGCGTCGGCCGCAGTGGCCGCGCCGCCGCGATGCTCGCCTTGCGCGAGGGAGCGCGGGTGTCCGCGTGGGATCTCGCCGATGCCGCGGCCTTCGCGGACATGCCGCCCGGGGTGGAGATCCATCCGAACGCCACCGCGGAACAGGGTTGTGAAGTGGTCTCGGACATCCTGGTGGTCAGCCCGGGCATCGACACCTACGGGCCCACCGTCGGCGGGTTCGCGCGCAACGCCGGGGAAGTCATCGGCGAAGTCGAACTCGCGGCCCGTTTCTATCAGGGAAAAATCATTGGCATCACCGGCACCAACGGCAAGACCACAACCACCGAACTGGTGGCACGCATTCTCTGCCACGCCGGATTGGGCGGCACGCCGTGCGGCAACTATGGCACTCCCTTCGCGGAAGTGGTCATCCAGGCCAATCCGCCGGCCGCCGTCGCGCTCGAGCTCAGCTCGTTCCAGCTCGAAACCATCCGCACGCTCCACCCGGCCGTGGCGATCTGGCTCAACTTCGCGCCGGACCACATGGACCGCTATCCGACCGTGCATGCCTACCGCGCGGCAAAACTGCGGATTTTTGCGAACCAAACCGCAGGCGACACCGCGGTCATCCGGAGCGCCGAGGACCTGCCACCGCTCGCCGCGCGGATCGTGACTTTTTCCACCACCGACGCGCAAGCGGACTGGTTTTCTAACGGGCATGTCATTCTCCACGGCGGTGAAACCTGGCTCGACACGGATCACGACACCGGCCTGCGCGGCCTTCACAACGCGGAGAACACGATGGCGGCACTCGCCGCCTGCCAAACCCTCGGCATTTCCGCCGCGACCATGCGTGAGGCGCTTCACGGCTACGCCCCGCCGCCCCACCGCTGCGAACTCATCCGGACCCTTGACGGAGTTGAGTATTTGAACGACTCCAAGGCGACCAATCTCCACGCGCTGGAAAGCGCGCTGCGTTCGCAGACCCGGCCGGTGGTGTTGCTCGCCGGCGGCAAGGACAAGGGCCTCGATTATGCGCCATTGCTGCCACTCCTGCGCGAGAAGGCGCTTGCCACGGTGGCTTTCGGGCAGATTGGCCGGCCGCTCGCCGCCCTGTTTGCCGAAGCGGTTCCGAGCGAGTCGGTTCCGACCCTTGCGGACGCCGTGGCCGCCGCCCGCAGCCTCGCTCCGCGGGGCTCCACCATACTCCTCTCTCCGGGAACCTCGTCGTTCGACCAGTTCTCGGGCTATGAACAACGCGGCAACTCCTTCCGCGACCTTGTCCACCAGCTTCGCTAACAACTAACATGCCATGAAATTCCGAACCCTCCCCGTCAAACGCCGTCCGGTTGCCAAAGGAATCTTCCGCCGCTTGAGCGCCGTCACCCGCAACCGCAAACAACGCGTCGCCGCCGCGGCAACCACTGCGGATGTGGATGCGGATGACGGCGGATCGAAGATCTCCCGCGCGCTGATCATCATCTTCCTCATCCACATCGTCGCCATCGGCTTGATTTTCATCCACCAGCGCTTCCTTGACGGGCGCACGACGGCGAATCCCGGGGCCGTGAAAACCGGCACGGCGGTAGTTGCCGCCACCGCGCCCGCGGCGCCGCCACGCACGGATCTGCCACGCCTGTCGTCCGGCGAAAAACCCTATATTGTTAGAGCCGGAGACAATTATGCCCGCATCGCCGCCGCCGAGGGCGTGGATGAAGCCAACCTGCGTCTGGTCAACAAGCATGTGGACATCGGTCCCGGCTTGATCCTTAAAATCCCGCCGAAACGCATCGTCGCCGTCGACCCGCCGGAAGTCACCACGATCCGCGAGCAAACGCCCTCGGACCGTGACCGGGGGTTGGTGGAAGCCGTGCCCGTGAAAGTGGAAGGCGCACCGAAGGCACGTCCGGTCAGCTCCAAGGTGACTCGTGAAACCCCGCCTCGCACCGGTGCCACAGCGGTCGGGGCATCCGGAAAAACGTATGTCGTGCAACCGGGTGACAGCATCTGGCGCATCGCCAATCGGAACAAGGTGAGCCAGGATGCCCTGATGCGCGCCAATGGCATCAGCGACGCCCGCAAGATGAAAACCGGCATGAAACTCGTGATCCCGTAGAAGAAAATCCTAAACATCAAATCCTAAATTCTAAACATCAGATTTCAAATTTCTAATCCATCATTTAGGATTTAGAATTTAGTGCTTTATCCGATGACCCGCCATTGCTCCACCATCCTCTGTGCCGCGGTCGCCGCGCTGGTCGCCCTCGGGCTGATCATGCTGACCAGCACGGGGGCGTGGGTGAAGGGCGTGGAGGCGCCCTATCATTTCCTGACCCGGCAGACGCTCTTTGTGGTAACCGGGTTGATTGCCGCGATCCTGGCGGCGCGGTTGCCCGTGGAGAAATTCCGCCGGCTCGCACCGTGGATGTTCGTGGTGGCCTGCGTGTTGTTGATCCTGTGTTTTGTGCCCGGAGTCAGGGTTGAGATCTTCGGTTCCAAGCGATGGATCCAAGTGCCAGGCCTGCCTCAGTTCCAGCCTTCCGAGTTGGCCAAGATTGTCCTGGTGGTCTGTCTATCAGCCTGGTTTGCACGTTGGCAAACCGAGGTCCACACCTTCTGGCGGGGCTTTGTGATTCCGGGCATGATCGCCGGGGTTCCCATCGTTCTGATCGCCTGCGAAACGGATGTCGGCACCGCGCTGTCGCTCTCGGTGGCGGTCGGCGCGATCCTTTTCTGCGTGGGAACCCGGCTGGTGTATGCCGTGCCCACCGCCGTGGCGGTGATCTCCGCGGCCGCCTGGTATATCTATCAAGATGAGAACCGCTGGGGGCGCATCGTGGCGTGGCGGGATTTGGACAACCCGATTCACCAACTCGACCGCGGGATGCAGCAATGGCGCGCACTGCTCGCCCTTGGCAACGGCGGTCCGTGGGGTGTGGGGCTCGGCAATGGCGTCGAAAAATTCGGCACGCTGACCTTTGCCCATATCGATTTCATTTTTCCGGTTGTGGGGGAGGAACTGGGTTTGCCGGTCACGCTCGGGGTGGTTCTCTGTTATGTCCTGATCGCCGTGGCCGGGTGTGGCATTGCCCTCCAGGCCAACAGCGTCTTCAATCGTTGCCTGGCCCTCGGCCTGACCTGTGTGATCGTGGTGCCCGCCATCCAAAACATCGCCGTAACCACCGCCATGCTGCCTAACGACGGATTGCCGCTGCCATTTGTTAGCTACGGCGGCACCAGCCTCGTGTTCAGCCTGGCCGCGGTCGGCATCCTGGTGGGAATCCACCGCCAGTCCCACGCCCGGGTCACCCAGGAATTCCCGCTGACCCGCCAGACCCGGCTGGCAGTCCGCTTGTGAAGCGCGCTCGGACCGGATGCCGGCTGCAACAGGAACTGCGGGCATCCGTGCCTGGTCAGTCATTCCGTTTCGGCGCTTGGTAGCCCTTGATCTGGGTGGTCTCGATGCGGTGGATCTGGCCGAAGGCTGAGATATGGAATGGCTTGCCCTGCTGGTCCAGCGCTAACAGGCCGGGTGGCAGACGCACATCACGGGTATATGGGTCCAATTCCACAGGTACGTTGTCATAAGAAATCTCATAGTGAACCCATAATCCGCAGTTGGGATCATGCTGCGTGGCGAGCAGCGAGACGTAGCGCGCGCCGGCCTCCTTTTAGCCCGAAATCCGAAGTTCACGTTTCCATATGGCTGACTTTGGCGGGCCAGCGGCATGAAGATCGGCTGAAGCCTTTACTCCAACGCGTGAATGCGAACCCGGCGTCGGAGTTCACGCTGCGTGCCCCCGAAGGGTAGTGTAATGAGGAGCACTTTTTCGTGCACTTGAGCCGTTGCACATCGATTCGATTTCAATCGCGAAAACACGGGTATTCTGCGGACAATCAGCTCTGCATCAAGGATCCAATTTCGGATTTCAGGTTTAGAGCTGGAGCCGGTCAGCGGAATCGAGCGGTTAGGGCGCTTTCGACTCCTACGGCTTGGCGGGCTCGATGAAGCCGAGTTGCTTCATGAATGCTTCGGCGCTGCCGGGAAACTGGCTCAAGCGTTCCATCGCAACATTGGCGGCGAACTCCAGCCGCATGCGAGCCGATGGCGGGAGGTTTGGCAAACCTTGCAAACCTTGCAATGCTGTGAGAGCCTGGTCGAGCGGCTCGTTGTGGTCGAGGCGCTGAAGAAACAGATAGATGGCGATCGCCGGGTCCGCCTGTGGCGTGGCGGTGAGAACGGCGAGGCGGCGCTCCGCGAGCGCCTTCATCGCTGGATCGGGGCACGGCAGGGCTCCGGTCGCGACCAGCAGATCATAGATCGTGGCCCGGGGATGGGTATCATCGAAGAGGGGTCTGAGCTTGGCCGCGAGGGCCACCTTGGCTTTGGGATCGGCCGGATAGAGATCCAGCGAGGCGGCCATGTTTTGCTCCCATCGGGAACACAAGAGAGCAAAGACCCCAGGTATTTGGTTGGGGGTGAAGGGCTGCCCATTCATGGGTGTGTCGAACATCCCCGGCGGATGCCAGTTGGTGATGCTTGCGTCATAGACGGGATTGGGGGGGACGAAGATGGCCAGACTCGACCACCACTCCGGAATGTCCGGTCGGCGCATGGGCGTGATCTCCGGGCGGCTGAACTCAAGACCGCGCAGTGTCCAAATGGTTTCCGGCAGAGTGCTCAAAACAGACCGATGCACTTCCGGACTCCGCTGGGCGGCTGCGGCGACCAAGCGGTTGACGGCTTCCACCAGGCGTTGTTCGGGCAGCGCTTCGCTAGCGAGGAAATCAATCCACTCCCTTGCCAGGTCGGCGATCTCGGAGGAATCCCTTGCCATGGATCCACACACCAACTCCGGCAGCCGGTCCAGCAGCATGGCGAGCGTCTCGGCGGGAATGGCACGGTCCCTGGCGCAGTGGATGAAATAGTCCGCTAACCTGCCGCTCAGGGCGTCCTGTGAGGGTTGGTCGAACTGGCAGGCCGCAAAGGAGGCCACGACGCGGGTGTCGAGCCCGGCGGCCATCTGATAGCGGATCCGGTCCTCGGCAGGAAGTTGCGTGAAGCCGGGTGCCGCCATCAACAGCTGGTCGAGTTCCGCGGCTTCGCTCAACGGAACCAGCCACCTCAGAGCGCTGGCCGCCGGGTCCGCAAACCCGGAGTCCGCTTCCGGGTTTTTTCTAACAGCAGTGGCGGCCTGGAGCAGGAACGGCTTGCCGCGATCCGGTTCGTTCACACTCAGCAGCGCCACTAGCAGTTGCAGGCGCGCGTCGGCCGGATGGGCGGCGAGAATGTCCAGGCAGATGCGGCGGTATTCCGGAGGTTTGGCCGCGGGGGAATCGGTAGCGAAGGGATCGTTGGTAGCGAAGGGGTAGAAGGGCTCGAAGGTGTCGAAGGGGTTGAAGGTGTCGAATGGGTCGACCTCCGTAAGCCCTAACGATGCGGCGGTTTCCCCGTGGCCCGCGGGCATCCCGGCCCAAAGCTCGAAGCGCTGGCTGGCCTTGTTGAAACCCTTCAACAGGGAAGTGCGTTGTCCGGCGGTGAGCTTGGCCGTCGCAAGCAGGGTCTTGGCCCGCTCGACAACGGGCGGCTCGGGACCCAGCGCGATCAATAACAACTCGAGGCCCCCGGGCCGGGTGATCGAGTCCGCCGCTGCTAGATCGGCGAGCGCCTGATCTTTTTTCCCCATCGCCGCGTTCCAGACGGCACGCAGGAGCGGCGGGCGGGATTCTTCGATCAAGCGCGTGGCATCGCCCTGGCGACGTGCCAGTTCCAGATGTTGGAGGACGAGACCGTAGCGCATTTCCGGCGGCACGGCGGACTGGTTTTCGAGAAAAGTGAGAAACTTGAGCGCCCGATCGACATGGTTTTTGATCAGATCGATCTGCACCGGCGAATGCCAACCTTCAACTCCGGTGCGCAGGCCGGCAAGTCGGGCCGCCAGTTCGCCTGCCTCGGTTTCCTTGCCTGCCAGCCATAACAGCCGGATCTCCCGGATGCCGTCGTCGAGCGATTCATGGGGGCCGGACCTGAGGGTGGCCAGGGCCTCGTCGCAGCGTGCATCCTCCTCCAGCAGATTCAGCAGACACAACCTGGCGGACGAAGATTCCGGCTGCGGGGATTTGCACGCGGCTTGCAGGCTGGCGATGAATTCCTTGCGGTGGTCCTCCGACATCGGCAGACCGACAAATCCATAGAGTAACTGCTCCATGTCCTCGAAAATCTGGCGGTCCGGGAACGCCACGGCGACTTCCGCCGGGGACCGGGCAATGACATCGAAAAAGTCCGCCTTGGCGGCCTCCCCGCCGGGCACCTGCGCGATGCTCGCCAGCAGCATCGCGATCACGACGGGAAGGACTCGGCGGCCGGAATCTCCTGATCGTGGGATCGGTTTCATGGATGAATTGTCGATTCCCCGCCTATTGCGAAATGTCGTCGTCTTGCGGGTTTTCTTCGCGGTCCGGAGTGTTTTTTTCAATGATGGCGGCCAGTGGATCCGGAGCCGAGAGGATTTCCTCGGGAAGCCTCCAAAGCCCTGCGAAGGCTTTGCGACGCACCGCTTGCCCGGCAGTCTCTCCCTCCGGGACGGGCTCCGGGTTTTGCTGCAGGGCGAGATGTTCGCTCCAGCGCCGCACATCGTGGAGCAGTCCGTAAAACCGTCTTTTCCACTGGTTCTCATTTCGCTGCGCTTCATCAAGCCAGCCAATCAAATCCAACCGGTCCACGGCGGACAGCCGCGCTTCGGCACGGGTGAGGTCTTGCTCCACGCCGACCAGAATCGAATGCCAGATCACGTGATACACCGGCGATTCCGCGCGGTTTCCGGCCTGGTGGCATGACGAACACCAGAGGGTCTCCTTGACGATTCCCGAGTGAACATCACCGCTTACCAGCGAGCCGATCCGGTAGTCCGCCATCACGTCCGCGAACGCGTGTGTCTGATAGGAGTGTTGCCCGCCGCCACAGACCGGACAAACAAGGGGTTGCTTCAGGTGAATCGTGTCGAACATGCCCATGAGCCATCCATAACACCATCTGGAAGGCATGGAAAGGCTCGAAATCCGTTGGATTGAAAAATTGACCCGGGTTTCAGGTAATACAAGGATTTTTGTTTTGGACGCAGAAGTTTTGAAGTATTGGCAAGGCGGTTGGAAACCGCCGCCACTGTTAGAAATCCGCGAACAGGTCCAGTTGCGGCGGGTTGGGTTTTGGGAACTCGTCCTGGACGGTGTTTTTCGCCTTGGGGCCTTGTTTCTTCTGCTCGGGTTTCACCGAGTGGAGTTCGAGGTGGGAGAGGATGGATTTGGCGCGCTCGACGACGGCCTTGGGCAAACCTGCCAGGCGGGCGACCTGGATGCCGTAGGATTTGTCGGCGGCACCGGGGAGGATCTTGTGGAGGAAGATGATTTCCTCGTTCCATTCCCTAACAGCAACATTGTAGTTGGCGACGGCCTGTTTGGTGTTGGCGAGGTCTGTTAGCTCGTGATAGTGGGTGGCGAACAGCGTGCGGCAGCCGATGGTGTCGTGCAAATGTTCGGCGACGGCCCAGGCGATCGAGAGGCCGTCGAAGGTGGCGGTGCCGCGGCCGATCTCGTCAAGGATGACGAGTGATCTATCAGTTGCGTGGTTGAGGATGAGGGCGGTTTCGCTCATCTCGACCATGAAGGTGGATTGGCCGCGCGAGATGTCGTCCGAGGCGCCGACGCGGCAGAAGATGCGGTCCACCAGGCCGAGGGTGGCGCTTTCCGCGGGGACGTAGGCACCGATCTGGGCCATCACGGCGATCAGGGCGATCTGGCGGATATAGGTGGATTTGCCGGCCATGTTAGGACCGGTGAGGATCTGCAGGCGGGCGCTTTCCGGATCGAGTTCGGTGTCGTTGGGCACGAACTTGGTGTCCGTGAGCGTTTGTTCGAGCACCGGGTGGCGGCCGTTGACGATGAAAAACCCGTTAGATGAATTGAGCACCGGGCGGCAGTGGCGGTGGAGCTGGGCGCCATCGGCCAGCGCGCAGAGCACATCGGTTTCGGCGACGGCGGCGGCGCATTCCTGGAGGCGCGGGAGGTGGGTGAGGACTTGGGTGCGGAGTTGGCCGAAGAGTTCGGCTTCGAGTTGTTTGGAGCGTTCCTCGGCGCCTAACACCTTGTTTTCCATTTCCTTGAGCGCGGGGGTGATGTAGCGCTCGGCATTGGACATGGTTTGCTTGCGGGTGTAATCGTCCGGGACTTTGGCGAGGTGGGTGGTGGTGATCTCGATGAAATAACCGAAGATGTTGTTGAATTTGATCTTCAACGAGTCGATGCCGGTGCGTTTGCGTTCGTCTTCCTGGAGGCGGGCGATCCAGTCCTTGCCACCGCGCGCCGCGCTGCGCAGTTCGTCGAGCTCGGCCGACCAGCCGTCGCGGATGATGCCGCCATCGCGCAGATGGCCCGGCGGCTCGTCGGCAAGCGCGGCGGCCAGCAATGTTGTCAGGTCGGTGAAGTCGTGAAGATGAGTGATCAGGGATCGGTGATCAGTGACCGGTGTAGAGTGGGGAGAAGAATGACGGGCGGGACTCCCGTCTTCCGGCACAGGCGGGACACCCGTGCTCCTTTCAGGCGGAACGCCTGGGTTCCACAGGGAAGTTAGATCCTCCTTGAGGGCCGGGATGTGGGCGAGCGAGCTGGCGAGGGATTGCAGGTCGCGGGCATTGCCGGAGCCTTGGGAGAGGCGCGAGGTGGTGCGCTCGATGTCGCGGATTCCTTTGAGCGACTCGCGGCATTTCGCCAGCAGGAACGGTTCCGCTAGAAAGGCAGCGATCAGGTCCTGGCGGGCGGTGAGGGTGGCCAGATCGCGCAGCGGGTGGAGGATCCAATCGCGCAGCAGGCGCGCGCCCATCGGCGTGGCGGTGCGGTCGAGGATGCCTAACAGCGTGTGCGCCTTGCCGGAGCGGGACTCGACGAGGTCGAGATTGCGCTGGGAGGCGATGTCGATGAGGACGTGATCGGCGCTCTCACGGACGTGCGGCGGGCGCAGGTGGCCGCATTGGCGGCGCAGCTGATGGATCAGGTAGTGGAGGACGGCCCCGGCGGCACCGCTGGCGGCATCCAGGTTGCCGCAACCGAAGCCATCGAGCGAGTGGACGTTGAAATGGTCCTTGAGGAGCTGGGTGGCGTGCTCCGGCAGGAACGCGTAGCCCTCGTAAACAAGACTGTTAGATAGCGTGCCGAACTCGGTGGACTGGTGATCCGGGATGAGCAGCTCGGAGGGGGCGAGGCGGGCGATCTCATCCTCCAACTGGCCGAGATCCGCGAACTCGGCGATGGTGAACTCGCCGGTGGTGTGGTCCACGCAGGCGAGACCGAGGGCTTTGCCGTGGCGAAACACCGCGGCGAGGTAGTTCGGCCGTTGGTCATCCAGCAGCGTGAGGTCATCGATCGACCCGGGCGAGAGGATGCGCGCGATCTCGCGCGCGACGAGTTTGCCGGGTTGCGGCTCGGAGGTTTGTTCGGCGATGGCGACGCGCTTGCCGGCCTTGAGCAGCCGGGCGAGGTAGCCTTGGGCGGCATGGTAGGGCACGCCGCACATCGGGGTGCCGCCGCGTTTGGTGAGCGCCACGTTGAGGATGGGCGCGGCAGTCTTGGCGTCCTCGAAGAACATCTCGTAAAAGTCCCCTAGCCGATAGAGCAGGATCACGTCGGCGGGCAGGGATTTCCGCATCGCCAGATACTGGGCCATCATCGGCGTGCTCGCAGGGACGGACATGCCGGAGAGACTGGCGAGGGATGCACGGAGAATCAAGGACCCATGCGGACCGTGGCGTATTTTGGCCAGGCGACGGAATTTTTTTGACATCGAGGGAGTCATGCCATACCAAGTATGGCATGAAAATGACCATTCGCATTGACGAGGATCTGCTGAAGCGGGTGATGGATGACTACGGCTACGCCAGCAAGACCGAAGCCGTGGAAATGGCGTTGCGGGAATTGGACCGCAGGAAGCGGTTTGAGGAATTGGGGCGGCGTGGCTTGGAGATGACGCCGGAGGAATTGGCGGATGCGGTGGATCCCAACTATGACTTGATGAAGATGAGAGTCGCCGAAATCCCGCCTAAGTATGGAAAATAACGTTCTGGTGGACAGCAATGTTTACATCGACTTGCTGCGGAGCAAGCGGGACGTGATTGCAACGCTATTCCAATGGAACCAAGCGCATCACGGCGTTCTATCGATCTGCGGGATCGTCCGGTTGGAGGTTCTGCGGGGGGTGAAATCCATCAAGTTGCTCGCGAGGATTTCCGCCTTCATGGATGTGATGTGTAACGTGCCGAGCGACAACCGCCTGTGGGTGGAGGCCACGGATTTGGCGTGGCAACTTGACCGCAAGGGGCTGGTGATTCCCGGAGCGGACGTCGTGATCGCGGCGAGCGCGCTGCGGATCGGTGCCGCTTTGTTGACTTCCGACACCCATTTTGCGCAGATCGACGGGCTGCGGGTGATCGCGCCGCCGGTGGCGTGGTTCGGTGCCTAAGTTAGAACATGCCGTTGAGCTTGCGGCCGGTCCAGAACAGGCCGAGCAGGGAGATGAGGGCGACGAGGGTGGCCCAGTGGGACCACAGCGGGATGCGGGATTCCAGCGGGCGGGGTTCCGGCAGGGCTTTGATTTCGGTGACGAGTTCGGCGAGCTCGGCGGGATGAATGACCCGTCCGCGGGAAACCCTGGCCATCTCTTCCAGCACCTCCGGGCGGGCCGGTTGGCCGGTCTTTTCAATCTCCACGCCTTGGGCGAGCAGGGTGGTTTCGAGCGGTTTGTCTTCAGCGCCGCTGGCGGTGGCGCGGATCTTCCAGGCCCCCGGGAGGTCCACCTTGAAGTGCCCGCTGAAGGCACCCCAAGCGGAGGCGTTTTTCTGGAGTTCGATGCGTTGGGACCTTCCGTCGGGCGCGGTCAGATCGATGGCGACGGTGCCTTTTTCGAGCGGCGCGCCGTTGGCATCGAAGGCATTGGCATTGAGGGTGACAGTGGCGCCGGGCTGCGGGCGTTCCGGGGTGAAGAACAATCTAACACGTTGGCCGGATGCCATGTTCCGCTGATAGGACATCCAGCGGGCGACCTGGCCCCAGAACCGATAGTGATAGAGATCCTCGACGCCGCGGCGCCAGCGCCAGGCGGAATCGATGCCCATGAAAAGCACCTTGCCGCTGCCCGCGGGTTTGGTGACGAGCAGCGGGATGGGGCCGAATTTGCCGCGGCGGTTGCCGTGGACGGCGAGCACTTCCGACCCGCCCTTGGCCTTGATGACCGGGGCGTGCCAGTAGAAGCCCGGCAGGCGGCGCCAGATGGCCGGGTTTTCCTCCTCGTTGTTGCCCAGCATGGTGAGCAGCGAGGTGCGCCCTTCGGTGGTGAGGCTCAGCGGGGATGCGATCGACTCCGCCATGCCATTGCGGTGGGCATCGTCAAGAATGACGGGCATCAGGTCGGAAAGCTCGGTATCTAGCAGCGAGAACTGGTTGCCTTGGGAGCCGGGCAGGAAGACCACGCCGGAGGCCTGGTTTTCCACCAGGCCGCGGATGAGGGCGCATTGTTCCGTGGTGAGTTGGTCCTTGGCCACGCCCACATCGCCGAGGAAAATCACATCGTATTTGGCGAGCTCTTCGAGTTTCGAGGGGAATTCCTGAATATAATCCTTGCCGCCGCCGGGACCCAGCGCGGGGTGGAAGAGCAGGCAGGAAAGCTCCACGCCGGGATCGCGCGACAGGGCATTCCTGAGGAAGCGGTATTCCCAGCGCGGCAGGGTCTCGATGACCAGCACCCGGATTTTCTCCGGCCGCCCGGTGATGACGAACTTGCGCGAGTTGTTAGACGCGATGAGTTCGCCATCGGCCACGGGAATCGAGAGTTCGAGGGTGGAGGCGCCGTCCTTTTCCAGCCGCCAGAGCACCGAATCGTAGGTTTCGGCATTGGGCGGAATGACGAGGTCCTTGGTGTGTTCGCGGCCGGCCTCATCGCGCAGGCGGACAAGGGTGCGGACCTGGCGGTCTAACGACGAGCGGATGGTGAACGGGATCTGGACGTTTTCCCCGATGATGCCGTAACTCGGGGCGGTGACGGCCAGCAAGTCGAGGTCGGGCAAGCGGGACTGGCTGCCGACGGGAATCGGGAACAGCGGCACCCCGCGCAGGCGCATTTTCTGGGCCGCCGCAACGGGTGGCTGGCCGAGGTTGTAGTCGCCATCGCTGAAGAGCACCACGGCGCGCAGATTGCTTTGGTTTTCCAGGACTTCGGCGAGGGGGGTTTCGAGATCCGTGCCGGAAAGAGCTTGCTGATCTTTGTTAGGAGTGGCGAACGCGCTGGTGGTCACGTCATTCGCGCCGTTGGCTTCGAGGGGTTGCCAAAGATCCGCGGCGAGGGCTTTTTTCACCCATTCCGCCCGCGAGACGATTTCCCCCTTCTCGGACAACACCGGGGGCAGCGGGGCGTCGATGGTAGTCATTGACTTCGAGTCATCCCAGAGAATGGCGATCTTCGGTTTGGTGTCCGGGTGGACGATGGTGCGCCATTCGGGTTGCCAGAGGAGGATGACTACCGTTAGGGCGGCGATCATGCGCAGGACCTCCAGGGCCGCGGTGCGCCCGCGGTGCGGGCTGCGGCGCCAGGTGAGAAACGACAAAGTCCCGATGAGGATCAGGGCGATGATGCCGATCCAGAGGGTGACGGGTGTGGGGGATAGAATAAGCATTAAATTCTAAGCATTAAATTCGAAACGAAGAGGGGAAGCACTAAATTCTAAGCATTAAATTCGAAATGAAGAGGGCGAGAGTGAAGGGTAAGGAATGCCGCAGGCGATCTTTCTTTGATTAGAATTTAGAATTTAAGATTTAGAGCTTGGCGATTTTGGCAGGCAGAGCAGGCCTTCGGAGATGAAGAAGAACAGCACGGCGACGAGGAAGGCGCGCCAGACGTCGCGGGAAAGAGCCGGATCATTGGCTTGGCCGGCTTGGTCTAACAGGGTGTAATTCGTGCCGTCGAGAACCGTGTCGAGTGCTTCACGGCTGAGGATTTCCGGGGTGTCTTCCTGAGGCGGACGGTTCACCGCGAGCAGTCGTTCGCCAAGGCGGAAGACACCCGCTTCGTACTCGGCGTTCGCGGGGTCTGGAGTGCCTTGGTCGTCCAAGCGGCTGCGGGTTTCACCGGGCAGGATGCCGGCGGCGGCGGAACCCGCGATGGCGAGATAGGAGGCATCGAAGCGCTCCGTGCCGGCGGCGATGATGCGCTGGACGGCGGGGAGCAGGACATCGGCGTCGCCGAGGTTTGACCAAGTGTAGTCCGGGATGGAGCCGAGAAACCAGGCTGTGCCGTGATCGATGATGCGGCGGGTGATGGCGGGTTCACCGTCCTCCCAACGGCCTAACGGAGAGGCGTCTCCGAGGGGAATCTGGCGGCGGATCGCCTTGAGACGGTTGGCGGCGACGGGGGTGCCTTCAATGCCGTCGCGCAGCGGACCGTCGCTGTGATTCCAATCCTTGAGAATGAAAAACTTGCCGGCGGGAGGCTCGGTGGGATCGGACCACTTGAGATCGATGAAGGGGGTGTCCGAGGCGCTGCCGGGTGCCAGGAAAAGCACCTGGCCGCCGGATGTTAGAAAGCGTTGGACCGTTTCCGCGGTGGCACCGGTGGGAAGCGGCGCCGCCCACAGGATGGCGGCGAGGTCCGCGGTGATGGCGGTGGCGGCTTGCCCGGCTTCGACGCGTTGGGTGCTCAGATTGCCGAAACCGGGCGGCGCCGCGGCGAGGGCGAGGTAGTCGGCGCTTTCTCCGGGGGCGGAAACGACCAGGGTTTTGACCGGGTGGGCCGGGCCATAGGCGAAAAAGGCGGCATTGTTGCGGGCGTTGCCGTCGGCGGGGATCGTCAGCCAGCCGTGGCCGGTATCGCTGGCGGAGGGCAGGGCGACGCGTTTTTGAAAACGCAGCGATTGGCCTGGGACGGTGAGGGTTTCCGTGGTGCGGGTGCCGTTGAGGTGGGTGGTGAGCGGGATGGAGGTGGTGCCCCGCGCCTCGCCGGAACGCAGGACTTCCAGGTCGATCAGCAGTTCGTCGCCGGAGCGCCGCGTGGCCAGCAGTCTAACCGACGAATCGGGCGCGGTGGCGCCGGTGAGTGACAGCACGCGGAAGGCGGGTTTTTGCGGCAGGGAAGCCAGACCCGCACGGGTGGCCGCCCAGCGTTCGTCATCGGGGTGCCAGTTGGACGCTTGCAGGTCGGAGGCCAGCCAGACTTCGGAGCGCCCCGAGGTTTCAGTTAGAAACTCGGCCGCACGGGTGAGCAGGGCGGGAAAGTCCGCCGCGGTGTCAGTCCCGGCGGCGGCGGCAAGGTCGGGCAGGATTTCCGGAGACGGGACCTCCTGAGGTTTGTTAGAAGCGCTGTCGATGAGCACGAGCCGCGTCGCGCCCAGATCGGCCATGGCGTCACGGACTTTCTTGATGACGATCTGGCGGCGTGATTCGAGGCCGTCACCGGGTTTGATCTCCATGGAGGCGGAGCGGTCTAACAACAGAACCACGGTGTCGATCGAGCCACCGCCCCAGCCGATGAGGCCGGAGACGATGGGCCGCGCCGCCGCCAGGGCGAGCGCGGCCACGCCGAGGGCGCGGCAGGTGAGGATGAGGATGTGGCGGAGTTTTTTCTTGCCTCTGGATTGGCGTGCCGCTTTGAGCAGGAACTGCATGGCGGCCCACTGGATGGTCTTGTGGCGCCGCCGGTTGATCAGATGGATCGCGATGGGAACCGCAGCCGCCGCCAGAAACCAGAGGAAGAGTGGAGAAAGGAAAAGCATTAAATCGTAAGCATTAAATTCTAAACGGAGAGGAAGAGATGAAGCATTAAATCTTAAGCATTAAATTCTATCTCTTTGACTTGGGCAGGCGCGCGGTCAGAAATTCGCGCAGGAGTGGCTCTAGAGGTGTATCCGTGGTGACGAGTTGATAGTCGGCGGAGGCGTCGTGGCACTTGGCGCGCACCGCGGTGAGGAAGTCGCGCAGGGCGGTTTTGTATTCGTCGGCGATGAGATTGGGCTCGACGACGAGCGCGGTGCCGTCTTCGAGATCGACGAAGCGGTGGGGGCGTTCGAACTCGAAGCCGATTTCCTGAGGATCCATCAGGTGGAACAGCGAGATGTCGTGCTTGCGGTAGCGGAGGTGCTGGAGGGCGTCGCCGAGGGCGGCGGGGTCGGTGAATAGGTCCGATAGAATCACCACAAACGCGCGCTGGCCGATTTTTTCCGCGATGGTGTGGAGCGCTCCCAGCAGTCCGGTTTCGCCGGCCGGTTCGAGTTTGCCGAGGGTTGAGAAGAAGCGTTCGAGGTGGGCGGCGCGGCGGCTGGGCGGCACCTCGAGGTGGAGTTTGTCGGTGCAGATCGAAAGGCCCGCGGCGTCGCCCTGGTTGACGAGCAGGTAGGCGAGCGAGGCGGCGATGCGGCGGGCGTATTGGATTTTGGCCTCTCCTTTGCCGGCGAATTTCATCGAGCCGGAAGCATCGACGACGAAATAGGCGCGCAGGTTGGTATCGGCCTCGAATTCCTTGATGTAGAAACGATCGGATCGGGCGAAGGCCTTCCAATCCAGGCGGCGGGTATCGTCACCCGGGACGTATTTCCGGTATTCGGCGAACTCGACGGAAGATCCGCGGTGGGGCGAGCGGTGTTTGCCGGCCACGTTGCCTAACATCGGGACCCGCGACTCGATGGGCAGCGCGCCGAGGCGGGAAAGCAGGGTATTGTCGATGAAAGAGTGCATTTGAGAAACCAGAGAAAAGAAACCAGAGACAAGAATCAAGAATCCAGAGAGTGGGAAGACGGCGGCTTGAAGTGGCCGATGAAACCACTGAGCATTCTCACTCCTCGCGCATTTCCCGGATCAACCTTTCGACGATTTTCTTGGAGGTCATGCCTTGGGACTCGGCGGCGAAGTTGGTGATGACGCGGTGGGTGAGCACGGAGGGCGCGACGGCTTCGAGGTCTTCGAGCGAGGCCATGTAGGCACCGCGCAGCGCGGCACGGGATTTTGCACCGAGGATGATGTATTGCACGGCACGCGGGCCGGCACCCCAGCCGACGGTGTCGCGGATCCACTGCGGCGACTCCGGTTGGCCGGGGCGGGTCATGCGGACCAGCTTCACGGCGTATTCATAAAGGTGCTCGGGCACCGGGACGCGGCGCACGAGGTGTTGGAAGGCGAGCACCTTTTCGCCGTCTAGCAGGTGATTGAGCGCGTGGCGGGCGGAGCCGGTGGTTTCCCGGGCGATGCGCTTTTCCTCCTCCGCGGAGGGGTAATCCACTTCGATGAGGAACATGAAACGGTCGAGTTGCGCTTCGGGCAGCGGATAGGTTCCTTCCTGTTCGATCGGATTCTGGGTGGCGAGCACGAAGAATGGCGGTTGGAGGGTGTAGGTATTGCCAAGAACGGTCACCTTGTTTTCCTGCATGGCTTCCAACATCGCGGACTGGGTCTTGGCCGGGGCACGGTTGATTTCATCGGCGAGAACGATGTTGGCGAATACCGGACCCTTGATGAATTCGAATTGCCGGCGCCCGCCCACGCCGGATTCCTGGATGATGTCGGTGCCGGTGATGTCGGCAGGCATCAGGTCGGGCGTGAACTGGATGCGGTTGAAGGAAAGATCGAAGGTTTGGGCCACCGAGGACACCAGCAAGGTCTTGGCCAGACCGGGAACCCCCATCAGCAGGGCGTGCCCGCGGGCGAACAGGCAGATCGCGAGCCGTTCGATGACTTGATCCTGGCCAATGATGATTTTTCCGAGTTCCGCGCGAAGATCCTGGTAGGTTTTTCCGAGTTCGTCGATGGCGGCGACGTCATCGGGTGGCAGCTGCTGGGCGAGGGTGAGGTTGGATTCCATGGTGTGTTGGTCGGAGCGAAACTAGGGGGCGTGCTTGTTTTGTCCAGACGGGATGTCGACCGATTCATCGGAAGAAAAGTGGATGGCGGAGCGTTTCTAGACGAACAAAGAAACCTGCGCAGCACGGCAATCGGCGGCCTTTGATCGATGAAAGTCTGTTTTGACACCGCCACTTCCGTTCCCTCGCCGCCGCCGATTCCATCATCGCCGTGCCAGCGCCACGGAGCCCTTTGCGGGTGCTTGGAAAAAAGCCACCCACCCCATGCTGGTGGGCCTTGATGGCCGCGCCGACCCCACTCCGGCCCGCCGCAAATCCTGCCTTCGCGATAAAATCTCGCGCGATGAGCGAAATTTTCCATTTCCGGCTTGCCAGCCCCCGCTTGTCTGCTAAACCACCCGCCCCGCGGGATCGCCGGAGTCATCCAGCCCACCACCGCGGTCACGCGAACTCACGCACATCATGGCACGTATTCTAGGCATTGAAATCCCTAACGAGAAGCGCATCGAAGCTTCTCTGCCCTACATGTTTGGCATTGGCCGTCCCACGGCGGCCAAGATTCTGGAACACGCAGGGGTCGACCCGAACATCCGCACCGGCCAACTCAGTGAAGAGCAATTGGTGCGGATCTCGCAAGTGATCCAAACCGAAGCGATCATGGTCGAAGGCGATCTGCGCCGCGAGCGGCAAGCCCAATTGAAGCGCCTGACGTCCATCAACTGTTACCGCGGCATCCGCCACAAACGCGGCTTGCCGGTCCGCGGCCAGCGCACCCGCACCAATGCCCGCACCCGCAAGGGCAAGAAGAAGACCGTGGGCGTTAAGAAATAATCCACCACCCTTTTGACCCATGTCTGACCAAGATACCAACAAAGATGCTGTCACTCCCGTGGCAGCCAGCGCCCCGGCTCCAGCTGTCCCGGCTGCGGCTGCCCCGGCTCCTGCCACTCCAGCCGCCGCGGCCGCTCTCGAGGCACCGAAAAAGGAAGCCCGGCGCGACATTTTTGCCGAGATCGGCGGAGGCGAAGAGGAAATCAAGATCCACAAGGCCAAAGGCGCGAAGAACGTGGTCCGCGGCGTGGTCCATGTGACCGCCACCTTCAACAACACCCTGGTCAGCGTGACGGACGTCAACGGCAACGCGATCGGTTGGTCGACGGCCGGCAAGATGGGCTTCAAGGGATCCCGCAAGAGCACGGCCTATGCCGCCCAGGTGGTGTCGCAGGACGCCTGCCGCCAAGCGATGGGCCACGGCCTCAAGGAAGTGGATGTGCGGGTGAAAGGTCCGGGTTCCGGCCGTGAATCCGCCGTCCGCGCCGTGCAAGGTCTCGGCCTGGAAATTCTCTCGATCCGCGACGTCACTCCCATCCCCCACAACGGCTGCCGCCCGAAAAAGGCCCGCCGCGTGTGATCCTAACATTTTCCGAAATTCCACCATGGCACGTTACACAGGTCCCCGCGCGAAGATCAGCCGCCGCTTCGGCGTCTCCCTATTTGGTCCGTCCAAGGCGTTTGAACGCCGCAACTTCCCACCAGGTCAGCACGGGGTGCGGGCCGGCCGGAAAAAGAAGAGCGATTATTCCGTCGCTCTTGGCGAAAAGCAGAAACTCCGTTTCCAATACGGGGTGCTCGAAAAACAATTCCGCGGTTACTACGAGGAAGCCGCCCGCCGCCGCGGCGTCACCGGCGCGATCCTGCTCCAACTGCTGGAAACCCGGCTCGACAACGTCTGTTACCGCGCGGGTTTCGGCAATAGCCGCCAAGCCACCCGTCAGATCGTCAACCACGGCCACATTCTCGTCAACGGCCGCTGCGTCGATGTCCCGAGCTATCAGGTGAAGCCGGGCGACGTGATCAAGGTCGGTGGCAAACCCTCCTCCCAGCAACTCGTGCTGCGCATGACCGACCTCACCCAGGCGATGCCGGTGGTCGATTGGTTGAGCGTGGACAAGGACAAGCTCGAAGCCACCGTTTCCCGGGTGCCCGAGCGTGCCGACATCAATCCGCTGGTCAACGAGCAACTCATCGTCGAGCTCTACTCACGCTAATATTCTCTCATTGTTTGGTTTTTTGGTTTTTGACAGAACGCCCGGACGCCAGTCCGGGCGTTTTTGTTTGGGTCACTACGACTGCGCCGCCCTTACGTCCTGGATGTTCAACTGCAAGGTCGTGCGGCCGCGGAACGTGTTGCGGTCGATGGTGAAGGCGATGTCCCACGGCGGATCGGGCAGCGCATATTCACCGCCGCCGAAGAAGATGGCGTCCTGTTCGTGATAACCCTGGCGCAGCATCAGGCGCAGATGGTGGTTCTTCATGTGCTGCGGGGAACGGCTCAGGCCGATAGAGCGGGAGATGAAAACCGGTTGTGGGTTGCGGTTGCCGAACGGTTGCAGCAGGTCATAGCTGGAAAGGAATTCTAACGATAGCTGGTCGAATGCTATCTCGGCGTCGTACGTCAGTTTCGGCTGCCGCTGTTCCTCGTTGGTGTGTTGCAGGACGTATGCGGCGAAGTTATTCCGGAACGAGTCCAGTTGCCCTTCTTGGATCGAGAGTCCCGCCGCCATCGCATGTCCGCCTCCCGAAATGAAATCGCCTTCGCAGGCGCGGATTGCCTCGACCAGCGAGACTCCCTCAATGCTGCGCCCGGATCCTTTGCCGAGCCCATCGGCATCAATCGCGATGATGAAAGTGGGTTTGTAATACTGGCGCATCAAGCGCGATGCGACGATGCCAACCACCCCGTGATGCCAGGAACGCGAGCCGAGCACGATGACCGGATCACGGGCCGAATCAAAGTCACGGGTGAGCATCTCCACCGCTTCGCGCCGGATCAGCCCTTCGTGCGTCTGCCGTTCCTTGTTATAGCCATCCAGCTTGTGGGCGAGTTCGTGGGCATGCCGCCGGCAATCAGTCGTCAGTATGGCCAGCGCGTCATCCGGCGCATCCATGCGCCCGGCCGCATTGAGGCGTGGACCGATCCGGAAACCGACATCCATCGAGGTTGCAAGGCCATTCATGCCGGTGACTTCCTGCAACGCGCGCAGGCCGGGATTGAGCGTGTTAGGGAGTTGCTTGAGTCCGTGGCGCACCAGCAGGCGGTTTTCACCGATCATCGGCACGATGTCCGAAATGGTCGCCACGGCCACCAGATCGATCATTTCCTTGAGATCGAGAACCGTCCGGCGGGTTTTCAGCAGGGCGTGGCCCAGCTTGAACACCACCCCGGCGGCGCACAGGTAGGTGAATTCGCTGCCGCATTTCGGATTCACCAAGGCGCAACAATCCGGTCTTTGGCCGGGTGTGGGTTCGTGGTGATCGACGATGAGCACATCGATCCCGTCCGCTCTCAGGGCGGCGACTTCCTTGATGGATACCGTGCCGCAATCCACCGTGATGAGCAGATCCGGCTTGGGCCCTTCCTGCATGCAACGCTCAAGCGCCGACAGGCTCAAGCCATACCCCTCCGGGCCCCGTCGCGGGATGAAATGGCGGGGTTCCATCCCATAGGACATCAGGATTTTGCGCATCAGGGCGATCGAGGCCACCCCATCGACGTCATAGTCACCGAAGATGCAGATTTGCTGGCCCTGATCGACGGCTAACAGGATTCGCCGCACCGCTTGGTGCATGTCCGGAAGCAGAAACGGATCGGCCAGATCTTGCAGGCGAGGGCGCAAATAGCCCTCCAGATCCATCCCTTCAGGGAGTCCCCGTTGGCGGATCAGGTGTTCAAGAATGGGTGGAAACGAACCCGGCGGACTCAGTTCCTGTTTTTGGAACGGTTCGCCGCGTGCGATCCATCTGAATGGCTGAGCTCGCATGAAGTGTCACGGACCCTAGAGGCAGATGCCCTGTTGGTTCAAGATCGGAAACAAAAAGCACGCATTTCCGCCCGCCGCGTCAGTTTGACCCTGTGAAAGCGTGTCATTGTGTCCCGATGAGGCTCGTTTCAGACTTGGGAAGGGCGGGGTGAAAACACGGGATTCATTCGTGGCAAACGATTTGGGTGCGAGTGCGTCAGGCTTGGCACGTGCCCTGCGAAGGATTTCCGCGGTCATCACCGCTCAACCCGGCAATCCTGAAAGGAAATCACTTCATGTCCAAAATTCTCGGAATCGACCTCGGCACCACCAACTCCTGCATGGCCGTCATGGAGGGTGGTGAGCCTGCTGTGCTTGAAAACTCGGAAGGTGCCCGCACCACTCCCTCGGTGGTGGCGTTCGCGAAAAACGGCGAACGCCTTGTCGGCCAGGCCGCGAAACGCCAGGCCGTCACCAACCCGAAAAACACGATCTTTTCCTCCAAGCGGTTGATCGGCCGCAAATACGCGGAACTCACCGCCGCCGACAAGCGCATGCCCTTCACCATCGTCGCCGCTTCGAATGGCGATGCCCACATTCAGGTGGAAGTCGCCGGTGAAAAGAAAACGTTCTCGCCCCAGGAAATCGCTGCCATGGTGTTAGGCAAGCTCAAGGCCGATGCCGAAGCCAAGCTCGGTGAAAAAATCACCCAGGCCGTCATCACCGTGCCCGCCTATTTCAACGACTCCCAGCGCAATGCCACCAAGGCCGCCGGCGAAATCGCCGGCCTCGAGGTGCTCCGTATCATCAACGAGCCCACTGCCGCCGCGCTCGCCTACGGCCTCGATAAAAAGGCTGACGAAAAAATCGCGGTCTATGACCTCGGCGGCGGCACCTTTGATATCTCGGTCCTGGAAATCGGCGACGGCGTGTTCGAAGTGCTCGCCACCGATGGCGACACCCAGCTCGGGGGTGACGATTGGGACAACGCGCTCATCCAGTGGATCGTTGGCGAGTTCAAAAAAGACCAAGGCATCGATCTATCAGGCCAGCCGGATGCCTTGCAGCGCATCAAGGAAGAGGCGGAAAAAGCCAAGATCGCGCTGTCCTCCACCCAGTCCTACGACATCAGCCTGCCGTTCATCACGGCGGACGCCACCGGCCCGAAGCACATCCAGCTCACGCTCACCCGTTCCAAGCTCGAACAACTCACCGACTCGCTGTTCGAACGCACCAAAAACCCCGTCCGCGACTGCCTCAAGCAGGCTGGCGTCACCACCGCGCAGATCGACGAGCTGGTGCTCGTCGGCGGCATGACGCGCATGCCAAAGGTCGTTGAAACCGCCCGCGAACTCGCCGGCCAAACCCCGCACCAAGGGGTCAACCCGGATGAAGTGGTCGCCATCGGCGCCTCCATCCAGGGCGGCGTGCTGCGCGGCGATGTGAAGGACGTGCTTCTGCTGGACGTCACCCCGCTCACCCTTTCGATCGAAACCGAAGGCTCCCGCGCCACCCCGATGATCGAACGCAACACGACCATCCCGGCCAAGAAATCGCAGATCTTCTCCACCGCGTCGGACAACCAGCCGGCCGTGGACATCCGCATCTGCCAGGGCGAACGCCCGATGTTCGCCGATAATAAATTGTTAGGAAACTTCAAGCTCGACGGCATCGCCGCCGCCCGCCGCGGCGAACCGCAGATCGAAGTCACCTTTGACATCGACGCCAACGGCATCCTGCATGTTTCCGCCAAGGACAAACAATCCGGCAAGGAACAGAAAATCTCGATCCAGGGGTCTTCCGGACTCTCCAAGGACGAGATCGAACAAGCCAAGCGCGACGCCGAGGCCCACGCCGAGGAAGACAAAAAACGTGTGGAAAAGGTCGATGCCAAAAACAAGGCCGAAAACCTCGTCTTCTCGGTCGAAAAACAACTCGGCGAACTCGGCGATCAAGCGCCGGCCGAACTCAAGGAAATGCTCGAAGGCAAGATCAAGGCCGTGAAAGACGCCATCAGCAGCGATGATGTGAACCAAATCAACAGCGCCGTCGCCGATCTCGAAAACTCCCTGCAAGCCCTTTCCCAAGCCGCCCAACAGGCCCAAGCCGCCGGTGCCGCCCAATCTCCCGAGGTCGAACCGAACGCCGAAGCCGCCCCTTCTAACGAACCAAAACAAGCCAAAGGCAAAGTCGTCGACGCCGAAGTCGTGGATTGATTGTGGCGGCGGTTTCCAACCGCCAAGCCCTCTCCAAATCACCTGGCTGGCCGCCCTCGAACACTCTTCCACTGATCACCGATAACTGATCACCGATTACTTTCCACGCCGCCTCTGCGGCGTGGCTTCTCACCGCAAACCAACAACAACAACAACAACATGGCTAATATCAAACCACTCGGACAACGTGTCCTCGTCAAGCGTCTCGAAGCGGACGCCATCAGCGCCGGCGGCATCGTCCTGCCGGATACCGCCAAGGAAAAACCCCAGGAAGCCGAAGTCATCAGCCTCGGCACCGGTGGCAAGGACGACAAAGGCGTGCTCATCGAATTCACCGTCAAAGTCGGCGACAAGGTGCTCATCTCCAAATACGGCGGCACCGAAGTCAAACTCGACGGCCAGGAAGTCCTCATCATCAACGAAGCCGACATTCTCGGGATCGTCGGCTGAAGCCGACGGGTTATTCGTTATAGGTTAGAAGTTATTGGGTGAAGAGCCCATGACTGCTCCTAGGCGAAGGACCGCCCGTTTACCTAATAACCAATAACTAATAACATTTAACTTACAAACCATCATGGCCAAACAACTGCAATTCGACGAATCCGCCCGCCAAGCCCTGCTCCGCGGGGTGGAAAAACTCGCCCGCGCCGTCAAG
>Ga0268284_1000315_pt1 | contig 37227 bp, 28 predicted proteins | sample saktaG_14_FD_190137 | JGI IMG/M metagenome (GOLD analysis project Ga0268284, IMG submission 190137) | Saline water microbial communities from Sakinaw Lake, British Columbia, Canada - sak_2013_06_06_40m | ecosystem: Environmental > Aquatic > Non-marine Saline and Alkaline > Saline ...
GTTCGGCCTCATCGGCACGCTCCTTGGCATCATTATCATCGGCTTCTATGATATGGACAAGATCACCATGGGTGACCTGATGATGTGCCTGCACACGGCTCTCTTCTCAACGCTCATTGCCGTGGGCTGGATATTTATCATCGTTCTCCTCTTCACCAAGCCCTTCATGCGCTGGTGGTACAGCAGGATCAACGGAGTCTTACCCGGAGATTCGTTTGACGACCGCTTCCTGGAGCGTCTGGAACAGTCTGCAGCGTCTATACGCCATGAACTGTCACAAAGCTCTGAAGTGCTCAACCATTTTTCCGGCGATCTCCAGCAGGCTTCCGGTTCGATCACGAAAATCAGTCAGACCCTCGACGATTCAACGTCCCATTTCCAAAAGGGTATTGTCGAACCCCTGCTCAACCTGCAAAGAAACCAGACCGACCAGTCAACCGCGCTCAACCAGCTCGCGCAAACCCTGTCGCATGTCCAATCCTCGCAACAGGCCCTTGTTGAACTCCTCAAGGAATTCAAGTCCAACAACTCCAGCTTACAGGCCCACATCGACTCGATACGGACAGACCACATCAAGCTTGAAATGGCCTATCAGCAGGCACGTCAAGAGGCTGATGCAACGCGTAAAGAGGCTGATGCAACACGACAAGAGGCAGATGAAACACGCACACACCTGGCAGACCTCCAACGCCTCATACAAGAGAAGCAAGCGCAGTTTGATTCGCAACTTGCGGAATGGAACGCTCGCCGTCAACACTTAGAAAAGATGACTCAGGCGTTCAGCGCGGAACAGGCCGAGCTAAAAGCCGCGCTTGAAGAGGAGCGCATTCGTGCGAGCGAGAGCGAAAAGACCCTCGCCAAGATCAAATCCATTTTTTAAAGGAGCGGTATGGATGCAAAAGTCAGAGCGCGCCTTTTAAAATGGGTCGGCGGACCCTCTCAGGATGAGATCGACGTGGATGAAATCCTCGGCCTCCTGCTTCAGATCTCCCTGGCAATCATGATGATTTTTATGATCGCCTTCTTCATGTTCCGGTTTCAATCCAACAAGGAACAGGCGAGCCAGTTTATCGAAATTCAGCGTCAGAAAATAACTGTCGCGCTTGAAAAGAATGAGCAGTTTTTCCGCACCCGTTATGGACTGAACAGCATTACACGCATGGATGACAAGGGCACCACACTCTACCAAATGGAAGGGCTCATCATTGATGGCGCTATCACAGACAATGCGAATCTGCGCAGTGCATTTGTGGATGGCGGCAAACGCGCGCATCAGGATTATTCAGATGTTATGACGCTGCGCCAGACGTGGTGGATGAAGGTGCTCACCGATGCCGAACTTGCCCCTGCTGACTTGAACAAGGAAAACTGGCAATGGCTCGCCGCCTCAGTGGATGAAAAGATAAAGTCTGTCAAGGCGAACTGTACGGAAGTCCAATTGCTTGCCGCTGTCGCTGTGCAAACGCACTTCTTGAAATTCCCCGAAAAAGCGACAGACGGAGATGTGAAACGGCTGCTGACCCGGTTTATGCGCGCTTCCGACGACGACCAGCGTCTCATCATCCCGGAACTCACCGCAGCGCTCCGTAAGCAAAGTTTCAACTACCTCGAAAATCAGGCGGGCATTCCTATGCTGGAGAACCTCAAATGAATGTTTATTTTTTAGCATCCGAATCACACGAAGGGCACGAATCGACGGCTCACCGAGACGGTTCGCCCTACCTGCTTCGCACAGGTCAACTATCTGATCCGAAGGCGGTAGGGCGAACCGTCTCGGTGAGCCGCAAAAGAAAACTGTCTTTCTTTCGTGTTTTTAGTGTATTTCGTGGGGAAAAAATAGAGTCTATCTGCAAATCCATCTACTTTGCGATGTTCATGCTGCTGGCGTCCACCCTGCTGGCGAGCGATGGCGAGACGCAACTGAAAAAGTCAACAGCTCTCCTGTCGGCCAATCTCATCCTTACGCAATTTGAGGCGGATTTTTCCGAAACACCTCCGAATGCCACGTTCATGTATGAGCAGATGAACAGCATGCCTGACGACTACGTGAAGCCTGATGAAGCCCGGAACAAACTTCAAGAAGTCTACCAAGACCGCGTCCGCGCAGACTATCGCCAGAAGGTCAATGTATTACTCGCCCGTATTGCTGAGAAAAATGGTCTGGAAGATGCGTTTGAGGAGCCCTTCCGGAAAAAATCAGGGACCCTGCCTGACGCGACACTCAAAGCCGTACGGGAAAAACATTTTGCTACATCCTTTGAGGAACAACGCAAAAAAGCCTGCGCCGACCAAATTGCACAAGTGACCCGCGATATGTTTCCAACAGAGGAAGAGGTCGATGCGGACTCAGAAGACACCTTGATCCAGAAACTCACCAAGCGCCTGGCCGATGCACAAAAGTTCCAGGTCTTTGAGGAGAACCGCATCTATCTGCGTGATCTCGTCATCAAACCGGCGGTACAAGATGCGTACCGCCAACGCACCATGCAAACCCAATTCCTCGAAGGCGCGCGTTCATCCGAGGCTGTCACGCCAGATGAGTTTGCAGTCTTTCTGGAGAAGGCCCTGATGGATGCGATACCCGAGTTCAAATCTGACAAATTCCCCGAAATCTACACCATCTTCCCTTCTGTAAAGAATGGTATACCTCCCCTATCCGAGAAAAAGGCAAAAACGCGTTACGTGGAATTTTTGCAAGCCACCTCCACCAGTTTTTCGGAAGAGGAGACTAAAAAAATCATCCTGGCAGATTTGAAAGGTCACAACGAACGTGCGGCCTCGCGCGATAAATTCCGCGACGTGTTCATGAAGCAGAGTATGGAACAAGCCCCTAAACGCTATATTGAACATTTTGCAGAGAACAGACGGAATTCCGTTGAGTTTTATCTGAAGAAATATCCCATCCCTGAAAATGAAATGCGTGCCTTCTTTGAAACAATCTTTGATCAGAAGCAGCAAAAAGCCTGGGAAGCCGCCCGTACCAGCATCATCAGCGAACAACTCTCCACAACCTATCCAGCCTTGCAAGCACGCTCCTGGACCCCAAAAAATGCGATTGTTGAAACCTATACCGGACTTGAAGCCACCGAGGAGGGACGAACCCTCCGCAAAGAGATCATCAAGGATGTCGCCAACAGCTCAAAAGGCCATGAATCGGCACTCCAGGAGACGCGTGAACAGGCTGGGACCTTACTCGACCAGGAATTGGCGCGCGGCTCGCAAGCGCTGCGTCGGCAGAAGAGTCTGGTCCTGGCCTGCAGCAATGACATCTCTACTGAAGCCTCTGCGCGCATGGCAAAGACTAAACCTGAAAAACTGGCGACTGAATTATTTGCGCTCTTCAGTCCACGGATCCAAGCCCAATGGCCCGAAGCCCGGGAGAAAGACATCTACGCGCCACTCAATCCCAAGCCGGCCAATGCAACAAGCGCCTACATGGCCGTGTTTCCTTCTGTTGAGGCTCTGTTGCGTCAATTGATCCGGGACATCATCCAAAAACTAGCCGAGCCCATACCCCCGGAAGAGCCACCACCGCCGAAAACGCCACCACCGGAAACGCCACCACCCGAGAAAAAAGACGAACCCATCAAACTCGCTTGTATCTTTTCGATCGACCTGAAGGACAATCAGATCATCGTGCAAAGCAAGGGCGATATCGCCATTGATCAAGCCACGCTCCCGGTCGCGTATGATGATTACCGGCAGCAAGAATCTAAAACGCTGACGCGCATTGCCGATCAGTTCGCCGAACAACTGGAGAAAAAAGCGCAGGGACGTAATGTCGAACTCACGCTGGACATCAACGTCAAGAACGGCATGATTTACTACCAGCTCGTCTCACACCTGCGCGACCGCCTAGACTATCGGCTGAAGAAACTGAGCAATAACGAAAAGATGAACATCAAGCTCACCGACAAGCTGGAGTAGCAAGAGACTGGAATAGTGGAATATTGGAAGGGTGAAATACTGGTTTCTTGAAACTTGAAACTCGAAACTTGATACAGCCAACTGCTTCTCTCCCCAAAATTTCTTCTCTTTACTTCGCGAAGTATACTATCGGATCAGAGACCGTATCCTGAACATGAGGCTGGGTGATACGCCTTTGTGCCAATCCTTTGCCCTCGACTCGAACCTGAGATTTTCAAACTGATTAACCGTCTATGTTTACACGTTTGAATGGATTGAAGATTAACTATGGTGGTGCGAAAAATCCCCTGCCCAGCCTCCGATTCGGATGGATACGAGGCTATCGCTTAAACCCGTAATAAAAAAGTGTTACGCTATGCCACTCTTTGTCATACCTGATGTGCTAAGATTCACGCATTCCAAAACATCACCTTCTTTTAAGCAAGGGAGAAGTAATTATGCGTAGGCTAAGGATGCAAAAAGATCAACCCGATTCACCCGCAGGCTACCCTTTTGCGGTTTGTAAATTCTGCCCGCCAAAGGAGAGCGAGACTATCGCGTGGTTCAAAACCGAAGGCGACGCAAGGATCTTCGCTAATGCCGAGGAGAAAATCGCCGAACTTGAACTGAAACTCAAAAAAGAGGCGCAACGCCGTCTGAGCGAAGTGAGTACTGCGTATAGGCATGCTCTCATACTGCGCTAGCACCAAAAAGGAGTCCTAAACATGAAAACGCTGAAGTCTATCAACAAACTCTACCTTGATATCTGTGTCGAATTCATCGAAAAGCGATTCGGGAAAGATCCCGGCATCCAACGCGACCCGGAGACGGATCGCCTGTATGCCAATCTTGTCTCCCCCGAGGACGGAGGGAAGGTCTGCTGGTTCGACACATCGGACCTGAGCTGGGCCGAGGCCGACCAGAGTTTCACAAGCTGGTGCATCGTACCGGATGGCACCGTATATGTTGCCAATCCAGAGGATGCTACCGGCGACGCGGATATTCAACTGGAAGTAAGACATCCGAGGGAAGTTGCCGAGTTGATCCATCTCTTCGTCCAGCCGTCGCCACGTCTTATATCGCCGATTTCCGAGTCGCATAGCCTGAAGCTCGGGGAGATAGCCGGCCTGTATGCGCTGATCCCGCTGGGTAATGAGTGGCATGCATTGGATCTCTCCCGGCTGCCGAAGGAGACGCCCGCCGACTTCCGCGTGGCGCTGGGTCTCAATCTGACCCAGAACTGGCAACTTCTGGTCCAGGAGGGCAAGTTCGAGTCCTGGCGATTCGCTGAACGCTGGCCGGATTTTATCGCCGCACTCCCTGATGCGGCCCCGCTTTTATGCGGCGGCTATGTCTACATGAAAGACCAGTGTTTCGGGCACGGACTCCACTTCCTAGCCGGGAAGGCTGATTTAACAGATCCCTTCCTCCCGACGCTGTTGGCACCCTCCCGTGACGACGTATCAATGCTCTACCTCCAGGAGTTCCTCAATTGCGACAAGGAAGCCAACCATCAGCTCCGATCCGCATTCTCCGAAGAGAACGATCTGGACATGATCCATCGCATGCTCAAAGAAGTTTCCGTTACACTGCCGGCCCGTTTCACCGACCAAATCCGGCTCACGGTACAGAACAAGCTTCTAAGACATCGCGTCCTCCAGCAGGCCGAAAACCTCGTTTACAGCCGGACCGCCTACAGAAACTTCGCGCCCCGTTATCAAGCTGTCGCGCAGGCGCTCAGCAGGATGGTTGATACAACGATCCGCTTTTCATAGACTTAAAGAGGAGGTTATAATGACATCAACAATCAAGGAGATGGCATGATCAAAGCAATACAAAAACTCTGGGCTGACCACCAGCCGCTCGGAAAATACTACACTTGGGATGTTCCAGCCAAATGCCCGATTCTGATCCCCGATGGAATCACAACACCATTTGAACGCAATGAATATTTAAAAAATAATTTTCATTCGCGCCTGACAACAACTGCTAATAATTGGAGCGATTACTTTTGGATTATTCAAGACTGGGGAGGAATCAAGTCGTTTAAAGACAACACAAAGAATAGAGAAATCATCGATAAATTCTTCTCTGAGTTGCCTGGTAAAAAATTGTCTAAAGGTAGCCACGACCGGCTTTCATCACTTTCCAAATTAGCCGCATTCAAGTATCCCCAGAATTATTCCATCTACGATTCCCGTGCCGTTTTTTCACTCAATTGGCTTCTTTTCTGTAACCAAGAAAACCCGGAACTATTTCCCCAACCTCTAGGCCGGAGCAAATCTTTGACAGAGTGGGATCCACTGCAACTTATTCGGATGTCTAAGCATCGCTATAAAATGCTACCGCATGAAGAAGCCTATTTTAAATATTGCGATATGCTGAAAGACCTATCAAAAAATGCATTAGGCAAAAATGAACCATTCTACTTGGAGATGCTCCTTTTTGTTGCCGCAGAAAGATGGATACCTAACGACATTGAAACCCGAACCACGGTAACAATAAATAAGTCCTCCTATGGTTTGTAATGATTGAATTCTTCACGGTTTGTCGAAAAATTGCTTCGTGTTTTACCGCGAAAACCGCGAAGAAGAGCGCAAATAGGGGCCCGGCGGACCCGCACGGGTTCAATCAGCCTGCCTCACGCATGAATACATGCACGGCAGAGCGACCATTTGCGCTGAAAATAAATTTGATACGCCTGATAACAGTAACCGCCATCTTCCACTGGATGCCATCTTTCTCTTCCTCCGCGTGGCTATCCATTCCGCCGTCCGTGTATTCACGGGTGAGGCGGATGAGATAGCCACGCAACATTTGTGTTGGTAATGTGGTTATCAAAACAGGTAGAGAGGTTTTTTCCTCTTAAGGGTTGAAAATCTGACCTGTTCAGGGTATGGTACAAAGCGGCTGGTGACCTGAGAAACCATCAACCGACTGTATGGGAGACGCTCGAAAAAGCCGATGGGCTAACTGCCCGTTTTTGTGTTTGAGCGCCGGCGGAGAACTCACCTGCCTGGGGCAAAAGACCCCGTATACCTGTATGCAACATGCAGATCCGCCTACCCTGAACAAGTCAGTGCTTATAAGGATAACATGACAGACAACGACAGACAACTGAAAAAAGAAACGGAAGTCCCGCTCGTGATCGGGCTGGACGCCCACAGCGAGAAGCTGGTCTTCTCCTTCTTCCGGAAGGGCAAAGACGAGGCTTCACACGAGTGTCTCCGCCGTCGCACGGTGCATATCGCGGATCTCGAGACGTTCGCCTCGAAGCACATCCGCCCGCAAGATGTCACCGCGCTGGAAGCTTCGACCAATTCCTTCAGCATCGCCGAGCGGATGGAGCGGATCGGCCTGACGGCGTACGTGGTGAACAGCGAGGCCGTTTCCTGCTACGGGAAGCGCTACCACGTCACCGACGAGGGCGATGCCGACAACCTCGCCCGCTATTACATGAGCGGATGCGCGGAGATCGTATGGAAGCCCGACCCGAAGAGCCGCCACTATCGCGACATCTTCTTCGGCTACCGCAACGCGAGGAAGGACAAGGTCCGCACATCGAACCGCATCTGGGCGTTCGGCAGCGGTCACGGCCTGAAGAGCTTCAGCAAGTTGAAGTTCAACGGCGATGTCGAGTCCGCCGTCGTGCACCTGTCCGGGCTCGCGCTTGGAGAGGAGGACAAGTGGCTGCTCGGGCTCCTCCTCGAAGACTGGCGGCATGCTGCGGAGGCCCACGCGACCTTCAAGAAGAGGATGGCGGAGATCGCCGTTGCTTCACCGGAGATGCTGAAGCTGATGCAGATCCTCGGCCTGAGCCTTGTCGTCTCGTTCGCGCTGGTCGCCTTCATCGGCGACATCACGCGGTTCAAAACCCACAAGAAACTTGTCACGTACATCGGACTGAACCCCTCCGTCGTAGGCAGCGGCAAGACCGTCGGCAAGGGGCATCTCGTACAGAACGGCAGAGGCGACCTGCGAAGCCTCCTCGTACAGGGAGCCCAGTCTGCCATGCGCTACGGCAAGGACCCCATGCACAGATGGGCGTACCGGCTCTCCATGCGTAAGCCCAAGAACGTATCGATCGTGGCGCTGGCCCGGAAGATGACCACCTACGCCTGGCACGTCCTGATGGGCCACCCGTCCCCGCTGAAAGAGGCGCCGAAGGCTTTCAAGACAAAGATGCTCAAGCTGGCGACCCTCCTCGGGCGCGACCATGTCAGACAGGCGGGCTTCAAGAACGCCTCAGCGTTCGTAGCCGCCCTGACGGAGAAGGTCTTCGGCCCGCCATCAGCGCAACCGACAGGGACGGAGTTACAAACAGTGTCCGCCTCCGGGGTTTGATGCCCCCCGGCGGAACTGTTCATAACTCCTATGGAGATTAAGGAATGAATGAAAATGCAACTTTAAGAATGTTTTTTCACTTTTAGGATTGACTAACCACATACCCGGCTTTTGCGGTGAATTTTTCGACAACCCGTGAAGAGCCAATGATTGAAGTCTTCAGGGAACACAAACGACACCCCTTAAAGAAAGGAGATATACGGACATGAGCTCAAAGATAAAAGTCACGGAAACTGCGACAACTACGCCCCAAGCCTACCTCGACATGCAGATGACAGCAAGTAATTATCTCGAGCTGGGGCCGGAGGAATATAAGGCGCTCATCGATCACGACCTGCAACTGGAGAGTATTCCCGCTGACATGTTGTCCACGATTGAGCAGGGTATGCGGCAGATCATGGAGTCTCGTGGCCTCACGAGCGACACCCCATTCACAGGACTCGACATCGACGGGTTTTATATACTCGCAGAAATGCTGGACCTTGAGACCGAGATGCAAGAAGCCTCATTTTACGGGAACGCCCAGTTCCTGGACGCAATGCACATGGTTGACTCGGTCACAGGTGAGCCCATCATTCTCTACAACTTGGTGCCGACACCAGAAGCACGAGAGGCAGCAGAGGCAAAAGGCGGAAGAAAGAATCGGATCGGCCCGGAACGTCCGCGCCTTCGTAAGCGTCCATCAGAAATCAAGGGCACATGATTCGCTTCGATCATTTTCCCGTAGTGAAACTGACCCGTGTCTAACTAATCTCCGGCGACTCGCTTCAAAACTTGCCTGCGATGGCTGGTGCGTTGAATTCCTCTTAGAGGTGTAGGAAGTTTTCGATTTATTGGTTGACTATTTTGCCTCTCCCCTATACTATGATTCAAATCATAGGTAATGTATTGTTTCTAGTTCACCTTATGGGACGATAACGTTTTAAAATTAGAAGTTTCACGTTCAACAAAAACAGAAAGGCCGCTTATGTACAACATGTTAAATGCTAACATCACCGCGATCCTTAACGTACTTAATCAAACACGCGCAGGTAGCCCGCAATACCACGTCGCCGAATATCAATGGCTATTGAATAATTTTACTTCTACCTTGTCTCCGGGTTATAAGCAAAGATATGCGAATTACTGGGGAATGAACCCGTTCTTCCCAGCTACCGCCCTCCCAGCCTATTTTTCCTTGTTAACGGCTGCGTCCGCACATAAGCCGGTTTCTTATGCCAATGCTTTAATGGCCTTCTATCCTGTCAGTAGGCGCATTGATAAATCATTTATTTCCAAGCTTTGTCATACCTGTTCACCGCATCTGCCGCTCATTGACAGTTACATCAGTAATTTTTATTTTTTCAGCCAACCACCTTTAGGATTATCTGTTCTAAACAAAGTTGCGTTCTATGATGGATTTCACAGATTCCTACAAGCCGAGTCTAAACGAGTTTTGACTACTGGCGTGTTAACCCCAGCAATCAATGCATTCCGTGCATATTTTTCTGCCACCCCGAGTGCGATAACGGACGAGAAGATTATTGATTCACTCATCTGGGGTTGGTCACAAGTTAGAGGAGTAACAAGTGGTGACGCTTCCGTCACGCTTTATCCTTATGTTCCCACACTGCCGACTATGACGCCTCGCCAGAAAGACGGGGTCTGGAGAAAGTTAAAAAGAGATGTTGAAAAACGCCGTGAACAAGGCATCCAAATTGGAACAATAGTGCTACGCTCTGACCCCAATGGAATACCTCCGCCTGACTGGTTCCTGGAATGGTGCGAAGAAGCAGGAATAAATATCATTTTTATCGATAACGATATTAATGGCGAAATAATAGCCGATGAAACAACTATCCCTGATTGGATGCGGGAAGCAGTTTCAGAAAAAAGTAAAGACTGCTAGTAAGGGAGATCCCCAGCATAGTTCTTGGCCAGCGCCTCCCGAATGGATCGAGGAAACCACAACTCTTCCAAAGTCACGTCGCGCCGATGATACGTTGTCAACTTACCATACAGCCGCTGGCTCGGTTCTTCTTTGTGTTGATTCCATATTCCTTGTGTAGGTACTCCTCAACATCGTTTCTTCCAAAAGGAATATCAACGATACGTAACCGCAGGTTTTCGCTCATCCAAAAAAGGTCCCTGCACTCGTCTGGCAGGGCTTTCTTCAAAGTGCTGAAGTTGCGCACCGATGGACAGTCCTTGAAATGGAAGGTCACACGATTTTTGAGATTGTCGGCCTCTCCACAATAAAAGGGCACATCGTTATTTTTGCGGTAGATAAGATAGATGCCTGATTGAGATGGCAAACTAATCAGTTTGTTGTCTTGGAAAAAGTGCGGTTGGTGGTAACCGTTTCGTTTCGTGGGACTTCGTCGCACTTCAATAAAAGCCATCGATTGAATAGCTTTATGGACGGCATCAAAGTAACGGTTTCGCTCCGCCATAAACATCTTCTCAATCCTGTTCTTTTCCGCTTGAATATCCATACTGTTCACTCAATCATTCACCCGATCTCCAACCCGCAGGGTTCAGCACCCCGCATCCATAACGTGCACGCGGATGCCTTTCTTTAGGCACCAATCCTTGAACCAATCTGGGATAGGAATTGTGCCTCCGCCTTGAAAAAAGATATCTGTCAGTTTTTCTCCTTTTTGTAGGCGATCATTGAGTTCATCCTGTATTTCCTTGAACATCGCATCAACATCTGCCGGAGAAGAAGACTTTGGGGTGAGTTCTGTAATCACAATCACGGTGCCATTGCCCGGCTTCGTATAAACGCTTTGACCGCGTTTATTGCCCCATTCACTGCGTTTGTATCCATCTCGAATAAAGTTCCGATCGAGTTGATAGAATTGATAGAGTTTCTTGGCTAAGACCAGATAGAATTGCGCATCGTCATCGCACGTTTTAACATCAAAGTACTGTAGCAGGTAAGCGACGGCGCCGGCGATACTTCCCGGATTACGCCATCCAATGTATCCCGAACCTCCTACACCCTTGGTAGTGTGGTTAACCCCAGACGCACCATTAAACTCTTTATCCCGAAAATCTCCTTTTTCTACTGTAATATCGTCGATCAGGTATTGACGGGCGTTTAAAATGCCATGCGGACACTTTTCTATTAACCCTGCATTCAACCTGTCAGAACAAGCGTATTTCAGTGCAATATAGTTTTTCTTGCTTTTGAGATAGATTGTTTTGGGCATAGATAATCCTTTCACTTGTTGTTCTTGGTTGACAATTCTGGATACGTAAGCACGTGTCCAGATCTTTACTTTAGTCTTGATTTGTTACAATAATTGATTTGAAAATTTTGTTCAAGGTTATTCTCGGACTGAATACCGACAGAATACGCCGACTGAGTTCGCCTAAAGAAACAAACATTTATACTCGGAACGGACCCTAAAACCCAATGCTCCTGCTTGCCCTGCCTTGCGACTTCATTGCACTCTCTCTCTCCAGCCCCTCTAGGAGCTGTTCCGTCGTCACCTCTTCGCCGAGGTAATAGAGCCCTTGGCGGACGGTGCGGAAGTCACCGGGTGTCAGTACCGGTATATGGCGGAGGCGTTTCTCTTGGGCGGATGAAAGTCCGGGAAGGTTAAACGACCCGAACATGCGTTTGAAGAAGAGTTCCTTGCCCGCATCATCCAGGCAGTCGAATTCCAGCTTGAAGGTAAAGCGGCGCAGCGTGGCTGGATCAAGATTGTTCGCGAAGTTGGTCGCGCCGATCAATACCCCCTCGAAGGACTCCATCCGATGGAGCAGCTCATTGACTTGCGTCACCTCCCATGACCTCTCCGCCCGTTCGCGGGACTGGATGATGCCATCGATTTCGTCAAGGAAGAGGATCGCCCGCTCGGCGGCAGCCTGTTTGAATGCCTGCCGGATGTTCTTCTCCGTGCCGCCCACGTATTTATCCAGCAGATCGCTGCCCATGCGCGTGACCACACGCATGTCGAGCGTACTCCCGAGATACTTGACAAATTCCGTTTTTCCGGTGCCGGGCATTCCGGAAAGCAGGATGTTCATGCGCGGGCGATCTAAAACCTTGGCATGTTCGGTTTTCTGTTCGTGCTGGAAGCGCTTGATTGCCGTAACAATCTTTTCCAGTTTCATGCTCCCCTTGATGTTGAGGCCCTCCAGGGAGTAGTCGGTGGAAACCGCGTTCTTCTCCTTTGAGGCCGTGTCGATGTGCAGCAGTTTGCAGTGCGGCTTCAGAATCTTCTCCAAAACAGCCTCGGCATCACCTGCTGTCACTGTCTTGCTTTTCAACATAGCACTCAGGTTCTGCGCGGCAAGCGTGATGCCGCCGGCGCTGACCTCGTACTTGCCTGCCAAGCGGGTGATAACGGAAGCGGCGACCACGTCAGTCAGTCCGAACTTGCATAACGCGTTATTCCAAATGGCGAGGCGTTGCTCAAACGTGAGCTTCTTGAATTTGATTGAATAATCGAAACGGCGCCGGTTGGAAGGGTCTAACAGGGCTGAGTCGGAGTTCGTAATCCAGATGCAAGGTGTTTTCACAGTATCCAGCACATCGTTTAATAAGCCCTTATCCTTTCCTGCAGGAGCATCCTCCCCAAACATGGAAAGCGGATTACCCCTGCCGCCTTCCAGCATCTCATCCGCCTCATCCACGATGATGACGCTCTTTTCAGCTTCCACCTGGCTGTTACAGATCTGCACAGCGGCGAACCTGAAATTGCGGACTATCTCTGACCGTTGATTCTGGAAGCTATGCGCGATCGAATACGCAGCTGCGCCCAGTTCCTTGGCTAGCGCCTCTGCAAAGCTGGTCTTCCCTGTCCCGGGTTCACCGTAAAGGAGGATATTCAATCCGCGTCCCGGATCCCGTCCCGAAATCAATTGTTTGAGGAAGGTTCCATGCTGTTCCCCCAATGAACCGAAAAACGACCACGGCAAGACCTCATCCGTACACTTCTTGAAAAAGCGATTGATAAAGGGGGATTCGTCAACACCAGCAAGAAAGGGGATGACCTCGGATTGGAGATCCCCGTCGTTATCCAGACATCCGAACCGATGCAGTTTCCCTTTAGTCTTAACCATGCTGAGATACTCCGTTTCCGTTATACCCAGCAAAGTAGAAACCCTGCTGATTTTATCCCCCCTCATCGGCCCGTTGAGTTCCTCGGACGGCCACACGCGATTAGCCAGCATGGCGACAAGAATGAACAAGTCCTGCTCCTTGTCCGACAGGTCGAACAACTTGACTATTTCGACAAACCGGGCTTTAACGGGATCGGGCTTCTCCTGCTGCCACGCCCTTAGAATTCCAATCGAATACTGGAGCCACTCATCAACCGCGGCGACAAACTTGTTGTGGCTTTTCGGGTTGGACCACAATAGCCTCATCGCTTCCGTATATTCGCTCAAAAATGAGTGTCCGAGGCGCCCGCTCTGGCGTTTTTCGACAATGCTTGCTCTCATTTCATCCGTCGTACAGGCAAGAAAGATCTTCCTCATCTTATTCGGATGGATCATTTTTGCCATGGGCAGAAAAATATCCCCCTCATGAAAAGGGCCTCGGAAGTCCCTGCATGCGTTACGCATAAAGCGGAAACAATTCTCATAATAGAAGAAGTTTCCGAGCGAACGAATATCATTCACCCAGTGCTGGCCGCCGGACATCATGCTGCCAGTCTCATCAACAAACGCCTCTGCCACAAACTCGTCGTCATTGTTATCCAGACAATCCATACGACACCTCATTTTTGAAACTATTTGATCTTATATGGGGGAATGCCGAGCAGTATACACTCCCAGGACTGCCAATTACTGGCACAGCATGGATTGTTTCTTAATTTCTTTCTAATTGCAATTGACTTACCTACGCAGGAGTGTATTATCCTCGCCATGACAGCCACTCCGTGGCATACCTTCACTTTTGAGGAGACTGGACATGAAAGCGGAACAAGCTGACGTCTATTTCAAGGCCAACCAACGTCGATTACTTGCTCTTGACCAGTGTTTGCGAAAATATCCTACCGGAATATCTTGCGCGAACATCATAAGGAGTCTACGAACTCAGGGCTACAATGTCTCTCTGCGGACTTTTATGCGTGACATTGCTAAACTGAGAGACCTTAAAGCCACCATCGTCTGTGAGCCGGTACTAGATGAACTGGGGCACAAGACCGTTTGTTGGCACTATAGCGATCCATCTTGGACTCTGTCGTCGATCAAAATAACAGACGGAAATCTCTTTTATCTGCTGATCGCCCAGAAAATAATGGAACAATACAGCGGATTACCCGTCGCGAAGCATCTCAGCAAAGCTTTTGACGAGATCACAGAAGCACTTAACAGGAAGGTGACGGTTTCTCATGACATGCTTCTCCCCATCTCATTTTCGCCGGAAAAAACAATTCCTGTCGACGCAAATATCTGGAACGAGGTCATCCGTGCAACGGTTAAGCATTTGCACCTCCAAATAACATACGACAAAGGGTGGAAGAGCGAAGGCCAAACGTCACTTTCAACCCGCACCGTTGAACCCTACCACATTGTGAACCTCCAGGGGACATGGTATCTATTGGGATCGGCCTCTGCTTCTAATAAAGAGATACGCCAATATGCCCTCACGCGAATTAGAACAGCTAAGGTCCTCAATAAGGCGTTCGAGACACCACCCAGCTTTGATATCACAAAGATCCTGAATGTCACGTTCGGCCAATTTATTGGCAAGCCATCTGATGAGGTTCAGATTTGTGTGCGAATAAACAAACGGGTAGCACATCTTGCAAAGGAACATCAATTCAGCGCACTGGAAAGCAAGAAGACACTTTCCAACGGGGCTCTGGAAATTCGGTTTCCCGCAACTTCATCAGGCCCCTGGCCCTTCTATCATATTAAATCGTGGATACTCTCTTGGGGGGCTGACATCGAAGTCGTCGCCCCTGAAGAGCTCAAGCAAGCCGTTAAAGAAGAGGTCTTTAAAATGGCATCCATCTGCCGTGATTAACGATGCGCAGGGACAAGCAGGACAGTAGGGACAGAAGAAACGGGAGGGACCGTTCCGGCCTGGGCAAGTGCATCCCTCGTGTCCCTCACGTCTCTCCACCCGGCTTTCGCACAAAAATCCATCTGCTACTTCGTAAAGTAAGCATTATACCATGTCACGCATTCGGCGACTTCGTCCACCAGCTTGTCGGACATGTGCTCATATTCACAGGTCAGGACGCCATTGAACTTCTGGCGCTTCAGTTCATCCATCACCTTTGAGAGCTCCGCACAGCCTTTGCCATAGGGCACTACACGGCCCTTGGCATCCAAGCTCGCCACATCCACCAGATGCAACGTGGTGATGCGTCCATCGAGCTTCTTGATGCCGTCCAATGCCGGCTTGCCCGCATTGATCCAATGACCGATATCCGCGCCTGCTCCGATCTCAGGATACTTGGCGAGGGCTTCAGCCATAGCTTCCGGGAAGCCTGAGGCTTGCTTATGATTATGCAGCGCGACCTTAATGCCCGTCTCCTTCACCATTTTGCTCAGGAGCGTCATATCCTTGTCGCTCTTGCCTGATTCCACTTGCAGCGTCTCGATACCCATCTCCTTTGCAAAATCAAAGAGTTGCTTCCAGCCGGCCTCATCATTTGCACCGCACACGCCATAATTGACGAGCTTGATCTTCTGCTCCTTCAAGAAGGCTTTGACTTTTGTCCGCGTCGCCTGATCCATCGAGAACTGTGTCGTCCCCTGCATGTCGCCGCCCAGATTCTGGCCTGGATACGCTTCGACATATTCAAAACCGATTTTCTTAGCTGTCTTCACAGCATCCACGAACGACATATTTCTGAATGAATAAAGCTGGAGCGCCAATCTCGGCTTCCATGTTTCACTCATGCCCGACAATGCCATTCCAACAACGACAAACCCCATCATCAACTGCTTCATACGAATGCCCCCTATTTTGAATTGTCCTCTAACGATGCAACGTATGGCATCCCTGTGCCACCCTTACATCAATCAATGACCCGTAGTATAATTTAATCCCGCCTCGCTTTCGAGGCTTATTTTAATCGACGCAACGCGGCGGTGGGCGCGTTCGCGATATCAAAAGTATTTCATGACAGCCTGACGGAACTGAGCCAAGAAGAGGATCTTAAAGTAGGCCGCGTTGTTCTGCTCGTAAAACAGCAACATTCCCTTTTTATACTCGACTTCATCCACACTCCGATAGGAGAGAGGACAGTAATGGTATGCCAGCAAGAGAGCATTTCCAAGAATGCGCGACGTGCGCTTATTCCCGTCTTCAAACGGCTGGATATATGAAATCATCAGAACAGTCAAGAGGGCCTTCTCGATTGGGTGCGCGGCCTGATTGACTAAGGAGCACAATTCACGCATAGCCTCTTGAATTTGAAACACATTATCCAACGGCCGATAATTCGTCCCTGTAATGCGCACCAAGTTTTTCCGTATGCCCTGCATGACGCCCAGATCCTTGACCAGCAAGCGATGGACCTCCTCGATCTTTGCAAGCGATACCTCTTTAAAAAAGTCTGCTTTCTTGATGACGAAATCCAGCGCGTCCTTATGGTTGAGAATCATCACCGCCTCTTCCCGCGTCTTCCCTGTTGCCTCGACATGTTCTTTAATGAGCCGTTCCGTGTCGAGCAATGTGTAGGTATTGCCCTCGATCCTTGAGGATTTCCAGGCGAGTTCAATGGTCAAACGCTCCAGCTCTTTCTGAAGAACAACCGGTGTCAAAGCTGCCCTGTTTTTCCGATACTGCTCATTCAAGGCATCCAATTCACGCTGCTCAGCCTCTGTCAGCAACCGGGTCAGGTGCGGCCAAATATCAAAGTTGAAGTTCTCAGAACGTAATATGCGTTGATCCGGATCAATCTCAAAGTACGCATTCACATCCACTGTATTGAGAAGGACCGACCTTGAGGACGGCTGATAGGTCGTCCCCCTAGCCTTCCCTGACTTGATAACCAGGCCATCCGCAATCAACACATCCAAATCCCGCAAGACGGTAATACGGGAATTCTTATCGGGAAAGGCTCCGGAAATAGTGGTCTCAATCTCTTTTCGTGAGACTTCTTTATGCGCCTTGATATAGCTTAAAATCAACTCTTGCCGTTTATTGTACATGACTAAACACTCTCTTCGTATCATTTAACGAACCAAATCGTATCATTTTTGATCCGATAACGCAAGATATGCGTATTCTGGTGTTTTGATTCAAGTGCGGTGATCCGGCAGCAGCCGGACGCGGCAATGCTTTCCGTCCCATGAAACGCGAAAGCGATGTCGCGCGGAATACCGGTTGCCACCGCACTCCAAGCGAAGACACCACCCGCTTTCGCACACGCCCCACGACGGCGCAGTTCCTCTCCATCAGGGGTTCAATGCCTAGTGTATTTTCATGACTGCCAAGCAGCAACAACCTCTTCGCTTGTCTTTCATCACTCTGTCACAGTTTATAAACTGTGACAGTATCATTACTCATCCTTATGTCTCGATTACAAACAGAGCCAAAAAGCCTGGAAGGCCTGCTACTACTGGGTCATTTTAACATCGCACCTCTAATTCATGAGCTAGCCCGTATATCACAGTTTATAAACTGTGATACCACTGCCGAAAAGTATTTAGACCATATGAAGGGCACCAGACACACGGGAGGGGCACGCGTCTGCGTACCTAGGACGAGCAGACGCTCGTCCCTCCCTGTGTGTATAATAGCCCTTTTAGCATAAATACTTTTCGTCAGTGGTATGATAGGGTTACAGACGGTGAAAGAGGAGTTCAAAACAATGAAGCAAAATTCATCTCGCTGAAACAATCTGGTGACTACTTTACGATCCATGGCCAACATGCCTGTTACTTCACGGTAATGATGGGGAGACGAGCAGTTGGCAGTACCAGTCGGCAGTACGATCAAGTTTCCAGTTTAAATACTCCAACATTCCAGCATTCCATTGTTCCATTATTCCACTCTCAATTATTTCGGGCAACCGCCGCCCAGCACGGCATAGAGGCGGATCTGATTGACGAGCTTCGAATAGCGAAGGAGAACCAGTCTCTGTTGCGCACCATACAATGAGCGTTGCGCATCCAGGACACTTAGATAACTGTCAATGCCCTTGTCATAACGAGCTGTAGATAAACGGTGTGTTGCCGTAACCGCATTGACCAGGGACTCCTGTGCTGCGACTTGCTCGTTCACGGTGCCACGCACAGCGAGCGCATCGGCCACTTCCCTGAACGCGCTTTGAATGGATTTTCCGTATTGGTTCACAGCGATCTTCTGTTGCGCTTTGGCGGCCTTGAGAGCCGACCATGTGCGCGCATCAAAGATCGGCATGACGATTTGAGGAGCATACATCCAAGCGCCTGATCCGGCCATAAAGAGTCCGGAAAGCTCACTGCTGGCGGTGCCAATCGCGGTCGTCAATGAAATGCGAGGGAAGAATGCAGCCCGCGCAGCGCCGATATCTGCGTTGGCGGCTTTAAGCATATCCTCGGACTGCGCCACATCAGGTCTGCGCAAAAGCACATCCGATGAGAGCCCTGCCTGTATAGCTTGGAGCTGTTTGACATCCGCCAACTGCGCCGGCAGCAACTCTACGGGCACAGGAGCACCCGCGAGAAGGTTCATTGCGTTTTCATCCTGCGCCACGCGCTGCTTGAACGCGGCGACATCGCCGCGGGCCGTGTCTGCCTGAGTCTGCGCGCGATAGAGGTCCAGTTCCGTCACAATACCACGGTCATAGCGATGTTTAATCAAGGTGTAAGCATCCTGTTGCGACTTTAACGTGGTTTCAGCCAGTTGCAGACTCTCCCGATCCGCCGCCAGAGCAAGGTACGTTTCAGCGACTGTGGATATCAAGAGAATCTGCGCACTGCGACGGGCCTGTTCTGTGGCCAGATACTCATGCAAGGCGCGATCCTTCAAACTGCGGATACGTCCGAAGAAATCAATCTCCCAGGCGGCGATGCCCAGGTTGGCGTCATAGCGCGTCGTGGTCATCCGGCTGCCAGAGGAGGAGAGATCAGCAGGTATTCCTGCTTTGCTTTCACTTGCACCCAGACTGAAGGTTGGTAAAAGGCTCGCGCGTTGAATACCGTAGATGGCACGGGCCAACTCCACGTTCAAGGCTGCGGCTCGCAGATCGAGATTGTTCGTGAGAGACGCGGCAATGACATGACGCAGTTTCTCATCCGTGAAAAATGCCTGCCAGCTTAAGTCTGCGACGACACCCGCGTTTGTCGTGGACGTTGTTTCCGCGTAGGCCGCGCCGACCGGCCACGCAGCCGGTACCGGGGCGGTTGGCCGCGTGTAGTTCGGCGCCAGGGTACACCCCATCGGGAGCCAGGCGATTCCAAGTAATAGAACGATGATGGATTGTTTCATGTTAAAGCCCCCTTTTCGAAGTTGGGACGCCTGAGCCGCCAGCGGCAACCGATTGCGTTCGACCCTTTTTAAAGAAACGGGTCACCAGCACAAAAAACAGCGGGATAAAGAGCAGGTCGATAAAGGTCGCGGAGATCATCCCGCCGACGACTGCCGTGCCGATAGCGTTTTGTGCGCCCGCACCGGCTCCCGTGGCGATGGCGAGCGGCAAGACACCGAAAAAGAAAGCCAATGATGTCATCATAACAGGTCGGAATCGGGTCTTAACCGCATTAAGTGTGGCTTCGACCAACCCCTCCCCGTTGTCGATGCGGTGTTTCGCGAATTGAATGATCAGGATGGCGTTTTTAGTCGAGAGCCCCAGCGTGGTTAGGAAGCCGATCTGGAAGTAAACATCGTTGGGCAGGCCGCGGAAATAAGTTGCCATCGTCGCACCAAAAACACCCAGAGGCAACATCAGCAAATTAACGAACGGGATGGTCCAACTCTCATACAAGGCCGCTACGCAGAGGAAGATGATGAGAATGGAGAAGGCGTAAAGGGGTCCAGCCTGAACCCCGGCCTGCCGTTCCTGATAGGAAAGTCCTGTCCAGTCAAAGCCGATCCCTTGCGGCAGTTTCTTCACAAAGCCTTCCATGACCTTCATGGCTTCACCCGAACTCCTCCCAGGCGCAGCTTCCCCTTGAATGTTGAGGGACGGAAAACCGTTGAAGCGCTCCAACTTGGGAGAGCCTGACGTCCAATGCCCAGACGCGAACGAAGAGAAGGGAACCATCTTGCCGGTGGTGTTGCGTACATAGAGCTTTTCAAGGTCGTTGGGAGACATGCGGTAGGGCGCGTCAGCTTGGACATAGACGCGCTTCACGCGTCCGCCTTGAATGAAGTCATTGACATACGCGCTGCCGAAGGCTGCAGAAATCGTGTTGTGGATCGAGCTGATGGGCGCGCCCATCGCCCCTGCCTTCTCCCAGTCCACATCAACCCGATACTCGGGGACGTCCTCTAAGCCGTTTGGACGCACCTTGGTCAAGACCGGATTCTGTGCCGCCATACCGAGAAGCTGGTTGCGAGCCTCCATCATCTTGGCGTGACCCAAGCCGCCGCGATCCAGCAATTGGAAGTCAAAACCCTTTGCCATACCCAGTTCGATCACCGCAGGCGGAGCAAAGGCAAAGACCATGGCGTTGCGGATCTTGGAAAACGCGGCCATGGCTCGTCCGGCCACGGCAAATGCTTTTTGATCCGCACGCGGACGGACGTTCCAGTCTCTTAGCTTGATGAAGGCCAAGCCCGCATTTTGACCACTCCCCGAGAACGCACGGCCCGAGACCGTCATAATGCCTTCAACCGAATCCTTCTCGTTCAACAGAAAATGATCCCGCACGCCCTCCATGACCTTCTTGGTCTGCTCCAGGGTCGAGTTCCCAGGCAATAAGGCCTGAGCCATGAGAATCCCTTGATCCTCATCCGGGAGGTAGGCAGACGGCATCCGCTTAAAGAGAAAGCCCATTGCCCCCACGATCACAAGGAACAGAATCACGTAACGGGTCTTTTTCGCGAGAGAGTGTCCGACCGCTCTCACATACGCATCTCTGAACCGGAAAAAGAGTCGGTCGAACCAGCGGAAGAACGGGCGCATGAACCAGACGCCCGACTCGGACGATATATGCCCCTTGGGCACTGGTCTCAGAAATGAGACGCACAGCACTGGCGTCAAGATCAGAGCGACCACCACAGAAAGAAGCATGGACGCGATGATGGTCACGGAAAACTGCCGATAGATGACACCTGTGGAGCCAGAAAAGAAGGCCATGGGGCCAAACACCGCCGAGAGCACCAAGCCAATGCCGATCAACGCGCTCGTAATCTGATCCATGGATTTTCGCGTAGCGTCGAAGGGCGAGAGCCCCTCCTCGCTCATGAGCCGCTCGACGTTCTCCACCACCACGATGGCATCGTCCACCAGCAGACCGATAGCCAGTACCATCGCGAACATCGTCAGCATGTTGATGGAGAACCCTAAAAACCCGAGCACCGCGAAGGTCCCCAAGATCACCACCGGCACAGCAATGGTCGGAATCAAGGTGGCGCGCATGTTGCCCATAAAGAGATACATCACTAAAAAAACCAACAGGATCGCCTCGCAAAGGGTCTTTACGACTTCATGGATTGCGACTCTCACAAACGGGGTCGTGTCATAAGGATAGACGACCTTCAAGCCGGAAGGAAAGAACTGGCTCATTTCGGCCAATTTGGCTCGGATAGCCTTTGCTGTTTCCAAGGCATTGGCACCCGCCGACTGGCGGATCGCCAAAGCAGCCGCGGGTTTGCCATTAAAGAAGGCTTCGACGTCATACGACTCGGTCCCCAGTTCCGCACGACCCACATCCTTGACCCGCACGACGGACCCATCCGGACTCGTACGCAACGGAATAGCCGCGAACTCATCGGGTGTCTTGAGCAGACTCTGAACAATGATAGAGGCGTTCAGCCGCTGCCCAGCAACTGCCGGAGCTCCGCCGAACTGACCTGCAGAAATTTCAACGTTGTAGGCCCGCAGCCCGAGAATCACATCCTGAATGGTCATCTGATACTGGGTCAACCGCTCGGGATTCAGCCAGATGCGCATGGAATACTGGCTACCAAAAACTTCTACCTCGCCTACTCCTGGCACACGCGAAAGCACTTTCTCCAGATTGGACTGGGCGTAGTCCCGCAAGTCGCTGCCGTCCATCGTCGCGTCCTGCGAGACCAGCCCCACGATCAACAGGTAGTTGCGGGTGGACTTGCTCACCTTCACGCCTTGCTTCTGTACCACCTCAGGCAAGTTCGCCATCGCAAGCTGTAGCTTGTTCTGGACCTGCGCCCAAGCAAGATCCGGATCAGTCCCCGGCGCGAAGGTCAAGTCAATGCGGGCCACGCCCGCCGAATCACTGCTGGCGGCAATATATAGCATTTTGTCGAAGCCTGTCATCTTCTGCTCGATGATCTGCGTCACACTGTTTTCGACTGTCTCCGCCGACGCCCCCGGATAGAAGGAGGTGATGGAGATGGAAGGCGGCGCAATGGGAGGGTACTGCGCAATGGGCAAATTATAAATAGCCAAACCACCTGCCACCATCAGAATGATGGCGATGACCCAAGCAAAGACCGGACGATCCAGAAAAAAACGTGATAACATGGTGTGCCTTCGTTACTTTGCGGTTGAAGCCGGATTGGCCTTTTGTTCTTGTTTCGCACCCTCTTCAAAGGGGACTACTTTCACCTCTGCGCCGGGACGCACCTTTTGCATGCCCTCGACAATCAAACGATCGCCAGGAACAAGTCCAGAGGCCACGATCCATTGATTGCTGAACGCCCGATCGAGGCTCAATTTCCGTGGTTCCACCTGTTGCGTCGCGTTCACGACCAGGGCCATGGGATTCCCCTTCGAATCGCGCGAGACCGCCTGCTGAGGCACCAGAATAGCCTTCTCATTCATGCCCTCTTTAATCACCGCCCGGACAAACATGCCCGGGAGTAACGCACCGTTCGGATTCGGAAAAACCATGCGCAGAATCACAGACCCCGTAGTCGGATCGACCGAGACATCGCGGAACTGGAGCGTCCCCTCCAATGGATAAGCCGTACCGTCTTCCTGAACGATCTTCACATGATTGAGGTCTGCTCCATTGAGAAGAAGCCGACCATCCTCCAGACGGCGCTTGAGGCGCAACATTTCTGCAGTGGATTGAGGCACGTCAACATAGATCGGATCCATCTGCTGGATAGTCGCCAAAACCATTTGCTGATAGGCTGTCACGATAGCACCATCCGTCACTGTAGATTTTCCGATACGCCCGGAAATCGGAGCAACCACCTTGGTGTACGCCAAGTTAATCCGTGCGATCTCCACTGCAGAAGCAGCCTGCTGAATTGCGGCCTCAGCCGCAGCCACTGCTCCTTGGGCACTCTGCACCGCAGCCTCAACCGCCTTAAGAGTCGCCTCAGCCACATCAGCCGCCGTCACAGCTTGTTCGCAGTCACTATCAGAAACAGCCTTTTCCTTTAACAAATCTTCAAAACGCTTACGATTCGTCCGAGCAAAGGTGACCGTCGCCTGCTGACGCGCAACGCCCGCGAGAGCCACGTTCAGCGCGGCACGCGCCTGATCAGCGGACTTTCGTGAGGCTTCTAGGTTCGCCATTGTATTATCCAGCGCAGCTTGAAATGGAGCAGGATCAATCTCGTAGAGTTTTTGTCCAGCTTTGACATCAGAGCCTTCTGTAAAGAGTCGTTTCTGGATGAGTCCGCTGACTTGAGGACGGATCTCCGCGATGAGATAAGGCGACGTGCGACCGGGCAGTTCCGTGGTCAGCACTATCGGCTTCTGCGTGACCGTGATTGTCGCCACCTCCGCAGGCGGAAGCTTGGGCGCAGCCTTGGGTTGACGATTGCAGGCCGTCAGCAAAAATCCACAGAAAAACGGGGTCAGTCCCGCACTGCATGCCCTATACAGATTGATTCGATTCCTTTTCATACCGTTCTATTCTCCTTTATTCAAAAAATGTTACGCCCGGATCGTGTTGATAATTGCAGTGAACCCCAGCTTAATTGACGCAGCTAAATCCGCATCCAGGCACTGATCGATTTGCAGTTTCATCGCTCCCAGCCAGATCGCTCCCAGCACCGCTGCAGGCGTGGTGATGTCCGCATCTTTCCGTATCTCGCCCTTCATCTGCAAGGTGCCTAAGGTTTTTTCGATGAGTTCCAGCGGACCCGCCCCGCTCTCGCGGAGGCGACGTTTAATGGGGAGGAACTTTGCTGCTGGCCAGTCCTGGCTCAACATCATCTGAAAATACTTTCGGCTGCGGGGTTGAGCCACGATCAGTCGTGCCCGCTCTACAAAATGCGCAACTAGTCCGTCTAACGTGATTGGCTCTGGCAGTACACGGGCAATCTGCGTGTTATGTTTCGCCGTCATATCCGCAACGACTTCAGTGAACAAATCGGGCTTACTTTTAAAATGCCAATAGACAGCGCCTTTGGTCAACTTAATACGGGCAGCAACATCTTCAAACGTCGCTCGCTCGTACCCTTTTTCAACGAATAGGTCAAGTGCTGCTTTCAATATTTTCTGCCGCGTCTGCTCTGCTTCTGCTTTTGTTCTTCGTGCCATATTAAACTTCTGTTGTCTCAAAAGAGGCAAATAACATACATACTTTTGCGAATGTATGCAAGCTGGAAAAAATAATACGATGCTACCACTTACCAGATTTGATAAGCTGTGCGCATTGAAATATGAAAATATCAAAAATAGTTTCCGGCGGACAGACAGGTGCGGACCGTGGCGGCCTCGATGCCGCCATCGCCTGCGAGATCCCCTACGGCGGCTGGGTTCCCAAAGGCAGGCGTGCCGAGGACGGCGGCATTCCTTCAAGGCATGATGCCCTGCGTGAGACCCAAACAACCTCTTACCTGGAACGCACCGAGGCCAATGTCGTGGATTCAGATGCGACGCTCGTCATGGTCTGTGGATTGGTCAAGAGCGCATCCCTAAGAACCTGCGCATTTGCTGAGAAACACAAGAAGCCTCACCTCGTCGTGAATCTGGCCGCCGACCGAAAAGAGGCAACCGACCGGATTGTCGGATGGCTGTTGTCGCTCCCGCTACAAGAGGGTGTCCTCAACGTGGCCGGGTCCCGCGAAAGCAAGGTCCCCGGCATACAAGACGTCACACGAGCGGTCATGATCAACGTCATCTCCTGCGTGAATGGGTAGAGATTTGGAGAGAGGTAACGTGGTAAAGTTGTAAGGAAGCAAAGCTGTAATCTGCGAAGAAAGGCTAGCACGTGCAAATGACTTCAATTTTTTTGACAGGATTTACAGGATTGTGAGGATTGTTTTTTGGTTCGTGTAATTCAATGCAAAAAAGTTACCAGTCTTTTTGCTTTCGGACCCCAGGCATCGTGCTTAATCCTTATTGGCTCTGCCCAAAAGTTTATTTCGTTCTTAGCCTGAAGTAGTGCCTGATACAGATTACGCCTAAAACGAGCGCCATAATGCCGTAAACATGCGAGATTTCCGGCGTTTGCATATGAACAACAGTCTGTGAAGATCTACCCGACCCGCCGCTGGAAATGTAGTATTGCGCGAGTAGAGCGCACGATAGGGAATCCAGAAGGGCCTTTTTTATAGCTTCTTCGTCTTCTCAAGCACGGTTACAGTACGAATGTTCGGCACCAGCAGATGAACAATGACAAGGCAGATCATATAGGACGATGCTGCAATAATGAAGAAGATGTTGTAGTCCCCAGGATATTGGGTTAGCCACCATCCAACGAACCCATTCAGCCCTACGGATGCGGCTGTGCCTGCAAATCCACCTACCCCCACGACAGAAGCCAAGGCGTTCTTTGGAAAACAGTCGGAAGCCAGGGTGAAGATGTTGGCAGACCAGCCGGCATGAGCCGCCATAGCCAGGCCGATGATCAAGGCGGCAATCCACATGTTACTGATCTGGTTTGCAATGAAGACAGGCATCACGAGGCAGGCACAGATGAAGAAGGCCATCTTGCGCGAGAAATTGATGGACTTGCCGGCATGAATCAGGGCAGAGGAGAGATACCCGCCGCCGATACTTCCGATCGATACAAACGAGTAGACAATAATCAAGGGGAGGCCTAACGTCTTCAAGTCGCACTGGAAGGTCTTGTTGAGCCACAGCGGGAGCCAGAACATGAAGAACCACCAGATCGGGTCGGTCATTGCCTTGCCAACCACAAAAGCCCATGTCTCCCGATATTTCAACAGATCGATCCAGCGAATCTTCGCCATCTCGGACTCTTCTCCATCGTCGCTCAGGATATGTTTGAGCTCGGCAGGGTCCAGATGTTTCATCTCCTGAGGACGGCGATACATGGGCCACCAGAAGAGGACGAAGATGAAGTTGATCGAGCCGCCGACCACAAAAGCCCAAGGCCAGCCGAAATTGATGGCGATCCAGGGAACAAGAGCAGGGGCAATGACCGCGCCAATGTTGGCACCCGAGTTAAAAATGCCGGTGGCAAAGGCACGTTCCTTTTTCGGGAACCACTCGGTCACCGCCTTGATGGCTGCCGGGAAGTTCACGGCTTCGCCGATCCCCAGGAAGAATCGCACCGTGGCAAAAGAGGCAACGGAGAGGAGCATGGTACTTCCGATCATCGTGTTACCCAGAAGCGAGCCGACGGTTGATTCCTTAGCAACCCAGTAACAGAGACCATGTCCTAGCGCGGCGAAACCCCAGAAGATGGTGGCCCAGGCGTATGTTGCACGCGTTCCGAACTTATCCACAAGGCGTCCAAATAATGGCAACCCAAATGCGTATGCCACCTGAAAACAGTTGGTGATGAAGGCCCAGTCCGCATCTGTCCATCCATACGTTTGCTTCAGCGAGGGCGAAAGAATACCTAGCATCTGTCGGTCAAGATAGTTATTCGCCGTATTAATAAAAAGCAGGAAACAGATCCACCAACGGTATTTTCCGATTTTAGCAATAACAGTATCATGTTCCATCATCAACTCTCCTGTATTGGACTCCGGCGTAACGCAGATCACTTATGAAACCTCAGTATACGTTACGCTAACAGTCCAAGTCGAGTCTAACTTTGAAAAAACAAAGGCGTGTTAAATTCTTTCCATATTTGCCTTTTCGAGGGGAATCGGCTACACTTCCTCGATTAATAATTAAGACGAAGGAGGGGAAATGCAGGGGAATTTTTTTTTAAGGGAGACCGTTTTAGTCTTGGGACTGGCGATGGCCTGTTACGGGGAGGGGACTGTGGCCGCCGGGCTAGTCGCTGATCGAACGCTGTTGAATGCGCCTGTTCTCTTCGCGAAGCGCTTTAATTATCAGGGACTTCACATCTACGACACCTTTTACCAGTGGCGACCCGGCGGCGGACTCTATGTGCTGGAGAATCCTGCAGAGCCGCAGGAGAAGCAGCGCATCCGTACCCTCATTGATGCGACCACAACGAACACGCTCGGAGCTGGCATGTATTTTGATCCGTCGCTTTCGTATGATGCAAAGAGGTTGCTCTTCTGCTTCAAGGGACAGCCCTCGGGAAACTCGATCATTTATGAGATCAACGTGGATGGCACAGGCCTGCGTCAGGTCACCCATTTAGACGACAATGGCAATCCCTACAAGGGCAGCGCCGGCGGTCATCACGATGTGAAGCCTTGCTACCTGCCGGACGGACGCATCATCTTCACCTCCACACGTTACAGCGGACTCGTCCCGTGTGCCAACAATGGCGTGGCCATCCTACATGTGATGAACGCGGATGGCAGTGACATCCACACCATCTCTGTGAACAACGTGACCGAGTTCGACCCGTGCGTCCTTCCGGACGGGCGCATCCTCTTCGGCCGCTGGGAATATGTGGATCGCAACGCGCTCGTCATTCAGAGCCTCTGGACCGTGCTTCCGGACGGACGCAATGAAACTGCTCTCTATGCCAACAACATGGTCTTCCCGGAGGCCGTGCTCCAAGCTAAGCCTGTACCGGGCGACGATGCACTTGTGGTCGCCACATTCGCGCCGCACAATGCGCCGCCGCGCGGAACCATCGCCATGATCGATACGCGCGTCGGCAAGAACGACCCAGCCGCCATTATCAATTTTGAATCACCCGCCAAGCCCACGCATGACCGAGGCGAATCCTGCGACCCCTGGCCGCTCAACGCCCAGATTGTCCTGTACAGCGGAATCCCCAATGAGCCGGATGCTCCCAAGATTAGCGACAGAAAGCTCAACGCCCTGATGCTCATTGACCGCTCCGGCAAGAAGGTCGTCATTCACAGCGAACCGGCCATTGACCTGCACAATCCGATTCCGCTGGTGCCGCGTCCGGTGCCGCGCACCTCGCTCGACATGACGGACCGCACAAAGACCAGCGGCGCGTTTTTCGTGAATGATGTTTACGTCTCCATGCCGACTGTGAAGCGCGGAACCATCAAGTGGCTCCGCGTCCTGGAAGAGACCTCGCGCGTTAGCGGCACGGCGGGAGGCAATGGCTTCAACCAGACCTTCTCCATTTCAGCGGCGCTTGCCTGGAGCGCAAAGATTTTCCACGGCATCGTACCCGTCGAGGAAGACGGCTCCGTCTATTTCGAGGCGCCCTCCGGACGCGCGCTCTACTTCCAGTTGCTTGATCAAGATTATAAGATGGTGCGCAGCATGCGAACGTTCATCCAGGCCGCGCCTGGAACGACGCGCAGTTGCTCAGGATGCCATGAGTATGCCCCCAAGGCTATGGGCATGCAACGACTGACAGACCGCAAACCCAAGCAGTTGAAGCCGGAATCCTGGGGAACGGGCTGGCTGGACTACACACAACAAATCCAACCCGTCTGGAACGCCAAATGCGTCAGTTGCCACGGCGGCGAAAAAGGCATGGCCAAGGGACTCGATCTCTCCGCAGGCTGGACAGAAGTCTTCAACATCTCTTACGAAAATCTGACGGCGCGGCGCGAAAAGATGTACACAGCAGACATGGTCGGCGGCATCTGCGGCATGAACGGGACAGCCTACTGGTCCTGCAAAGTCTTCGACCCTTACGAGCATGGGAGCGGCAAGGCAATCCTCGCAGACACCCTGCTCAAGCCCATGCACTCGGAGATTCTGACAAAGGCTGAAAAAGAGCTGGTCTTCGCATGGATGGATTCCAACGCGATGTTTGCCGGCACCTGGGATTACACGCTGGCACCACCGTGCTTGCCGGCCTATCGCAAGACTGTCAATGTGTTGAAAGGGGTCATGAAAGAGGCGGGGTGTGTCACCTGTCATGCGGATGACCAGGGCGCGATGAAGCGCTTTGATAACTGGATCAACTTTGACAAGCCGGAAATGAGCACGATTCTGCGCGCTCCCTTGCCGCAATCCTTTGCAGCAAAAGGCGGATACGGCTTAGCGCTCTGCAGAGATCGCAAGGTTGACCAGAACTTCTCACGACGCGGTGTCTTTTATGGGTTTGGTTATCTGCATAGCGTACAGGATCTCGACAAGTTCCCGACGCAAGTGTGGCCCACACGCTGGCCTGCAGAGGGGAAGCCTGTCACATCGATGACCTCGACAAACGATGTGTACTATCAGAAGATGCTGGCCCTTATTCGCGCAGGGCGGACAGAAATGCTGGCAACGCCGCGCATTGACATGCCGTATTCGGATCTGATCGGCAGAGGCATCATGCCTGGACGTGCGCGACAGATCCTCCCCCAGAACTTGCCTAATCCATTGCCTGAAATCAAGGCAGTTGATGAAGTCTATGGCTTTGTCCGTTTGAACTGGGAATCTTCCGCCCGCATGATCGGGTTGATCGCAGAAGTGCATCGCGGCACAAAAGCGAAATTTAATCCGGACGCGACCACGCTTATTGGACGCACAGAACGTTCGACCCTCTGCGACACCAATCCGCCGCCCGGCACCGTGCACTACGCAATCGTCTTCGTGTCCGATCCTGCAGAGACCTGCGGCACGATGAAGAGCGGAGCGGTCTACGATTACCAGCATAAGCCCGAACCTGCAGCCATGCCTGCGGGAACGCGCTGTCCGCTGACCTCCTTCAAACCCATGCGCTCCAAACCGATCTGGGTTTCGCATGAGAAAAAAGCGAGCGCGACTCAACAGAACCTCAAGCCGCGTGCAAAGGCAGGCAATGGCAGCATTGCATTATCATGGGATGTGCAAGGTATCGCAGGACTTGAACAGTATGACGTGTATGGTCAATCAGAAGAGGGCGCTATCGCCAAACTCAACAAGTCGCCTTTGAACGTCCCAGCCTTTACGGATTCAAAATTTCATCTGCAGAAACGGACGCACTACATCGTCATCATCCTTGCGCCTGGAACAGGAAATGTGACACCCAAGAAAGAGGATGCCGCCTGGGTAACGGCACAAGCCAATCCGCCACAAAACGAGCCTGTTTTCAAATTAGTGTCGCACGTGGCTGGGTTGACACTCGGGAAAGGCGCAAGCTTTACGAATGGCGTACTCGACATAAAAGGCGAAGGCTGTGCCATCATCAATGCCATGCCCGCTTTCAACGGCAACCCCTTCAGCGTTATCATGGAAATCTATTTTGACGAGATGGGTCAGATGCCGGTCGTCTTAGGCATGGGCGACTACATGGGAGCAGGATGGCTTCTGCAAAGCATTGGACACAAATGGCGCTTTCATCTCGGCGGCGTCTCCTGCGACGCCGGCACGATTGCACCTGGAAAATGGATACGTGTACTATTAACCTTCGACGGGACAACCGCATGTGTTTATCAAGATGGCAACAAGGCGGGCGAAGCGGCTGTCACAGGCGACATCCTCCCATATTCAGGCAAAGGATACATCGGCCAATACACAGCCAGTCTCGAACCGTCTTACCAGTTCACCGGCAAGATCCGTCTGCTGGAAATCTATACCCGCGTCATTGAAACACCTGCGCAATAAGAAAACCCCTTACGACGTTTGCCATCCTTTTAATGCTTTGCTTTTTTTTGGGAAACCCCGTATAGTTTCTTCTTTAAAAATAACCAAAAGCCTCAACGGAAAGACGCGAATGTCAAAAAACAGCCTTCCCTCTCTGGCCATCTTTCTTGGATCGTTCCTGATTTTTGGTGTGCAGCCCATGCTGGGGCGGACGCTACTGCCGGCTTTCGGGGGCACGGCGGCGGTCTGGACGACCTGCCTGGCGACCTATCAGGTGCTGTTGCTTGCGGGATACTGGTATGCACACGTTGCGGCGCGCAGGGGTAGGGCAACGTTCTCCGACCGTGCCGAGGCGTCCGGCAGCCGCCGGAGAGAACGTCGCCCTGGCAGAAGTCGCTCTACCTTGCACATCGTTTTGCTGGGGCTGTCAGTGGCCTGGGTGATGGGCTTTGCGTATTGCCGTCCGTGGCTCATGGCGTATGTGGGGAATGGCGCCTATCCCGCGCTGGACGTGTTGCTCTGCGTCCTCGCCTTCGCAGGGCTGCCCTACGTGTTGCTCTCTGCAAACAGCACGCTTGTGCAAGCGTGGGTGGCGGGGGGTTGGTCTGACGGGTCGGACATATATACCCTTTACGCGGTGAGCAACGCGGGGTCGTTGCTGGGGCTCTTGTGTTATCCCTTTCTGGTTGAGCCGTTTCTCTCGCTGAATGTTCAGTGGTATGGCTTTGCAGGGGCGCTGGGGGCGTATGCGGTGCTGCTTGCGCTGCTGGCAAGAAGAATTGCGTTATTGCCTTATTGCGTTATTGCCTTATTGAAAGAGGATTCGGACAAGTCGGACGGTACTGCGGGGACTGGGGGGACTGAGGAAGAGAAGACGCAAGATAATAAGGCAATCAGGCAATCAGGAAATAAGGCAATGCTCCTCTGGCTGGTTTTACCAGCCACAAGCACCTTCCTGCTCAATGCGGTCACGGCGCATCTCTCCACGGACGTGACACCGATTCCGTTGCTGTGGGTGGCGCTGCTGGCAGCCTTCCTCTTGAGTTACATCATCGGTTTCTCGAAGGTCGGGGAAAAGGGCGTATGGGTCTGGTGTATTGTGGCGATGGGTCCGCTCGTGTCTTGCGCGTACGCCTCGGGGTTGAAGGGCGGGAACGGGTTTATGATTAACCTCGTCCCGGGCATCCTGCTCATGCTGCTGGGCTGCACCTTCCTGCATAGCTGGCTCTACAGCATCCGTCCGGAAGCGGAACGGCTGACGCGCTATTACCTCTGCCTTGCTGCTGGCGGCGCGATTGGCGGGCTTCTTTCAGGCATTGTCGCGCCGTTGGTCTTCACGAGCGTGATTGAGTATCCGTATGCGCTGGTAACGGTTGCGCTTATCGCTGCCCTCTACGCATGGATGAATACGACAACGTGGCACCATGGTGTAGGAATCGTTGTACAGATTGTCGCGCTCGCCGTTGTACAGATTGCCGCGCTCGCCGTGATTTATTTTATTTGTGTTGGCCAGTTCTCAGATCAGGCTGAGCAGACAGCCCTGCGGCATAGCCGTAACTTTTATGGGTGTCTCACGGTCAGCAGCAGAGAGATGACCGATGAGTTTGACCTCCCTGTACTGACCCATCGGCTGCATCATGGCCAAACGCTACACGGTGTGCAATATCAGTGCAACGAGTTGCGGGAAAGCCCGACGACGTACTATGGCGCGACTGGCGGTGGCTTTGCCATCCTGTCCCATCCAGCTTACACGAATGGCGCACCCCTGCGCGTCGGACTGGTCGGTTTGGGGGTCGGGACGATGGCCTGTTGGGGGCGTACGAATGACACCTATCGCTTCTTCGAGATCAATCCGCAGGTTATAAAGATAGCTAGTGACACGAACACCTTCACCTACCTTTCAGACAGCAAAGCGCATGTCTCCATTGCGCTGGGAGACGCCCGCAAGGTCATTGCCGCAGAGACGAACCGCTATGACGTACTGGTCATCGACGCCTACAGCGGCGACGCCATCCCCTTCCATCTGGCCACCCGGGAGGCGTTCCGCCTCTATCTCGACCGCTTGAACCCCGGCGGCATATTGGCGATGCATATCACCAACTGGCACCTCGACCTCAATCCGCTCTGCAAAGCGGTGGCCAAGGAGTGGGGATTACAACTGACGGGCGTGATTTCCGAAGAAGAGGGACTCTGCTTTAGCTCGACCTGGGTCTTTATCTGCGACCGTCAGATCCCTGTCAAGACAGGTCCGTCTGTGCATGAGCTTGACTGGACGCAGGTGCGCGACATCGCGTTGCCGACAGATGCCTGCGGCTCGCTCATCAACCTCGTCCGCTACAGACACAGCTCACCCGAAAAACCGCTGAAGATCGATTTGTCAAGCGAATGAAGTAATCCATAACCTTTACAAGAAAGGGGAAATCACGTATGAATATGAACCCTGAAAAGGGGCTTCCGAGACGAATGGATCAGGGAGCTATCAGCATCACAACGATCATTATAACAGTCCTCGTGATTGGGGTGATTATCGTTGTTCTCCGTTCCTTTTTCGGCACGGTCAAAGAGGCCTCGACTGCAGTGAGTGATCGCAACCAAAAGGTCATCGAGAGTCGGAAAGCGCTCGTGACCGAGCAGACGGAACGGCTAAAAAACATTCGTGATGCGCAAGTTGCGCCGTAAAAAACTGGGGCGTGGAACACCCGTTTCAAACATCCACTTTCATTTATAGCTTCTTACTTCTTCCCGCCTACTGCGGCGTCAATGACGGCTATGAGTTTTTCTTTATCGGTGAACCCTGTAAATGTTTGGATGGGCTTGCCGTTTTTGAAAAGCATGAGGGTTGGCACGTATTCCAATTTGAATTGTTTGACACGCTTCTGGGAGGTGTCGATATCAAAACGGGCAATGACCGCGCGGTTGCTGATGGCAACGGCGACTTCATCAACGACCGGGCTTTGCTTCTTACAGGGGGTACACCAGGTGGCCCAGAAGTCCACCAGGGTCACGCCCTCTTTGGTGGCTTGATCGAAGGTCGCATCCGTCAGGGTGACTACATGGCCTGGCGTGGCGCCCAGGTCAGCAAGCCGCTCAGTCGCATCACGCTGGCAGCCGGCGAGGAGGGAGAGGGCTAGAAGGATGGTCAATTGTTTCACAGTTTCCAGTTTCAAGTTTCGAATCACCTTAGCTTTGCAATATAGTGATGCAGATGGTACCGTAAATATCATCCGCTGAGCAGCCGCGAGAGAGGTCATTGACCGGTTTGGCAAGGCCTTGAATGATAGGGCCGAGCGCGGTCGCGCCGGCCAGGCGTTCCACGAGCTTGTAGCAGATGTTCCCCGCCTGAAGATCCGGGAAGATGAGCACATTGGCATCGCCCTTGATAACGCCGTTCTTGTTCTTCGCGGCGCCAACGGCAGGGACGATCGCCGCGTCAGCCTGCATTTCGCCGTCCACGATCGCATCCACACCCTGCTCCGCAAAGCGTTTCTGGGTCAGCTCGGCCGCCAAGCGCACCTTGTCAACCAGCTCGTGCGAGGCGCTCCCTTTGGTTGAGAAGCTGAGGAATGCTAGTTTGGGCTGCTTTCCGATCAGATTCTTGTACGAGATCGCCGTGGCATGCGCAATATCGACCATCTCTTCGGCGGTCGGGCAGGGATTCACCGCACAGTCCGCGAAAAGTAGAACATGGTCGCCAGATGCGGTCGGACGCTGAAGATCCATGATGAACATCGAGGATGCGAGCTTGATGCCTTTGGCTGTGCCCACGCAGTGGAAGGCGCTACGCAGCATGTCGCCTGTTGAGGCGATTGAGCCGGCGACCATGCCTTGGGCGAGATCCAGCGCGACCATCATGTTGCCGAAATAGAGGCGCTTCGACTTGACGGTCGTCAGTGCCTCTTCCTCGGTCATGCCTTTGGCTTTACGTTTTCCATAGAGCGCGCTTGCGAGCGTGGGCAACAGGTCAGAGGCCGTGTAATCAACTGCGGTCAGGCCAACCGAGGCGAGCGTGACGCCCGCCTGGGCTTCGGCGGCTGCTATTTCTTGAGCCGTGCCGAGGACGACAGGCTTGCAGAGTTGGGTCTGTGCGGCCTTGACGGCTGCGAGGATGACGCGCGGGTCCATCCCTTCCGGGAGTACAATGGTTTTATGGGCGGCTTGCGCGCGCGGGATCATGGTGTCGAGAATGCTCATTAATTTTCCTTCTGCTTATTTTTTCATGGATTCAGAGAGGACATGGAAGGTCTCGCGTGCAATCATCAGTTCTTCATTTGTCGGGATGACAATCGCGGGGGTCTTGGAGTCGGGTGTGCTGACCAGGTCAAGCGTGCCAAAGACCTCCATATTTTTTGCCTCGTCGAGCTTGCAGCCTATCGCTGCGAGACGGGAGAGGATCGACTTGCGGGCGGGGTGGCTGTTCTCCCCAATGCCGCCGGTAAAGATGATAGCGTCCGCGCCGCCCAGGAGCGTGTAATACCCGCCGATGTAGAGAGCCGCGCGATGGCCAAACATTTCAATGGCATTTGCTGCGGCAGACTTACCTTGCGTCGCCGCATTGACGGTATCGCGCATATCGCCGCTATTGATGCCGTTAATACCATAGAGACCGCTCTTCTTGTTCAGTACGCTATCGATTTCGTCAATCGTCATACCTTTACGCGCGAGATAGAAGATGATGGCGGGGTCGATATCGCCACAGCGCGTACCCATGATCATGCCCGGCAGGGGCGTCAGGCCCATGCTGGTATCCAGAACCTTACCGCCCTTGATGGCCGCGATGGAAGCGCCATTGCCCATGTGGCAGGTGATCAGCTTCAATTCGGAAACCGGCCGCTTCAGATAATCGGCCGCCACCTGCATGACGAATTTATGGGAGGTGCCGTGAAAACCATATTTGCGAATGCCGTAGTCCTCATAATAGGCTTGAGGGATGGCATACATGTACGCATGCTTCGGCATGGTCTGATGGAACGCGGTATCGAATACAGCCACATTCGGAATCTGAGGAAAGACCGTTTCGCACGCGACAATACCGTCGAGATTGGCGGGGTTGTGCAGCGGGGCGAGGTCAAAACATTTCTTGATGGTCGTTTTAACATCCTCCGTCACCAATACCGGGTCAGTGAAGTATTCCGCGCCATGGACAACGCGATGTCCGACAGCCTTGACTTCATTGAGCGTCTTTATCACGCCATGGGTTGGACTGACGAGCATCTTACACGCCATGGCCAGAGCCTTGCCATGATTTTCGGCAGCGATGCCTTGTTCACTCTTCTTTTCGCCATTACGCTGATAGATCAAGTTGGCATTATCGGTTCCAATGCGTTCAACGAGTCCTTTGGCGAGCATGGTTTCCTCGGCCATGTCGAAAATCATGAACTTGAGAGAGGAACTTCCCGAGTTGAGAACGAGAATCTTATCGTATTTTTTGTAAGGCATAATCAAACCTTCTGATTGTCTAATGTTTGTGTTGAGTGCTTTTAAAAAGCGAATGGCAGACTTTATGAATCCGAAAAAACGGATATTATTTTGCTCCTATTTGATTCAGTATTCAAGGCTTAAAACGAGAAAAAAGAAAATATGAAAAATCACGATTGACAACCGAGGGCTAAAAAGGATATATTAATTTCACATTACGAAGTAGATGAATTTCGTAAGAGGGTCTGCATATACCCAGTGAAGAATTTGATGGGCTGGGTGTCCAGAGCATATTGGGCAAAGCGGACGGAGCATTTTAAGGGGCTGTTTGTTGTGCTGGCGCACAAAGCAGCATAGGCTGGTTGCCTACATAACTGGATTAGCCATGGGGTCTGGTTCTGCCTGGTACACAATAACATGGCATGGTTCAAGTACAGAAGGATAGAACAATGGATATCTATGTGGGCAATCTTGCCTATACTACGAATGATGATTCCCTGAAGACAGCGTTTGGAGCGTATGGTGAAGTGACCTCCGCTCGTGTTGTTACCGATCGGATGACCGGTCGTTCCAAGGGTTTTGGTTTTGTCGAAATGCCCGATCGCGCTCAGGCGCAGGCTGCAATCGACGCGCTCAACGGTAAGGATGTGGACGGTCGCGCACTTCGCGTGAACGAATCCCAGCCGAAGCCGCGTGAAGAACGTCGCAGTGGCGGCGGCGGCGGTGGCGGTGGCGGTGGCGG
>Ga0268284_1000320_pt1 | contig 36970 bp, 36 predicted proteins | sample saktaG_14_FD_190137 | JGI IMG/M metagenome (GOLD analysis project Ga0268284, IMG submission 190137) | Saline water microbial communities from Sakinaw Lake, British Columbia, Canada - sak_2013_06_06_40m | ecosystem: Environmental > Aquatic > Non-marine Saline and Alkaline > Saline ...
GACCCACTGATTAAAAGTCAGTTGCTCTACCAACTGAGCTAACGGCCCGGGAAACAGCAAAAAGTTTACCATATTCCAAGACCAACACCAAAGTACAACGACGAAAACGTCCCGGGCAACCAGCCACTGATCAAATCATGGTTTAGGATTGCCAGGTAGCAGGCTACTCTAAATATGCGCACCTGAAAGGGATACGATGGAGCGGGTGAAGGGATTCGAACCCTCGACGTCTTGCTTGGGAAGCAAGCACTCTACCGCTGAGTTACACCCGCATGAGCAGGTTTTATATTAGATTTATTGCCGCCGGACTGTCAAGTTGGGCGCCTCGCTATCATCAGCTTGAATGCGGACTTGCTTTCGATATACAATCAGCCGAATACAGCGAGCAGGAGAAACTCATGACAAGTCCACCCCTGGATTTCCTCTTCAGGCCGCGCTCCATCGCACTGGCGGGGGTATCGGCGGACACAGGCAAGCCCGGACCAGCCCAGTGGTATTTGATGAGCATGCTTAAATTCGGGTACCGGGGGAAGATATATCCTCTGCACCCCGAGGGCGGCGAGATACACGGGCTGAAGGTCTATAAAAATATGGCCGAGATCCCAGGTGAGGTGGACTACGCCGTGTCCGCCATTGCGGCACACCATACACCGCAGTTTATCCGAAATTGTGCCGCCAAAGGGGTCAAGGCAGTGCACCTCTTCACATCGGGCTACAGCGAGATCGAGGACGCGGGCGGCAGACGGCTGGAGGAGGAGATAGTGCAAATAGCCAGGGAGGGCGGCGTAAGGCTGATCGGGCCCAACTGCATGGGCATTTACTGTCCCTCGGCCGGGCTGACGTTTGACGGGGACTATCCCGACCAGGCCGGATTTCCCTCACGCTCCGGATCCCTGGGACTGATATCGCAGAGCGGGGGCAACTGCATCTACTGCATACGCGAGGCCTCCGAGAGAGGACTTTTCTTCAGCAAGGCCATAAGCTACGGCAACGCCGCCGACTTAAATGAGTGCGACTTCCTCGAATACCTGACGGATGATCCGGATACAAAGATAATCGCCATGTACGTCGAGGGGATAAAGGACGGACGCAAGTTCAAACAGGTACTGGGGCGGACAGTCAAGGCCAAACCGGTCATCATCTACAAGGCGGGCAACACCGAGACAGGCGCCAGGGCCTGCGCGTCCCACACCAGCGCCATTGCGGGCTCCGCAGCGACCTGGAAAGCCTTTCTAAGCCAGATCGGGGCCATACAGGTCGACGGCATGTCCGAATTAGTTGACATAAGCGTCGCACTGTCCTTCATGCCGGTCCCTGCCGGGAAAAACGTCGTGGTGGCCGGGTCGGGTGGGGGAGTGGGTGTCCAGGCCGCCGACAATATCCAGGGTGAGGGTCTGAACTTACCGCAGCTACCTGTTGAGTTGCGGCGAACGCTGCATGGCATCTACGGGACGGAGGCCGGCAGCATGTTCAGGAACCCGGTGGATATCCCCCCGGCGGGCAGCAAGGAACACTATCTCAAGGCCATGTTGTCTATAGCAGAATCGAAAGATGTTGACATAATCATCATGCAATTTCCGCTGGATCTGTGGGCACTCTCACGCAGGTCAGTGTTGATCGGACGCTTTCTGGAAGTAGTATCCGAACTTAAAAGGGTTGCTGTAAAGCCGCTGGCTGTGGTGCTGCATAATTCGGCCACGGCACAGGCCCGGAGGCTTGAAGAGGAGGCGAGAGCCCACTTCGCAGCGCTGGAGCTGCCGGTTTACCCCTCTATCTCAAGGGCTGCGCGCGCGATCAACCGTTACATCTGGTACAGCCGGCGTCATAACCGCTGAGTTTTTAACACGGGGGATTACGAAATGAACAGATGGGCACGCGGTATACTGATCGCAGTGGCGGCGCTGCTGGTAGTGTGGCTGGCGCTCGAGATCGGCCTGCGACTCTACGTCGAACTGCCGCTCAGGACTGACTTCTACGGCTCCATCAAGCGCAGCGACGCAGCATCCTTACAACAAAATACCGGCATCAAGATGTGCGGGGGACAGGGATGGGTGCATCTGGGATGGATAGCCGACCCTGACAAGGAGACTTACCGGGTGGAAAGATTCTCTGAAGATAAATGGAATGATCTGGGGGCCGCCATTTTCGGTTCATACCTGACACGTCAGGACGGCGGCCGCTACCGCGTATGGGCCGTGCCTCTCAACGGCGCGGCGCCGCGAATGCTGGGTGAGGTGAATGCGGCAGCCGAGCCCGTGAAAACCGCAGCCTTGTACAAACCGGTCATAGCCGGACCCTGGCAGGCGCTGTTTAAACCGCAGGTATATGGCTACTATATCAACGACCACGCTGTTTACCGCGACGCTAAAGGCGACTGGCGTCTGGTAGGCATAACACATAAGAGCGACGGCAACTACAACGAGGAGAAGTACTTCGCCGTTGGCAGCAGCCGCGATTTTCCTCCCGATAATGGCATGATAGAAGAGAAGCCCGTGGCCGATTTCGGTGAGCTGGCCTGGGCGCCGGATGTTATCAGCGAAAACGGGACGTACTACATGTTCTGGTCGCCACACAGGCTCGAGCGAATGGTCTCCACGGACGGAGTCAACTGGGGCCAGCGCGAGACTGTGCTGGAGGCGCCCTATCACAGGTTCTTCCGCGACGGCATGGCGCTCAAGGTGGCCGAAGGCCAGTGGCTGCTGTTTACCACAGCCAGGGACCGGTTCTTCTCTCAGGTGGACATCTACCAGTCGTTTGATTTGCACTACTGGCAATATATCGGCGCCGCCCTGCAGTCGACCTGGGGCAGCGAGCGCAACTCACCCTTCGCTTCCACAGAATCGCCCTTCGTCATGCAGTACCGGGACCGCTACTACCTCTCCCTCACTTATAACAACGACACTTTTTTCTGGAACGGGCTGCTGCTGCCGCTCAAGATCTGGCCGGACAGGCCGTCCTATAACGACACGCTGGTCTTCCAGTCGGACAACCCCTACGATTTCGGGGTCTACGGTGGGCGCAACAACTCTCCCACGCTGGTCACCAGGCTGGAGGCCCATGGGCCGGAATATATCTATGTTTCCGAAAAGGACCAATGGTATATCACCACCGCCGGCTGGCCGTGGGTCTCCTCGTTGACCGCGGGCGAGGCCGCCGTGGCGCCCCTGCAATGGGAGCCGGTTAAATAGCCCGGAGCGTCTTTAAACTAAGGAGGTAACCCATGCCTAAACTGAGCACCCCTGCGGACGTGCTTTCCTATGCCAGGGATAACCACTGGCTGGCCCTGAGCTCATCGGAAGGAAATGTCTTAACCATATTCCTCACACCATCCGGGAATATACTCGAGGTATACTTTGAGAAGAATAAAATGACATTGAAGGCGCTGCCTTACTTCGTAGGCAAATAGCGCAGCCTACACGGCGAGCTTTTCCTTCAGTCTATCTATTGGCTTGGGATAATGGCCTACACCGCGGAACTTTTTGGTATAAATGGCCTTGTTGGGGCAGTGGTTGAAACAGCTCCAGCAGCCGTAGCATTTATTCATGTCGAAGACGGGCTTGGGGTCCAGCTTTATGGCCCTGTACGGGCATAGTTTTTCGCAGGTATGACATTCCTTGCATAGCTCCGCATCCACGTACTTTGTTCCCATATCGTTCTTTGACCGGGTGCGGGAGAACTCGGGCAGCAGGCTGTACAGCAGACCGATGGAGATCTTGCGGCCGGCCACTTCCTCCTTCCGGCTGATTTTCTCACAGGTTGCGTCCAGTTCAGCCACGAAGCGCTTGAAGGCCCTGAGCTCTTTTTCGTTGGGCGCCTGCTCGTTGCCACGGCCCCCCGCTATCATGGGCGGATAGCTCTCCGGGGTATGCAGCGAGTGGCCCGCTGCCACCTTAAAGCAGCGCTCCGCCACCAGTTTTGCCATGTCCTTGAGCGTCTTGCCGTTGATGAAGCCGTAGGTGTTGAACACAAAGGCCGGCCTGTTGTCCTGGACAGGCAATTTCTCCACGAATGTCTTGACAAGCTGCGGAGGTCCGAGAAAATCTGTAAAGGTGGCAAACCCGACTATTGCGCAGTCCTGCAGGTCCGGGATGCGGCCGCCGACCATATTGACCAGCTCCAGGTCGATGCTCCTCACATTGGCGGCGATATAGCGGCAGGCCAGCCTGGTATTGCCGGAGCCGGAATAATATAAGATCACGCCTCCGGGCTTTTTCATATACGCTGTGCCGCCGTCGGTCATCTCGATTTCCTCGCTCATCCGGTCTTAATCCTGCGCTCTTTGAAGGCCTGTGCAAAATCCATGAATGTCTCATGCGTGGTGTATTTGTAGCGGTATCCCAATACCCTTTTCAGCTTTTCGCTGGACACGATCCATGGATACCTCACCATATTCAAGGCTGGGCTGGGGAACTCGCTGATAGAAGTCAGCCTCAGGTACCAGGCCAGGTTGTTCAGCGCACACATTATATCGAAAGGAAGGAATAGCCCGCTATTTCTCAACAGCTTTATCATCTCGGGAAAAGTCATGCTACCGTCGGCGCCCACGTTGAAAACTCCGCTGACACGTCTTTGCAGCATGAGGTATACGATCTCCACCATGTCGTCCTCGTGCACGTATTGAAAGGGCTGCGTAACGGACGGCAACAGCACAAGTCTTTTTTGCATGTGCCGGGCTGGGGGATTATCGAAAACCGGCCCGGCGACAAAGGAAGGGCGCAGTATGGCTACTTTATAATCGGGATTATCCCGCATAAAGCCGCTGAAAATGCCCTCGATCTCCTTCTTGGTTTTGCTGTAGACGAAGTCACCGTTGCCGCGCAGCGGGCTGTCCTCCGTCAGAGGATTGTCATTGTCCGCGTGGAACCCGTAGGCCGTAGCTGAACTTGTATAGACTATTTGCTTTACACCGGCTTTAAGACAAGAGGCAAGCACGTTTTTGGTGCCGCCCGTGTTTATGTCTTCCATCAGGCGCCTATCGTGCAGCGGTGGCACGACGTATGCCAGGTGGACCAGTGCGTCTATTGCGTGTTTCGAGAGTATATCATCCAGCGGCTCGCGCACATCCTTCCTGTAGAACACGAAGTTGCCCGGCCTCACGGAAGGCTCCCTAATATCTATGCCGACAATCTGTTTAACGCCGGGCTTACCGTCCAAAAAGGCCAGCAGCTTCTGTCCGATGTAGCCGGACACGCCTGTGATGAATATCTTTTCCAATGGCGACACTTTGCTTCAAACAGGTTTGGCTTAGATTAAACGGTCTACCTTCTCCAGTATGTGCACGCACATGGCGGCCTCCTCGACCCCGATGTTGCCGCCGCCGTTCTCGGCCAGCCCGATACGCGCATTCTCGACCTGCCTCTGGCCCGCGTCGCCGCGCAGCTGCAAGGCCAGCTCGTATATCTGGGCCAGTCCCGATGCGCCGATGGGATGCCCGCGGCACTCCAGCCCGCCGCTGGTGTTGATGGGTTTGCTGCCGCCGATCACCGTCGCCCCCGACTCCGCATACGGGCCACCTTCCCCCATTGGGCAGAAGCCCATGACCTCGGCCTGGTGCAGCTCTCCCCAGGCCGTGGCGTCGTGAAGCTCGGCCGCGCTGATATCAGCGGGACCCAGGCCTGCAAAATCGTAGGCCTGCACCGATAGTCGCTCGCCTATATCCACGCCATCCAGCGACCTCTCGCTGCCCTGTCCCAGCACGGATGCAAGTATCCTGACCGGACGGGCGTCAGCCAGCTTTTTCAGGTATCTTTCCGAGCAAACTATGGCCGCCGCCGCGCCGTCTCCCACGGGTGAGCACATGGCCCTGGTCAGCGGATAGGCCACCGGCTTATCGGCCAGCACCTCCTCCACCGTCATTCTCTGCTGGTACTGCGCCAGAGGATTCAATGAGCCATGCAGGTGGTTCTTCGAGCAAATTACCGCGAGCTGGCGCTGCGTGGAGCCGAATTTATTCATGTGCCACCTAGCCCCCATGGCGTAGGCGTCCATAAAGATGCTCCTGCCCTCGCCCGGGGCGGATGTATCCTCCGGCATCGCTATCTTTATCACCTCGTTGAGGCTCGTGATCATGTGTATGTGCTTCTCGAAATTCTCCACGTCCATGCAGGACGCGTAAGCGGAGAGCGACAGCGCCTTGTCGGGATTGCTGATCTTTTCAGAGCCCAACGCCAGCGCCACATCGTACATGCCGGCGCTGATGCCGGTCGCAGCCAGGTGAAGCGCCGTGGACCCGCCGGCGCAGGCGTTCTCCACGTTGGTCACGGGTATCTTGTCGATACCCATGCCGCGCATGATGACCTGCCCGCGTATGGAATGCTGGTTGGCGAACATCCCCCAGAAGGAGTTGGAGAAAAAAACCGCCTGCAGGTCCTCTTTGCTGAGGCCTGCGTCATCCAGGGCGAGACGCGTGGCCTCCTCTGCCATGGTCCTCACGCTTTGATCGGGGTACTTGCCGAAGCGTATCATGCCGACGCCGATGATGTAGACATCTTTCATGGGTGGTAGACCTCCTGGACTATTATATTTCCGGCGGCAATAGAGAGGGAGTCGTTGGAGCCGTCTTCTATCAGGCCGGCGCGCGCATCACGGAACAGCTTCTCGATGGGCAGCTCTTTGCTCAGGCCAAGGCCGCCGAAAATCTGCACGGCATCGCTGGCCACCTTGTAGGCGCCGTTAGTGCAAAACACCTTGGAGGCGATGGAATGCTGCAGCGAGGCCGGGGTATTGTTCATGTTGTAGACCATGACGTTGCGCGAGAAGGAGCGGCAGGCCTCCACGGTGGTGAACATGTCGAACAATTTGGCCTGCACCCAGGCGTGCTCGCACAACCGCCTGCCTCCCTGTAAACGCTCCGTGCTGTATTGAAGGGCCAGGTCGTAGGCGGACTGCGCCAGGCCGGTGAAATAGGCGCCCATGCTCATGTTGGCATGGGCCAGCGTCAGCTCGGTCATGGCCTCGTAGCTCTGCTGGTCTATGATCATCTGGTCGCCCGGGCAGACGACGTTGTCGAAGAATATCTCGCCCTGCGGCAGCTCGCGCTGTCCCATCTTGTCCAGCGGCTTGCCGCGGCTTACCCCGGGCTGGTCCAGGTCGATCAGGCAGATGCCGCCGCCTGCCATGCCCATGGCGGGGTCGAGGTTGACGAAGAGGGCGCAGTTGGTGGCCACGGGTCCGTTGGAGATCCAGGCCGATTTCTGGCCGTTGAGTATCCAATCGCCGCCTTTTTTTGTGGCCTTCAACTGCTGCGTGATCTTGCTGTCGCGAAAGTGAGATGTTCCCGGCATCAGTATGTCCGAGCCGTGCTCCGGCTCGGTTATGCCCCAGCAGCTCATCACCGAGGCATCCTTGCAATTGACGAAGGGCAATATGAATTTTTCTATCAGCGGGTCGGTGCAGATCATCTCGGCGTAAAAGGCCGCGAAGCAAGAGCAGCCCAGCGACACGGCGAAGCCGACACCGCCGTAGGCTATCTCCTCCCAGAATATGTGTATGCCCAGCGCATCCAGCCCCATGCCCCCGTATTCGTCGGAGACGTAGATGGTATGGTAGCCGTTCTCATACATCCTGGCCATGGTCTGCCAGAAGAGCGACCCCTTCTCGATCACCTTTTGCGGCGGCAGCTTGTCCAGCGCCAGGGCCGCAGGCCGCACCACCTCGACGGCGAACTTGTGCAACTCGTCCTTCAGGTTGAGGTGAAATTCCGGTAAATCCAGGTCCAGCTCGCGGTAACCCATATCTGCCTCCTGCCTTTAATAAAATACCCTTCTATATGTAATCTGCAAGCTTATAGATCGTCCCTTCGCCGCGCTCGAAAGACTCCCTGAGCTCCCTCGCCAGCGGCTTCTCCGTGATGGTCTTGGGAAGAGTTGTGACTACCTGCAGGTAGGAGGGCATGAAATTCGGCTGCAGCTCCTTCTGCAAGGCTCTGAAAAACGACAGCGGCTCGATGGACTGCCCCTCGAACAATTCGACGGCTGCTACCAGGTCGCTCTCCCCGGGCGCGCCCGAGGCGGCGGGTATCCCGTAGACACATACCTCGCTGACCTGGGGCTGTTTGCCGATCACCATCTCCACGTAATCCGGCTGGATGAAGTCGCCGGAGCGCCGCAGTTCCGTGCCCTTCCTGTAATCGAAAAACAGCCAGCCGTCCTTATCCTCGTGCACCATATCTGCCGTCCTCAGCCAGCCGCCCCTGGTTTTTTCCTTCGATGCATCGGGAAGCCCCAGGTAATCGACCTTTGTCTCCCCCTTGGTCATGCGGCAGATCAACTCGCCCGTGGCGCCGGCCGGGAGGTCGTTGTCGCCCTCGTCGACGACCCTTAACTCCAGGATGCCGGGAATGGTCTTGCCGAACGATCCCACCGGCCCCTGGCCGACCGGCTTGTAAGCGAAACCGCCCTCGACCGAGCCGTACCATTCAAGTATCTTAACGTCGAACCTCTTTTCGAAGTCGTCCCAGATAGCCGGAGGCGTGCCGGCGCTGAGCACGGCGCGCACCGGGTTCTGCGCGTCGTCCGGCCTGGCGGGCTCGTTGTAGATGGCCGCCATCATTCCGCCCAGCAGCGAAAAAGAGGTGCAGCTGTATTTGCGGCAGATATCCCAGATGCGGCTCTTGGTGAAGCGCGGGCTGATAACGGCCTTGATGCCCAGGCTGAGGGCCGGGAAAAAGGTCACCGCCTGGGCGTTGCCGTGAGTGAGGGAAAGTCCCGTGTAAAGCACATCATCCTTCTTATACCTCCAGACCAGGCTGGTGAGTATGTTATACATGCCCGTGCGGTTGTTGCGCACCATGACGCCCTTGGGCTTGCCCGTAGTGCCCGAGGTGTAGACGATCTGCATGGGGTGCCGCACATCGAAGATCTTCTGCTCGACCGTCTCCCAGGTCGCAGCCTCCAGGGTCTCGTTCAGGGATTCGTACTTCGAGGAGATGGTGATATCCTGTTCCGGCAAGTACACGGCCATGACATGTTGGACCGAGGGAACATCCTTCAACACCTCTTCGAGCTGTTCCAGGCATTCCCCGGAGACGATCACCGCTTTGGACTGGGTGTTGTTGAGCATGTACTTGAGGCTCTCACCCCTGTTGCGCGGGTCGATGGGGACCATGACCGCGCCCGTGGTGGTCCCGGCCAGCATGGAATAGACGAACTCGGGATGGTTGCGCATCAGTACGGCGAAGTTGTCTCCGCTGCCGATGCCCTTTTTAGTGAAAAGGTCGGCGATCTTGTTGGAGTTTTCATACAGCTTGCGGTAGGTGAGAATATCCTCCCCGCGTTCACCCCTTTCAAAGACGAAGACCTCCCTGTCGGGCGACTCCTCGGCCCTGATTTCCACCAGGTGCGAAGCTATAACTTGGTTGAGATGCGCCTTGCTTCCCATGACTCAGCCTCCTTGACCGGCGTCATTCCTGCTCAATGGCGCCGATGAAACCCCTGTTAAAGGTGGGGAACTCCTTGTTGAAGGTCTCCTTCCAGTGCTCGTCCGTCCAGTACTGGTGACGATCGAAGTAGGGGTCGTTTTTGGCCACGCTGACCGATACCGTGACGGCCATATCCACGTTCTCCATCTTATTCAGTGCGAACGAGGCGAACCCCAGTGTGCTGAATACGCGGCAGTACAGCCCCAGCCGCCAGGCCATAAACGCCGCCGCGCCGGCAGCGATATTGAGGTTGATGGCCTTGAACTGGCAGCTCGGCCCGCGCGCGGTCAGCGACTCGACCTCCTCGGCGCGGTTCATCTCGGCACAGGTCTTGTATCCGCAGGCTCCGCAGTTGAAATTGAGATCGGATTTCCGCCTGTCGCCGAACATTAGCAGGGCGCAGGGCTCCTTGATCAGCTCCATCAGGAACCTGCCGTCCCGGGCAGCCAGGGGGGACATGTCGCCCAGCGAGTAGCAGAACTGGGCGATCTCCTGCTGGTCTTCGGTGGTCAGGCGCGCTATTTTGACCGTGTTCCGGCCTCCGAAGCGGAAGCTGTTATGCGCCGCCACCACCATCAGTTCCACCGCGCGGTCCAGGCCATTGGTCAGCAATTCATTCATTTCGGTTGCCATTTTATCTTCTCCCTGCAGCGGCGCTGCCTAACTGTAGATCGACCTGAACTGCGGCCAGAGGCGCTTGATAATGCGGTCGTTCATGGTCGTCTCGTTGATATCCGCGTAGTCTTTGGGTACGTCGCGGAAGGGGCTTTTCTCGGTAATGGAGATGCCCACCGCCAGGCAGAACCCCGTGTTTTTGGGCACTATCTTCATGCGCATGGCTGCGGCGCCAGCCGACCAGTATACGCCGTAATCGATGCCCATGTTCCTGGCCGTTGAGACGATGGCCTCGATGGCATAGGATATGTTGTTGGCGCGGAAGAGGCAGAGCGGCCCGGTATAGGCTATGCCCGGTTGTGGTTCCAGCTTGGGCGCCTTGCGTTGATACTCACAGGTCAGATGGCCGCACATGTTGCAGTTGATATCGGCGGGATCGGTCAGGCAGCGTATCGACGTGACAATGAGCACCGCGTCGGCGTCACGCAGCATCATGGCGTCCCTCTTGAAGAAATCCCACTTCTCGTTTTCGCCCGACATCTGCTCGGTGGCCTGGCACAGGTCCTCGATGTCGCACTCGTCGTCGATGATCTGGATGGTACACTCGCCCACACCGCCCACCCGGGGAGAGGTGGTGGCGCTTGCCAGCAGCAGGCGCGCCGCGGTCCTGGCAGCCTGGCGCCTGTCATCCTCGTATTGCTTGATGCTTCTCTCTACGCTCATCCGCTACCTCCTTTAAAAGAGCTATATCTCCAGCCCGTATTTTTTAGCGATTCCAGGATAGGCCGCATAGGCCGGCTTAAGCATGGGCAGCAGCTTGAGCACCTTGGGCAGGGGCCCCTTGGCCTTCATCAGACCCTTGGCCAGCCCCACCGGCATCGTGATCTGCTGCAGCCAGAACTGGTGACAGGTGTCCCCGCTCAGCCACATCTCGATGGTCGGCTTGATGTCGGCCGGGCCGCAGATCACCTTCCCCTCCCGTGTCAACCAGATAAAGCCGTCCGGGTGGTCTATGCTGAACTTGATGACGATGTCGGCCTCGATAAATTTGGGGCCCACCGTTGGATCGTTGACCAGGGTATTAAACAACTCGCCCAGCACCTCGTACATCTTCTCTGTGCTTTGAAATACAGCCATCTAACATCCTCCTCTGCGAATATTCAAACGCTTTGAGCATATTACAACAATCAACGGACCATTTACAAGATATTACCGCGTACCTGCAGGTAAACGCGTACGAGCTGCACTACGCCTATTATCAGCAGCATGGCCCAGGTGGCCGCCTTGAAGGCTTTTGATTTCATCTTGATAAAGCTGCCGATCACCACCCCGGCGATAAATCCCGGCAGCAGCAGGGCCGCCAGCTCCAGCGTGAGCACTCCGGCCTGGCCGCCGGCCCACATGCTGATAAGCAGTGCCAGGTTAAGTATCAGCCAGAGCACGGACAGGGTGGAGCGGAACTGGGCGGGGTCGTCGATCTCCCTGCCGGCGTAGTAGACAATGGGAGGCCCTCCCGAGGCAAGCAGACCCTGGAATAGCCCGCCGATGAAGATAACGGGCGCGGCGACCAGCCGCCTTAGCGGTTCCCGCCTGGCATCGCTGTGGTAGAGGGCGATAAGTTCGAGCGTGGATGTGACTACCATAAAAAGCCCCAGCAGCGCGACCAGCAAAGCCTCACTGGCATAGCCCCTCAGCAATATGCCGGCGGCCAGGCCTATGGCTGCCATGGGAAGTATGCCGACCAGTATTACTTTCCAGCGTATATGGCTGTGCCAGCGTATGATCAGCCAGACGCTTTGCAAGCTGCCGATGGTCACCAGCGCCGGCAGCAGCGTTTCAATCGGAAAGAGGAAAATCCCCAGGGACAGGGCGATGATGGTCGAACCGAACCCCAGGTAGGTTTCCACCGAGTGGGCCAGCACCAGGATCAGCGACAGTATCGCGATATCGGTCCAGGCAAAGGGTACGGGCACGGCTATTTGGCGCGGTAGAGGTCGTTGAAGTACTGCGTGATCATCTCCTTGGCCTGCGCCCGGTCGGGCAGCGAGCCGATCATACCGTAGATCGCAGCCTCACCGGATATATCTTCCTGCTTCAAGAGGGAGACCTCTTTTACCGCCCCCGCCAGGTCATTGAGGAAGGGATCGACGATCTTCAGGTGCATGGGGGACACGGTGAAGTGCAGGGTGGGCGGCATGTGCTGACTGTCGATGTGCCAGCCGCGCAGCTTCATAGCATCTCCCAGCGCGTAGACGTTCAGCGTGTCGCTGCCGACGGCGAAGGTGGTGGCGGGCGGGTCCCCGATAATATGCAGGCCCGGTATGCGGCGGACGCCTTCCATCAGCAGACTTGTCGCCTCCATGGCGTCCTTGGCCAGGCGCATGTAGCCTTCCCAGCCCAGGAACCTCATCACCGACCATGCGGCGGCTACGGGGCCACCCGAGCGCGCCCCCGAGATAGCCGGCGTCGCATAAACACCTCCGTTCCAGTCCGTATACACGAATAGCTGGTATTTTCTCAGCTCCCCGTTTCTGTATGTGATGGTGGAAGCGCCCTTGGACACGTATCCGTACTTGTGGATGTCGGCGGACATGGACCATACGCCCGGCACGCGGAAATCGAAGGGCGGGATACGGTAGCCCAGCCTCTCCAGGAAAGGCAGGATGAATCCTCCCACGCATGAGTCCACGTGAAACCAGACGCCCTTTTTATCCGCTATAGCGGCCATTTTTTCAATGGGATCGATGACACCGTGAGGGTAGGAGAAGGCGGAACCCATGGCGAAAATTGTATTGGAGTTAAATGCTTTCCCGAAGGCGTCCAGGTCGACCTCGGACGATTCGCTGGTGGGCACGACCACGGTTTTCAGCCCGAGGTAATAGGCGGCCTTGTTGAAGGCAGGGTGCGCCGAGCGGGGTATGATCATCTCCGGCTCTTTCACCTGCGGGCGCTTTTCCCGGGCGTAATCCCTGGCCGCTTTAACCGCCATGATGATGCTCTCGGTGCCGCCGGAGGTCATGTTTCCCGCGGCGGTGTCACCGCCGTGGAGAAGGTCAGCGGTCATGGCCACGACCTCGGTCTCCATGCGCAGCAGGCTGGGGAATGCAAAGGGGCTGAGCCCGTTCTCGAATACGAACGTGCTCAGGGCGTTCTCCACCACCCTGCTGACATCCTCCGAGGCCCTGAAGACCATGCTGAAAGCTCGCGCGCTCTTCCAGTCCATGTCATCGGATTTAAGCGCAGCTAAATCACTCTTTAACTCGTCGAAGGGTAAACCTTTTTGTGGAAATTCCATAGCGACCTGTCACCTCCCACAACATGGTAGCCGCAAAGCAGGGATAATTCAAGGCAGACAGTGGTTTCTCCGGTTTAAGGCGCGGCTATGCGGGCTGTCTTGTCAACGGGCACGGAAGCCATGGTGTGCATGGCCCTGGCGACCAGGTTCTTCTTTTTTCCACTGACCGAGTACACTTCGGCCTCTGTAAAAAGGATATTTTTGCCCGGCTTGGTTACGCGGCCGTGGCATTCCAGGTACTCGCCGGACGCGGGCTGGAAGTAATTGATCTTATACTCGATGGTCAGGATGCGCCGGCTTTCGGGCACAAGCGAGAAACCGGCGTATCCCGCGGTATGGTCCGCCATGGTGGCGATCAGGCCGGCATGGGCGAAGCCATCCTGCTGAAGATGACGCTTCAGGAGCTTGAGCCTGGTGATAAAGGCTCCCGGCTCCAGGGATAGGGGGACCAACCCCAGGTATTTGGTGAAGCCCTGTACGGCATCTCTTTTCAAGAACTCAAGCCTTGCTTTATCAGCTTTCATGCAGCCTCTCCTGATCTAAAGTCAGGCTTAAGTATAAACTATCGGCCATATAAAATTAATTGTGATTATAATAATCTGTGGCATTAAGTCGCATAGTCGTTCAAGGCTTTCGGTCGGCAATCCGCAGGTGTCTTATGGTATAGTTGTCAGGAACAGTCGTGGAGGAGGCCGAGATCGAAGTAATTGATATAACCTCAAATCTGAAACTGTTGGATCCGCAGCTTCCGATACCCGGCTATAGCGGTTTTATCGGGAGTTACCTGGTGCTCGGCTCTAAGAACGCAGTGGTTGATCCCGGACCCGCATCGGCCAAACCCGGCCTTCTCTCAGCGTTGGAAAAAGCCGGCGTGCGGCAGCAGGACATCGATTATATTCTGCTCACGCACGTACATATCGACCATGCCGGAGGTACCGGAGCCGTCATAAAGGAGCTCCCCAACGCGGTGGTACTCGCCCACAGCCGTGCCCGACCACACCTGGTGAATCCGACCATTTTGTGGAACGCCAGCCTGAAAACACTGGGGGAGCTGGCGTTGAAATACGGCCCGATCGAGCCGGTGCCTGAAAGCCGGATAATAGACGCCGCCGACCGCATGCAGCTCGACCTGGGGGGCGGCACAATCCTGGAGGTATACCTGACTCCGGGCCATGCGGTGCACCACCTGAGCCTGTTTGACAGCTCAACGCGCACATTGATAGCGGGTGAAGCCGCCGGTGTATGCGTAAACGGCGTCATCAGGCCCGCCACTCCACCTCCCTTCAAGCTGGAAGAGACCATGGCCTCCTTGGAGAGGCTGATCGAGCTCAGGCCGGACAGGATTTGCTACGGGCACTTCGGTTGCTACGACAACGGGCTGGCACGGCTTAAGCTCTACCAAGAAAAACTCTTACTCTGGTATGAGGTGATTAAATCGGCAATCAGCAGCGGGACCAGGCCTGAGGCGATACTTCCGGAGCTTAAACAGAAAGACGGGGATTTAGCTTACCTGGAGAAACTAAATAAAGACGAATATACGCGCGAAATGGTCCTGCTCAACAACAGTATTTACGGGATGGCAGGCATAGCACATTGACCATCACCTTGCGTTTTATACCAGCAACTGCCCTTCTTTAAGCTCTTCAGCATCTTCTTCAAAAAGTCTCACTATGGGGCCGTTCAGCGTCTTCTTCATCTCCCCCACTATTTCCCTGCCCTTGTTCAGTCCCCCGGCAAAGTCCATGACCTTATCCATCAGTTCGTCATTGTTGTAGGCGGCTGAAACCACGTGGCCGGCGGTGCATTCTACACCGGTCAGGCGACGGCCGGCCAGAATCAGCTGGTCAACGATGTGCGCGGGCAGCACGCTTGTCAGCAGCGCCCGGGTGCCCGGCAGTATGGAGATACCCAGGTCGATCACAGGGATGCAAAAGAAACCCCTGTCCGACCGCATGAAGCGGAAATCGAAGCAGCAGGAGAGGACGGCCCCGCCGCCAAAGCAGTGACCGTTCATCGCAGCTATGGTTATCAGGGGATAGGTGAGCAACCGTCTTCTCAGTGCCAGGTCCATCACCAGGAACTCTTTAACCGCTGCCTTATCGCCCTTCTCCAGACTGCCGCGTATCCAGTCGATGTCAAAGCCGTTGGTCCATATGTGGGAATGCCCGGACTTTACCACCAGCGTCAGCGCCCCGCTTTCCTTCTCCACCTTATCAAGCATCTCGAGCAGTGATTTGACCATGCCCGGGTTAAGCCTATTGTCAGATTCGCCCATCGTCACCAGGGCTATTTTTTCATTTAGTTCCAGATCAAGTTTGGCCATATTTTAATGCTCCTCACTTAAAATTATCGATGCTGCTCTTATGGCATAGACCACGACTTAATGTTACTCGAACACGGTATATCCCGGGTCGCAGCTAAAAAATCAGGAATTCTTTCTGCGTCCCGAATACGCTACGCAGCACATCGCATATCTCACCGATACTGGCATAGGCCTCGACGCAATCGAGTATGGCGGGCACCGTATTGTCCCGGCTGCGCGCAACCTCTGCCAGGCCGTCCAGCGCCCGTTTACACCGTTCATCATCCCTGTTTCGTTTAACGGTTGCGAGGCGCCTTTTCTGCAGTCTCTCTTTTTCGGGATCGACCCTGGTTAATCCCGTTATTTTCGGCGTCGACGAGATGAACTTGTTGACTCCCACGACAACGGTCTGACCGCTGTCAACCGCTTTTTGCTGCCTGTAGGAGTTTTCCTGTATCTCCCGTTGCTGATACCCCTGCTCGATGGCCGCTACTGCGCCCCCCAGCTTATCGATCCTGTCGATATAGCCGGCGGCTTTCCCTTCCAACGAATCGGTCAGGGATTCCACGTAGTAGGAGCCGCCCAGGGGATCGGCCACGTCGCCCACAGAGCTTTCATACGCCAGCAGTTGCTGTGTACGCAGCGCGATGGTTACCGCCTCCTCCGAAGGTGTGGCGTAAGCCTCGTCAAACGAGTTGGTATGAAGCGACTGCGTGCCTCCCAGGACAGCGGCCAGCGCCTGGATGGTCACCCTGACGACGTTATTGTACGGCTGCTGGGCTGTAAGCGTGCATCCGGCTGTTTGCGTATGGAACCGCAGCATCATAGATCGCGGATCCCCGGCCTTGAACCTTTCCTTCATTATTCTGGCCCAGAGCCGCCGCGCCGCTCTGAATTTGGCCACTTCCTCAAACAGGTCATTATGGCTGTCGAAAAAGAAGGATATCCGGCCGGCGAACTTGTCTACGTCCAGCCCCGCCTTAATGGCGGCCTCTACATAGGCGATGCCGTTGGCCAGCGTGAAGGCTACTTCCTGTGCGGCCGTGGACCCTGCTTCCCGAATATGGTAGCCGCTGACGCTGATAGTGTTCCAGCGGGGCAGATTATTATTGCAATAAGCGAATATATCCGTTACCAGGCGCATGGATGGCGCGGGAGGGAAGATGTAAGTGCCCCTGGCGATATACTCCTTGAGGACGTCGTTTTGTATCGTGCCTTCCAGCCCGGCTGTATCCACACCCTGCTTCCTGGCAAGCGCGATGTACATGCAAAGCAGGATGGGGGCCGTCGAATTGATGGTCATGGAAGTGCTTACCTTATCCAGGGGTATATCCCTGAAAAGTACCTCCATATCTTCCAGCGTATCGATGGCCACTCCGACCTTGCCGACCTCTCCCAGGGCCAGAGTGTGGTCGGAATCGTAGCCGATCTGTGTCGGCAGGTCGAATGCTATGCTGAGGCCGGTCTGTCCCTGCTCCAGAAGATAGCGATACCTGCGGTTGGATTCTTCCGCCGTGGCGAAACCTGCATACTGGCGCATCGTCCAGAGCCTGCCGCGGTACATAGCGGGCTGGATCCCGCGTGTAAAGGGATACTCGCCCGGGTAACCCAGGGACGACTGATAATCGAAATCGGGCAGGTCCTCCGGCGTGTAGAGAGGGTCGATATTTATCCCCGAGCTGGTTTCAAAGCTCTCCCGTCTGCCGGCAAAACTCTTTATAGCCTTTGCCAGCGTAGTTTGCTGCCACTTCGGTTTGCTGTTGCTCATATACGGCTCCTTACCAACTGGCTCAGCTCATTTAAGTTGCCTATCAAGTGCCGATTCCTGATCCACTAATATGATGAAAACTTAGGAGCATCTTGTAATCAGTGGCTTAAGAATCATGTCGAATAATATCATATCTCCACCTGCTCTTTATTATCCTGTGCCATGCATAATGCATCATGCAACTGCAGAATCGCAGTATTGGCTCGGATTAAAGGAACGTGTAAGAGACTCAACCAGGGTAGGAGTGATTGACATCCTTCCTTCTACCGCGTGCCTGAGCCGAGTGGCGGCTTTACCGCTACGTTGTGCTCACCGGCTGATATGCATATCTTTGCGATGCTGCAATCTTTGCGTAAGTCCTGGGGGTCAGGTCAACCAGCGTAATGTGTCCGAGGGAAGAGATCATCAGGTCCCGCACCGTGAAGCGTTCCAGGATGGTATGGTAAAACTGCCCTTCCAGATAAAGAGACACGAAACCATGAACAATGCTCCATACATTAATAGCCTCTACGTCCGAGGGCCCGGGCCGAAGCAGACCCGCGGCCTGGCAGTTCTCGACAATACAAACGAGTTGAGAGAAACATTTATAGGACAACTCGACATACTCCGAATAATCCTTCTCTCTCTCCAGCACGCCGGATAATGTCACTTTGAAATGAGCCGAGTCGCTGAGCGCAAACTGAATATATGCCCAACCGGCTTCGATCAACTGCCGGATGGGTTTGCCCCTGTAGCGCCTGATCACGTCCTCCGTATGCTCACATATTATGCGAAGGCCTTCCGTCGAGATAGCAGCAATAAGCGACTGCTTGTCTGTAAAGTGTGAGTAAGGCGCCGTGTGGCTGACGCCTGCCTTTTGGGCAACCTTACGCAGGCTCAGTCCTTGAACACCCTCTTTGGCAAGGATTTCGATTCCCGCTTTAATCAGGGCGTTCTTCAGGTCACCGTGATGATATTTCTTGACCGGCATGTGAAAATATTAACGTTTAATCTTGACAACGTCAAGATTGTCCATTTATAATCTTGACACTGTATAGTTTTAGGCTTGAAAAGGAGGATAAATGAAGCCGGACGAATTATTAAGTCAACCCGTGGCGCTTCCCGATGGGATAGATTACGACGATTACATCATCGGGACGTATACAATCACCTATCCCGCGATATTTCCGGTACCGAAACTGGCCCCGCTGCTGGCGATCGAGCAGAGCACAGGCACATGGGTCCCCGTACCTGGAGAGACTCCTGAGGTGCGGAGAAACCATGTTGCCAAAGTAATCGGTGTGTATGAGTTACCCGACTACGAATTCGAGGTTCCTGCCGGGGTACAGGACAGAAACTGGATGGTGCAAATAGCCTTTCCTGAGGTGAATATCGGGCAGCAAATCCCCATGATGCTTACGGCAGTAGTGGGGAACATCTCCATGGGAGGCAAGATCAAACTCGTAGATGTCAGGTTTCCCAAAAAATACGTAGCCGGGTTCAAAGGGCCCAAATTCGGCATTGAGGGAGTCAGGAAGTTGCTTGGTGTGAAAAAGCGGCCGCTTCTGAACAATATGGTCAAACCCTGCACCGGCTATCCTCTGGAAGTGGGCGCTGAGCTTTTCAAGCTGGCTGCCATCGGCGGCTGCGACATCGTCAAGGACGATGAACTGATAGCCGATGCATCCTTTAACTCGGTGGCGGGCCGTGTGAAACGTTATATGCAGATAGAGAAGCAGGTATATGAAGAGACCGGTGAGCACACCTTATATACAGTTAATATATCTGACAGCGTGCCGAAGATTTTCGAAAATGCCCGCCGTGCAATTGAGCTGGGCGCTAATGCCATTATGATCAATTACATAGCAGTCGGCCTGCCGGTCATGCAGGCTTTAGCCGAAGACCCCAAGATAAACGTTCCGATACTTGCGCACATGGATGTAGCAGGCGCCCTGTATATGTCACCCTACCATGGCCTTAGCTCACACCTGGTACTGGGCAAATTACCAAGGCTGGCCGGCGCAGACATAGTAGTTATCCCCGCCCCTTATGGTAAGGCATCGTTCATTACGGAGAAATTCGATGCGGCGGCCAGGAATCTTACTTACCCGCTGTACAATCTTAAGCCAACATGGCCGATGGCGTCCGGCGGCATCACACCCACTATGGTTCCCAAAGTCATGCAGGAGCTGGGCAATGATATAGTCATAGGTTCGGGAGGAGGTATTCATGCTCACCCGCTGGGGCCGGTAGCAGGCGGAAAGGCCTTCAGACAGGCGATCGATGCGACGCTCAAGGGCATTTCTCTTGAGGAGTACTCCAAGACGCATAAAGAGCTTGCAGCTTCGGTCAAACAATGGGCTGATCCGTTCAAGGGGTTCAAGAAAGAATCATAATCGAAGGTTTTCCGCGATCCATATAATAGAATCAGGCGCATGGATGGTGCGTGCGGGCAGGCTATTATACGCGCTGAAAGTCAATATGCGCGTGGAAGATGAGAAATACCGGACGGTCATCGAGAGGATCTATGAATAACTGAGGTTAACTGTTATAGAATTAAGCGCTAAATGAAAAAGGCGTAGACTACTTTTTATGTCGGGCGCATGACGAGCTCTTTCTCGCGCTCCGGTACGTCGGTTGTCTTAAAGTAGGTGCTCTTGGGACCGCGTTTAGAGATATCCCTGTAACAGCCACCTGCACGGTGCCCGTAGGCAAATCCTTCCATCTCGTTACAGACCACACAACTTTGGTACATCCTGCATGTCTTCCAGTAGACACATTTGCCTTTCATATTGCACCCTCCTGTGCGGGATTCATTTACACTGAATCAATTCTATTCTATCGCACTTGAAAAGCCATTGCAACAGCCCTTTCCAATTCGGACTATTTATCAAAATCAGACCTCAATAAAACACTGTTGACAAAGTATATAACATATGTTATATTACATCTGTTATATAAGGTATAACCGGAGAAACCGAGTGCCGCCGACAACTTCGTTCAGCAGGGAAAAATTGATCGACGCCGCCTTCAAGATCGTCAGGAGCAGGGGGCGTGAAAAACTTACGGCGCGCGCCATCGCGGCGGAGCTGCATTGCTCCACCATGCCGGTATATTCATATCTCAAATCCATGAAAAAAGTGGATGTAGATCTTGAGAAAAAGACTATTGAATTGCTGCTGCAATATCAGACAACCGCACGCAGCGGGGAGCCCTTTTACGATATGGGCCTGGGCTATGTGCTTTTTGCCAGGAATGAAAAGAAGCTGTTTAGATTCCTTTCCGCTGAGCGGAGGGGCAAAGCACTGCAGGCCAACGCCGCTGCGACCATGCGGGACGTCGTCTTGAAGACGCTGATTCCCAGGATGAAGGTTGACCCTGTGCTGGACGGCCTGTCTGAGAGTCAACTGGAGAGTGTCCTGACCAAGATGTGGGTATTTGTTCACGGGCTGGCCTCTCTCGCCAACAGCGGCGCCCTGGCCGGGAACGATGAAAGCTATTTTGAAGAGCTGCTGCATGAAGCTGGATATTTTGTCATCGAAGGTGAAAAAAATAAGTCAATTAGTGTAAAGGGAGGCAAAAATGAAGGCACTGGCGCTTAATTCCAGCGCCCGCAGCGGCGGGCAGAGCAAAACGGAGATATTGCTCGATCATTTCGTCAAGGGCATGCGCGACGCAGGCGCGGAGGTGGAAGTCGTCAACCTGAAGCGGAAAAAGATCAACTATTGCATCGGTTGTTTCAATTGCTGGACCAGGACGCCCGGCATCTGCGTGCACAAAGATGATATGTCCAGAGAACTGCTCCCCAAATTCATTCAGTCCGATATTGTTGTTTTAGCATCGCCGCTTTTCCATTACCAGGTTAACGCTCAGATGAAGACATTTATCGAGCGAACGTTGCCGGTGCTGCTGCCTTTCCTGCAGCCTGAGGGAAAGGGTACGACACATCCTCTTCGCGATAAACATCCTGCCATCGTTCTGATATCCGTGGCCGGATTCCCCGAGATGTCGGTTTTCGATGCGCTGTCGTTCTGGGCAAAAAAGACCTATGGCAGGTCCGGTGCGCTGCTTGCCGAGATCTACCGCCCGGCTGCTGAAGCCATGATTCATTCCGGCCGGCTGTCGGGTATACTGGCAGCTATGGAACAGGCCGGCGTGGAGATCGTGAAGAACAAATCGATCAGCGGGGAGACGATGGAGCGCATAACACAGCCGATCACAAACCCTGATATGATCAACGTCATGTCCAACCTCGCCTGGCAGACCATGATCGATAAGAAGACGACCATGGCCGCGGCATCCAGAAAGGGCGACGGCTTGCGTCCCAACTCCATTGAGACGCTGATGGCGATGCTTTCACTCGCCTTTAATCCGCAGAAAGCCGCCGGGAAGAGGGGCAAGCTTCAGTTCAATCTGTCCGGGGAATGTCCGGGCGAATGCTATTTCAGCATCGAAAACGGGGATTTAGAGGCCTTCCAGGGTAAATCTGAGAAAGCCGAGTGCGTTGTAGATGCCCCCTTCGAGGTATGGGCTGATATAATCGAAGGCAAGGCCGACGGCGCCAAAGCGTTCATGGACGGGAAATACAGGGCGGAGGGCGACATCTCTTTAATGATGGTTTTTGGACAATGAGTTTTAATACCATGCGAACAGGGCGGTCAGCATGATAATTATAATTGCCAGGCCCGCGTAGCCCCAGGCGCGCAGGTTTGACATCGTCCCGTCTATATCGTCGAATTTTCTATCCATGGTGCCTTTCTGATAACGGGAGGTAAATATTGCGGCCGGTATCATGAGTCCATAACGTATAATCGTGAAAGCTACGAAAAAGCCCGGGACAATTTTGGCCGCCACGCCGAAACCTGACGCAAAAATGAATTCCCATCCCCACACCAGGCTGATGGCCATATTCGGCTGGATGAACATGCTGTTTTCACACAGCTTTTTGATGAATCCCCACTTTGAATATTCTGCACAAAATGGAAGTTTGGCCAGGGGGGTCAGCGAGACGAGCCATAAAAGCCCCATAAACAACGAGCCGATGACGGAACCCCAGGCAAGGAAGGGCGCAACCTTCATGACAGGACCTAACAAACAGGCAGCAAGGAAGAATGCCCAGCTGGCAATCTCCGGCCAGGCAGGCCGGTTAAACACGATACGGTACACGACTATCAGGGTCATCAATACAAAGGGAATGCCGACGGCCAGCCAGGGACTTACGCTTTGTATATCGAATAGAATCCAAAAAATTGTCCAGGGGACGAAGAGAAGGGCTATCCATCCCATGCCGCTCAGGGGCAGCGGCCCCGCCGGTCTTTTGCCTGCCTGTATTGTCGCGTCGACGGCCGCTGCCCTGCGGAACACATGGAACAGCGGCCTTTTCGCAGGTAAGGACGTATCGTAAAACGAAAAATCCTGTGGCATCTTGAAAAGCTCACCCATTTTAATCAGGAGACCAGCATCGCCTTCCACCATATACAGACCTTTGGATAGAGCATCCAGGCCCGACAGCTCTCCGGCGGTGATTTGCATCCATATCTCCGAAGGTGTTTTTATCGTAAGCGTGGGATATTGCGCTTTACCCGGATGAAACGTGCAATTGCCTTGCGTAATTGAGAGGTGATAGATACCCGGTTCCTTTCCGCCGGCATGGAACTGGATAACAGCGTGTAAATCGCCTGCGACTTCGCGGTTGAAGACAAGCGGCATGCCCTCTATTGTTTGCCTGAAATCGCGGTTGCGCGGGATGGAAATGTTATTTGGACTCATCCTGTTGTACCAGTAACACCGAAGATGATGTCAGCCGGCATTCTCGGGCAAATCGCACAGCATATATTTCAATATCATGTTGACCAATTCTTGGACCATACTGTTTTCCGTCATTTTGCTTTCATTAAACACAATCGCATGTATGGCGCTTTCTATGGAATTAAAAATGATAAACGAGCCTGTCCTCAGGTTTTCAATTTTGATTTGATTTCCGTATATTTCCTTTGCTGCTTTAATATACTTGTATGCATAATCCAACTGGCTTTTTTCCTGCTGAGTAATTATTTTCCGGATGTCCGGATCTAATAGCTGCATAGCTGTGATTTCCCGATGGAATTCAGGATAAATCTTGTGAGCTTGCAGGATATTGTTAATAAAATCGGATAAATAGCCTTCCATATTTTTACCTTTAAATGCACTAACAGGTTTTATTTCCTTCAGGATGCTTTCGTTATAGTATTTCAGGGCTTCCAGAAAAACCTGTTTTTTATCGGTGAAATATGCGTAAAAACTGCCTATTGAAACGCCGGATTGTGCTGCAATTTCATTAGAGCTCGTATTGTAGTAGCCTTTTTCGGAAAAGAGTCTGATAGCGGCCCTCACAATACGCTGCCTCGTTTTCACGCCTCTTTTTTGGCGGGGAATTCTTACTGCCTTTACTGGATGTATCATTAAGCCTTCCTGATGAATTTAGTTTTACCACCTGTTAAACGCATTTGTCAAATAATATGAGCTAAACTTCACATATAGCTTGACATTTCCTGTATTTGTATTTATACTATTAATATGAGCTAAAGCTCATATACAGGTTTCTTTCAGTACGGCGGGTATGCAATTTCGCGATCATATATATAAGGAGGTTAGTATGAACAGCGTTATTAACGAAAGGGCGGATATGAGATTGGGCAAATTTGAATTTATGGCCATGAATAATCCGCTCCGCAGGTGGAGTCAGAAACATGTTGAGTTCAAGATATTTAAAGACCAGTTAAACAAAGCCGGCATTGAACTGAACGGCAAAGCAATCATGGACGGGGGATGCGGATCCGGATACAGCACCGGACTTATTGTAAGTGAATTTCATCCGTCACGCATTGAAGCTTTCGACTTTATGCCGGAGCAGATCGCCCTGGCGAAAAAGCGCAACCTGAAAGTCGATTTCGCTGTCGGGGACCTGACAAAAATTGACGCCTCTGATGGAAGCTTTGATGCTGTCTTTATATTCGGTGTGCTTCATCATATCCCGGAATGGACAGAAGCTCTTTGTCAAATATCCAGAGTCCTTAAACCCGGTGGAGTTCTCCTGGTGGAGGAACCCAGGTACAGGTTCAATTGGAACGATTTTGAATCGGGGATCGGTCAGGCCGGTTTTGAAATAGTAGATATGACAAATATATACTTTGCCTGGGACTTTCGTGCCTACCTATGTAGAAAAACTGGATAACGCTTTTATCAGGCATGGCTACTGTTGTACAGAGTTTGGTGGGGCTGATAGCTGCAACTATATAAGACTGGAGGATTCAACCCGGTGGAAATAATTGAATTAAAACTGAGCGTCACCAACTGCTATTTAATCAAAAGTCCTGATGATAAATACGTTTTAGTCGATACCGGCTATGAGTGGGATTGGGAATTGTTCCGTAAACGGTTGAAACAAATTGATGTGGGCTTTTCTGAAATCAGCCATATCATTCTCACCCATCATCATGACGATCACTGCGGACTATTGAATCAAATGGTTGAACAAAACAACGGGATCCGCATCGTAATGTCCCATCTTGCAAAAGATCTGCTCACTAAAGGAATCAATGATCGTACTCACGGCGGCGGACTGCTGAATAAAAGGATAGCCATGTTGATCAATGTTTTTTTGGTTCCTCTAAAAAGAATTCGTGCCAGGAAATGGCCGATGACATTTCCGCCGTATTATGTTCGGAAAAACGATGCTCTGGTTAGCGGCGAAACCAGGCTAAGCGATATTAGGATTGAATTAAGCGGAAGAATAATCGAAACACCGGGACATAGTGTCGATTCGATATCAATTATATTTGATGATGGTGACTGTATTGTGGGTGATGCGGCAGCGAATATGCTTCAATTCGCCGGGACAAAATACTGTGTAATAGCGCTGGGCGATATTGATGAATACTATGAAAGCTGGCGGAAAATAATAGCGGAAAACGCCGAACGAATTTTTCCGGCGCACGGAAGGCCGTTTGGCGTGGACAAATTGACCGATAATATCGGGAGGAACAAAAAAGAGAATATGGTTATGCACAAATAGTGCGGAGAAAACTGCCGCACATTGCAGCGTTGAGCAGATTATTAAAGTCTTATATTGCACAGGTAAAAAGTGGCGTATTGGTTAGACTTCAAGTCAATGCCCATTGTATACTTGGATACGTATTGAGGAATACATTATGAACAGGACATTTGAAGCAACTATTGAAAAACGCGACAAATGGTATATTGGCTGGGTAGATGAGGTGCCCGGCGCTTTCAGCCAGAGCAAGACGATCAAGGAAGTTCAGGATAATCTTCGAGAAGCGGTTCAGCTTATTCTGGAAAGCCAACGTGAACTTAGAGATACAGGGATATCCGGTAAAATCATCAAGAAGCAAATACAAGTTCAGGTATAAGCATTGAAACGTCGTGACCCGATCAGTCACCTTGAAAAAGAAGGGTGTGTTCTTCACAGGGAAGGTTCCAAACATACGGTTTTTCTAAATACTGAGAATGGTCATCTCGCAGCTGTGCCCCGTCATCGAGAAATAGAAACTCTTTTAGCCAGAAAGATATGCCGGCAACTGGATATCTCTACACCCAAGACTAAAGACTAAAGCTTAAACGCTCACATTCCATGTTGATTATCGCTTATGCGATGACAAAATTATAAGCATACTGCTGTGACACAACTCAACCGTCTTTTCTCACCGATACAAGTCGGCAGCATGAAGCTGAACAATCGCATCGTGCTGCTGCCGATGGCACTGTACGCAAATAACGGCATGCCGTCGGACCGCCAGACGAAGTTCCTGCTTGAAAGGGCGCGTGGCGGCGCAGGCGTAATCTGCATACCGCTTAATGTCATTCCCGGAGGTTCGGAATTCGTGGGTTCGATGACCTGTGATATATCTGAGGACGGTTTCATCAAGCCGCTCAGGGAACTGACATCCCGGGTGCACGACTGCGGAGTCCCGATCGTGGGGCAACTCATTTCGCTCATGCTGTGGCGAAAAGATAGCGCATCCCCCCTGGAAGTGGTCGGTCCCTCCGAGGTGGCACTGCGTCCAAAGGCGCACAAGCCGAGGACAATGACCGTTGAGGAAATCCACCTATTCAGCAGACAGTACGCTGAGGCTGCCGGGCGGGCGCGGGAGGCTACTTTTGATGCAATAGAGATCATGGGCGGGATAGGGGGAACTATCAGCAGGTTTATGTCTCCGGCTGCAAACCGGCGGCAGGACGAATACGGGGGCACATTTGAAAACAGGATGCGGATGCCCCTGGAGGTAATGCAGGCGATCAAGGAAAAGACGGGCCGTGATTACACTATCCTGTGGAGGTATTCCGGGCACGAGTTCGTCGACGGCGGATATGACGAAGAAGGAGGAAGTGAAATAGGCCGTGCCCTGGAATCTGCCGGCGCCGGCTGGCTGAACCTGCAGGTGGGCTGGCACGACAGCACGGTCCCGCTGGTCACGAAGGAAGTCCCCCAGGGCCGTTTTGTCTATATCGCTGAAAGGATCCGGAAGTCGGTCAGTATTCCCGTAGTTACGGGCTACAGGATCACCGACCCGGAGATGGCCGATCGCATAATAGCCGACGGGAAGGCCGATCTCATCGGGATGGCGCGGGCCCTTATCAGCGACCCGGAGCTGCCGAACAAGGCTGCCGCGGGACACATCTACCAGATAAACCGGTGCATCTGCTGCTGCCGCTGCCTTGACCAGGGACTTGCGCAGCACATACCGCTCGAGATATGCAGCGTCAATGCCAGGGTAGGGGATGACATACTGACGGACATCGTCCCGTCGCCGGTAAAGAAGAAAATCCTTATCGTGGGAGGTGGACCCGCAGGGATGGAGGCGGCCAGGGTGGCGGCGCTGAGAGGGCACCAGGTGACCCTCTGGGAGAAGGCCCCTCAATTGGGCGGGTTGCTGCAGTATGCCAGTATCCCATCTGAGAAGTGGGAGATCGGTTATCTCATCGACTATCTCACCGGTCAATTAAGAGATCTTGGAGTAAACGTTGTCGTCGATAAGGAAGCTGATTGTAAATCGATTATCGATGAAGGCTCAGACGCGGTTATACTTGCCACCGGCTCTATACCCTGTGGTCTCCAGGTACGTGGGGACGCCGGGGTGGAGATAGTTACGCCGCTGGACTTTTTAAGCGGCCGCAAAACCGCGGGGGCGAATGTCGTTATTATCGGCGGGGGAATGATAGGCTGCGAGATTGCCAACATGCTTGCGGCCGAAGGCAAAAGTGTGAGGATATTGGAGATGATGGAAAGGATCGGTATGGACATCGGCCCGACGGAGCGCTTCATTATGCTGTCATCGCTCAGGCAACGTGGCGTAGCTATGGAGGCAAAGACCATGGCCATCGAGATCACCGAAGCAGGAGTAATAGCCCTCCAGGATGGAAACACCAGGCTTTTCGAAGCGGCCACGATCATAGTGGCTACGGGTATGCAGCCGGACAACGACCTGTCGCTCAGACTGGCCGGAATGGGCCGGGAGTTCTACGCGATCGGCGATTGTGTCGAGCCGAAAAGAATCGGCGAGGCTGTCAAGAGCGCCTACCGGACAGCATTGAGAATCTAGTGGCAGCTAACTGGAAGCGGGCGCCGGCAGCAATTACAAATTTGACCTAACTTAAGATTTACAGGGGGATCCCTTGCTCAAGGAGAGAGCGGGCAAGAATCCCGTGGGACCTGCCGTTGATTGTGACTTCGATTTTAGGCGCTGTGGAACCCGTGCATTTCATAATCAGAAGAGAATCGTAGATATCATCTACATCCAGGTTAAACGACGAGTGTTGAATGTCCGCGCTACGGACACGGCATCCGTTGACACCGAAGGCGATGCCCCGTGCGGCATCGACGTATAGATCTCCCCAGCGGATCTGGGCGAGCGCCGCCGCCGCGACGGCCGTGCCGCCGCCCCAGTCGGGTATAACGTATCCCTCGATTTTGACGTCGAGCCCCGCGTGGCCGTAGTTCTCAGCGACGGCGCCCCTGTCGGCCACTGCCATGGGCCGAACGTTGGCAGGAGCCACCGAGCGGTGTTCCTTAATATACATGAGGGTGAAGGCCGCGCGGAGGGCCGCGACTCCCCGATGGAACAGCTCGGCTTCCCCGGTGATCTCGTACCACTCCATGAGCAGGGGGGCGAAAAGGGCCTGGCGGGCATCGTTCCACTCGGCATCGTTATTGATGCTGGAAAAGCCGCCGCGTGTGTCTATGTCCAGGAAAGACGCGTTCCAGATCTGCTGAAACAGCAGCAGGACATCCAGAGCCGCACGTCCATAGGTCAGGTAACGCTGCTCGTGCGTGATCTGGTATAGATTCCCCAGCAGATCGGCGGTCCATGAGATGCACAGAGCACCCTGGGGTGGGATGCCGGTGGAAGCGTCTTTCCATGCCAACGGCTTGGGCGAACAGGAGAAAAAGACCTCTGTGTCGAACCACGCATGCCGCGGGAAGACGCTCTCGATAATGAAGTCCGCGATCCGACGCGCAGATTCCAGATATTTTTCCCTGCCCGTCGTCTTGAAGAGGGAGACCAGGAACATGCCTGCGGCGGCGCTCGAAGCGCTCTCCGCCAGGACCGGCTCGGCGCGAGGCGTCCCATCTCTCTGCACCTTCACCCATGTCGGGACGGCCCCAGAGGGAAGCTGTGAATGGAGGAAAAAGTCACCCAGCCCTTCACAACGATCGCGGAAAATCGCCCCCTCTTTATTGAGGAAGCAGTCGGCGGCGAGCATCCACCATCCCGTCACTGCCGCATCGGGCGTGTGATAGGCGCTGGTGTATCGCCACACGCGTGAGCCGGGGACCCATCCGGGGTGTTTGCCGTCTCCAGAGAAAACGGACGGAAATATACCCGTCCGGGACGGCGCCGCGAGGGCAAGGTTCCACATAGCGCGGGCATGTTCCTCCAGGCCGCGGTCACGCCAGCACCGCGCATAATACATCAGGCCGAAGGAAGTCCGCACATTATTCAAGAATATCGTGTTCCAGAGGTGGGGGTGAATGCCTCGTGTATTCCAGGCTATGAGGGACATCTTGTCCCTGATTGAGAGGGTCGGCGTGAAGAGGTAGTTCATCGCGACGCCCAGTGTGGTATCGTTCGGCAGTTTCCTCGATCCCTGGCTGAGTCCGGGGCGTACGATGCGCCCGCAAATACCGCCGCACTCCTTTCCGGACAGGCTGAATCCACGCCAGAGGCCATAGCTCTCGAAGGTGTTTTCGAATGAGAGTCGCGCGTACTGTTCGAACGGCAGTACCTGCGGAGTGATCGAGGATGCCAGGTTTTTCTCGCCGTAGCGCTGCCAGAGAAAACGCAAAACCGACTGGAATGAATGAGGCACTGCTTCGAGATCGAATAGCAGCGTAAACCCGATCTGGAGCGTGTCTCCGGGCTGAAGGGTAGCCGCCGATCCTGTCGGGACGTAGTAGACATGGCCGTGTGGTTTGTAGTTCTGCAGGGCGTAGCAGAGCCGCGGGGCGAGGTCAGCCTCCTGTCCCTTTCGCGGAAGGTCGAAATTCATGACAGCACGCAGAGGGTTGGCGCCGAACAAGTCCAGGTTCGGTACCAGGGCCACCTGAACGCCGGCATGCTGTGCAATGAGGCATGGTGAACGGAACACGTGGTCCCCGATAACGTCCCCGGGTCGGGACTTCAATGTGGGGATCCAGGCATAGTCCAGCGGGGCGCCCGGATCACGTCCGGCGCCGGGTGGAAATATGTATCTGTGGCCAAAAGCTACGACGCGCACCGGTTCAAGGGCGGTTAGCCTCGTAGTCACGTCGAAACCAGGCGAGCCGCCGGCCCGGGTAAAAGTCGTCTCTACGGTCAGATCGGGCCGCTCGAGCCTTGCCGCCATTTGGGAGACGGATGTATAGCGCGCCGTGCGATTACGGTTTCCCTTGACTTCCAGCACGATGTCACCCGAGGGATCGCCGGCGAGCAGTGTGTTGCCGTTTTTGGAAAGGAATTTATGAGAGTATCCGCCGTCTGATGCACGGAGATCCAGCGAGAGGGCCGGTTTAGCAGATTGTTCCATGAAGCAAATATCCCGCCTGCAGCCGATGCTCCTTGATCGGTTCGTTTTAGCTGTCATATCATACCGCGCGCGGCTTCCCTTATCAACACCCGCAGGTCAACCTCTGGCATATGAGAAGTTACTTAAATGATAAAATGTCTTGCAGTAAACTGTGGCTTTGGTATCATTTCAGCGAAAGGAGCCATCATGCAGAAGACGATGAAAGGTGCTGTTCTCCCGGGAAACAGTACGGTTGAATTGAAGGAGTTCCCGGTACCTGTGCCGGGGCATGGCGAAGTATTGATAAAAATGAAATCTTCCACGATCTGTGGCTCTGATATAAGGTGTATATACAGGGAACATCTGGGCAAAGGCCCGGAGGGTTACCATCCGGGGATAATAGCGGGTCATGAACCATGCGGACAGGTTGTTGAAACAGGGCCGGGCTGCAGGAGATTCAAAGGCGGCGACAGGGTGATCGTGTACCATATATCCGGCTGCGGGGTCTGCAATGATTGCAGGCGGGGCTACATGATCTCCTGTACGAGCCCATTCAGGAGGGCCTACGGGTGGCAGAGGGACGGTGGGATGGCCGAATTCTTGCTTGCCGAGGAGAAGGACCTTGTATATCTTCCCGAAGAGTTGACATATTCCGACGGGGCCCAGGTCGCCTGCGGATTTGGAACAGTGTATGAAGGGCTGGAAAAAATCGGCATCTGCGGAAACGACTCGGTTCTTGTGACCGGCCTTGGTCCGGTTGGACTTGCCACGGCCATGCTCGCCAGGGCAATGGGAGCGGATAGAATATTCGGCATAGAGGCAATCGACGAAAGGATTAAAATAGCCGAGAAACTGAGTTTATTCGATGCAGTCCTGAAATCGGGGCCGGATAATGTCGGGGAGATCATGGAATTAACGAACGGGAACGGTGTTGAGAAGTCCGCGGATTGCAGCGCAAACAGCGATGCGCGGCGTACCTGTATTCAGGCAGCCAGAAAATGGGGGAAAATAGTATTCCTGGGCGAAGGCGGAACGGTCTCCTTTAAACCCTCGGAGGACATCATCCACGACCAGAAAACGATTTATGGGTCCTGGGTCACAAGTATCTGGAGAATGGAAGAGCTGGTGGAAAGGCTCGTCCGCTGGAAGATACATCCCGAAGATCTTATCACGCACAGATTCCCGCTTGAAAAAGTGTCCGAGGCGTATTCACTTATGGCAAGCGGCAAATGCGGAAAAGTGGCCGTGTGTTTTGACGAGGAATTAAAGAAATAACCGGGGATTATCACATGGCTCAAAAAAATAACGATGCAGAGGCGGTCGATCAGTCCACGATTCCATACAGGACTTTAAATACAGGCGCAAAGATCCCGGCAATAGGGCTGGGAACTTTCGGCTCGGATCATGTATTTGGTGAAACTGTGGCGGAGGCTGTTAAGGACGCGATTTACCTGGGCTACCGCCATATCGACTGCGCTTCGGTTTACCGGAACGAGGATTTAATCGGTACGTCATTGCAAGCGGTCATGGCGGCGGGTATAAAAAGAGAGGAGCTATGGGTTACCTCCAAGATCTGGAATGATATGCACGGCGAAGGCGACGTGCTGCGTTCGCTGACCAGGACTCTCAAGGACTTGAAACTGGAATACCTGGACCTCTATCTTGTCCACTGGCCCTTTCCCAATTATCATGCGCCCGGTGTCGGTATTGACTCAAGGGACCCGGATGCAAAACCCTATATCCATGAGAACTACATGCAGACCTGGCGTCAGATGGAAGACCTCTTAACAACTGGTCTCGTACGGCATATCGGCACTGCCAACATGTCAATTCCCAAACTCAGACTGTTATTGAGGGACTGTGCGATAAAACCCTCGTGCAACGAGATGGAGCTTCACCCTCATTTCCAGCAGCCGGAACTATTTAGTTATGTGACCGACAACGGGATTGTTCCCATCGGGTATTCGCCGCTAGGCTCGCCCAACCGACCTGAACGTGACAGGACTGCGACGGATACCAGTGATATGGATGATCCTGTTATTATAAGCATCGCAAAAAGGATGAATGTTCATCCTGCCTCTGTCTGCCTTAAGTGGGCCGTTCAACGGGGGCAGATACCGATACCCTTCTCAGTTAACAGGAAAAACTACCTTTCCAATCTTAAAGCCGTCACTGAACATCCTCTCATGGATGAAGATATGAGGTTGATTGCAGGCATAGACAGGAACTGCAGGCTCATCAAGGGTCAGGTATTTCTCTGGCCGGGCGCACATAGCTGGGAAGACCTGTGGGACATCGACAATTAGCGGACTTATACCAATTCGGTGTCTATCTTATCAGATGCTAATAACGATCCTGCACGTGGATACACTTGAATACCATCCACCGCTTGCGATCGAGTGGAGCGCCGTGTCTGGCAGAATTTGCGGAATTTAAACAGCGGCGTTGACAGCCGTATGGTTAAGTCATACTATGACGACCAGGGACGCTGATGGATAATAATCGCTTGGTTGAGAATTGCAGTGGGAAATTCCGCTTTTGTTACTTTTTCTATCTGGTCCCGGGTTAGAGTTGTATACTTGAAAAATAGGGGGATGACATGAAGGCAATACGATTCAATGTTTCAATTCCGCAGTTTCTGGCGCTGAAAATATTGGGGGCAGTGAATAAAGGCGCCTATTACAAAGGGCTTCTCTCGACGGTGCGGTTAGTTGATATACCCCAGCCAAAAATCGTAACAAGTGAATGGGTGAAAATAAAAGTCCTTCGCTGCGGTATGTGTAAAAGTGACGTTAATGCTATTACATTAAACAGTTCACCTGCGTGGACTCCCTATTGTTCGTTTCCCTCTGTACTCGGCCATGAGGTCTCCGGCAAGATTGTTGAGGTTGGGTCTGCCGTTGAGGGACTTCATGTTGGCGATATAGTGGCGGTAAGCCCGGTCCTCAACTGCAAAGTGAGAAAAATTGAGCCTGAGTGTAAAGCTTGCCGGAAGGGCCTGGGCTGCTGCGAGAATTTTGCGGAAGGCCAGCTTGCAACCGGTTCTGTAATTGATGTCTGCACTGCACTGAATGGCGGGTACAGTGAATACATAGTCGCCCATAAAAGCCAGGTTTTTAAAATACCGGATAGTATGAGTGCCGAAAGCGCAGCGCTGATAGAGCCGTTCGCAATTGCACTGGAGGCTGTGTTCACCAATAGGCCGGAAAGTGATGAACAGGTACTGATTATTGGTTGCGGTGTAATAGGGAATATGGTTATTCTGGCATTACGAGCGCTGGATATTCCCTGTAAAATAACAGTGTTGGTAAGTTCAAATTTCACCGCAAAGCTTGCGAAAAGTGCCGGTGCGGATCATACAATTACCGGGCCCAATGCTCTGAAAGAAGCAGCGGAGATTACCGGTGGAAAGTGCTACATGCCACTGTTGGGACAGAGCACCATGATGCGCGGATTTGATAAGGTCTATGATTGTTATTCTAATTCGGGCAGCGTCAATACAGCCCTGCGCGTTGCGAGAACAGGCGGCGTGATCTCCCTTATCGGGATATCAGATCAGTTAAAATATGATCCAACTATGATATGGTTGAAGCTGCTTACCCTGAAAGGGACTACGTTCTATGGATTCCATGAATGGGCAGGTAAAAAGAGACATGTTTTTGAGATTGCGATCGATCTTGTGTCGAAAAAGAACATAAAGTTTCAAAACCTTATTACCCATACGTTTAAACTTGATGAATACAGGAAGATGATAGACGTTAATATCAACAAAGGTAAATATAAGACCATTAAAACCATGTTTGTTTTTGATTAGTCTGACCTGCCCCTGCAGCTTGGATGGCGTTCCTGGGGGGGATTCGAACCCACGACCCGCTGCTTAGAAGACAATCACTTGACCTCAGCTTCGAGATGATGGCCTCGCAAAGCTGATCAACCACCTGTGGATTGGTCAAGGCAATTGCTCTTTTTTCCATTGTTTTTCGACTCCTTTTACTCCTTTTTTCTTATTGTTGTAACTATCCTATCTTACCGCGGGCAGCCGCTCTTATCAATGCTGATTATTACTTATCCTTACCTGCTGATCGTACCGTAGCTTCGGTAAGGGTAAGCAAAAAGCGTGGTTTCACACCATTACTATACCCTTACCTTTACAGGGGTAATAAATATAGCGTTGCAATAATAATTAGTAGTGGCTTCAGTGCCGACCCGATGCCCATTTTGTTGGTGCATGATCGCATCAACATTTATATATTTGTGCTTGTCCCCGATGTAAGTGTACGCAGACAAGCCGATGAATAGAACGAAACTCATGCTGATTAAAACTACGCCAAATTGTGATAGAATTGTGACGAATTTTGATACCATAGGAGGCTTCCGATGAAAAAAATGAAGAAATGGGTTATTGCGGTCATTTCAATTGCAGCCGTCATCGTAATCCTTATAGCCGCAATTGCCATCAAGACCGTAACGTTTACTTCAAAACAGATATCCGTCGATAAAAAGGTCAGCTTCCCCGTAGATATGGATAAAGCTGCCGAGCATCTTTCCGGCGCAATTAAATTCAAGACAGTTTTCAACACCGACACGTCCAAGGTCGACTATGCGCAGTTTACCGGCCTTCAGGAATATATCGCGAAATCATTCCCCCTGGTCAGTTCCACGCTGGATAAGAAGGTAATCAATGGCTATGGCTTGCTTTACATATGGCAGGGGAGCGACAGCCAGAAGAAACCCATTCTTCTCATGGCTCACCAGGACGTAGTGCCGGCTCCGGCTGAAGGCTGGGAACATCAACCTTTCTCCGGTGACATTGCCGATGGAGTCGTCTGGGGCCGGGGGGCCATAGATGACAAAGGCTCCCTGATAAGCATCTTCGAATCAACCGAATACCTGATCAAGGACGGCTTCAAACCGTCCCGCTCGATTTACATTGCTTCAGGCTTCGACGAAGAAGTCACCGGGAAACAGGGCGCTGGCAAGATTGCGGAATATCTCAAAGCTCAGGGGCTCCAGTTTGAAGCCATATTTGACGAAGGCCTGATCGTAACGCAGGGAGATGTTCCGGGCGTCAAAACTCCTGTGGCCCTTATCGGTACCGCGGAAAAAGGCTTCCTTTCGATAGAGCTTTCGGCAGAGTCTGCAGGTGGCCATTCTTCCATGCCACCCAGGCAGACCACTGTCGGCATACTGGCGGCTGCCATAGATAAGCTGGAGAACAATCCCTTCCCCATCCGTATGAACGGACCGGCTGCCGATTTATTTGAGTATGCGGGGCCGGAGATGTCCTTCCCCTACAAAATGATCTTCGCCAACATGTGGCTTTTCGGGCCGGTAATAGAGTCGGAACTTGCTTCATCACCAGGCACCAACGCTGCAATCAGAACTACAACCGCGCCCACTATGTTCGAAGGGAGCCTGGCGGATAACGTGCTGCCGGCCAAATCTACGGCCGTCGTAAATTTCCGCATATTGCCGGGTGACAGCATACAAAGCGTGACCGACCGGGTCAAAGCAATTATCAACGATCCCCGGGTAAAAGTTCAGCCGATATTCGATTCAGCCAATGAACCTGCACCGGTATCAGGCACCGACACCTGGAGTTTTGGGATTTTAAACAGGACCATCCGCGAAGTCATGCCGGATGTATTAGTATCTCCGATGATTAATATTGGAAGCACCGACTCTTTCAAATATGTAGGGCTGTCCCAGAATATCTACCGCTTCCTGCCGGAGAGGCTCTATGGCGACGATCTCGATATGATGCACGGCATGAATGAGCGGATTCCTATAGCCAACCTGAACGAAATGATCAATTTCTATATCCTATTAGTGCACGACCTTTGCAGTTGATGCTTTTCGCGAGCGCAATCTCACGTTCAATTATCACGATTACGTTCCGCACGGGCAGAGGTTCATCGTTGCCATTTTATTGCTATACGACCACGTAGACATCCCGATAAATAAGTCATTTGGTAGCTGTGATTTAGTAGTTAATATCCTATGACCTTGCTATTACTGTAGCAGGATTCGGCTAATGGAAACAGGTCAAATGCTTTTTTGATAGAATTAAGAATATGCGTAGAATTAAAGTTATCTGCAGCTTTGCAGCGCTGATAATAGTTGTCTTGGCGATTCTAAATTGCAGCCAAGATAAACCTGTCAGTAATTTAAAGATAAATACTTTACCTGGTATGCAGACGGGACCGGCACCCTGGCCGGCAGAGATAACCAACTTGAGGCAAAGGTTAAGTGATATAAACCTTCCTGCTTTAACTCAAGAAGGTGCGGCTTTACACATACATCAGCATCTGGATATTTCTATAGATGGTAAACCAGTTGAGGTCCCATATGGCATTGGCAACGGCGAGAAGAGTAGTTTTCTTGCCCCAATCCATACTCATGACAAAAGAGGGATACTACATATAGATGGTCCTCACCCCTTTTTGGTACCAGCCATAATGTTAGTTTTGCGGATCATGAAGCTTTTGCGATTACCAATGCATATTCTGCTGGAGCCATATTACCCAGTGAACCGTGCGGTCGATCTCTATT
>Ga0268284_1000321_pt1 | contig 36962 bp, 21 predicted proteins | sample saktaG_14_FD_190137 | JGI IMG/M metagenome (GOLD analysis project Ga0268284, IMG submission 190137) | Saline water microbial communities from Sakinaw Lake, British Columbia, Canada - sak_2013_06_06_40m | ecosystem: Environmental > Aquatic > Non-marine Saline and Alkaline > Saline ...
AAATTAGGAAATTAGGAAATTAGGAAATTAGGAAAATGAAAGCAACAAGTAAAATACCAGATGCCAGATGCCGGATACCTGATAAGAGATTCGAGATGCGCGATACGCGATACGCGATACCAGGATTTGCCTGGTTTCTGATGCTATTTATTCAGTTACTTTTTAGCTCAACAGGTTTCAGCCAGGATGTTTCCATCACACCTGTCTCAGATCCAGCATCCAGCATCCAGCATCCGGCATCCGGCATCGGGCATCCGGGAACCTGGGTCCTGGTGATCCACGGAGGTGCCGGTGGCCCCCCTCAGGGATCGATGGGGGAAGAGAAAGAACAGGCGTACAAAGACAAACTCACCGAAGCCATTGCTGTGGGAACAGGCATCCTGAAGAAGGGAGGGAGTAGCATGGAAGCAGTAGAGGCTGTTGTGATGTTCATGGAGGACTGCCCCCTCTTCAATGCCGGGAAAGGCGCTGTGTACAACGATGAAGGATATGCCGAAATGGATGCCTCCATCATGGATGGGAGTACGTTAATGGCAGGCGCAGTTACCGGTGTAACCACGATCCGGCATCCGGTTTCAGCAGCAAGGCTGGTGATGACCAATACCCGGCATGTGCTACTGATGGGCGAAGGAGCAAAACTTTTTGCGAAAGAGCAGGGGCTGGAACTCGTCGATCCCTCCTATTTCCAAACCCCTGCCCGAACAGAGCAGTATGAGCGCATGAGAAAAAGCCAACAGGAGAAACTGGATACGGTAAGGATGACAGACGATAAGACCAAAGGTACCGTGGGTGCCGTTGCCCTGGATAACATGGGCAACCTGGCAGCAGCTACATCCACCGGCGGCTTGATGATGAAGATGAAGGGACGGATTGGTGACACGCCAATCATAGGTGCCGGAACTTACGCCAACAATGCTACCTGCGCGGTTTCCTGCACCGGAACAGGCGAATATTTTATGCGGAATGTGATCGCCTATGATGTATCGGCTCTGATGGAGTACCGGGGTTGGTCGCTGGAGCAGTCGGCAACATATCTGATCAACGAGAAACTGAAATCACAGGGTGGCGGTGGCGGCCTGATCGCTGTTGACAAAGATGGCAATATCGCAATGCCTTTCAATACCAACGCCATGTTTCGGGGCTATGCGAAAGCAAGAGAGGGGAGTGTTGTAGAAATATACTAGAAAATACCCCTAAATCCCCTAAAGGGGACTTACTCCCTTCGGGATGACCCCTCCTTAATCCTCTCCCGAGTACTCGGGAAGGAAATCCCGCGTAGCGGGAATAAGCCCCCTTTAGGGGGTTTGGGGGCAAGAAAGGGTTTGGGGGTAAAAAAGACTTAATGACACAATTATTAGCAATCTTCAGCCACTTTGATTACCTGCCACTTCTGGTGGTAGTAGCGGTAGCATGGCTGACACCGTTGCTGATGACTGTTCTGCGCCTGCGCCGAATCCCGACGGTGATCATGGAGATCGTGATTGGTTTTGTGATCGGAAAATTCCTCTTCACATATTTTACGCCGGAGAGTACAGACATTCTTGATTTCCTTGCATTCACCGGATTCATGTTCCTTATGTTTCTGAGCGGACTGGAGATTGATATGGATCAGATTGTGGCATCTCTCCCCCGCCGGCGTCTCACCATGGCCCGGTTCCTGAGCAATCCATTTCTGGTAGGTTTCGCCATATTCATCCTCACCGTAACTCTCTCCTACGGAGGTGCTTTTGTCATGAACAACTTCATCCCCATGCAAAACACCTTTTATTTTGCCCTCATCATGATCACGACGTCTGTGGGAATCATCATCCCGGTGTTAAAGGAGCGTGGAGAGATCAGCAGCCGTTTCGGACAGATGATTGTGCTGGCCGCCGTGATTGCCGACATCCTGAGCATCATCCTCTTCTCGTTCACAGCGTTTATCCTCAAAAACGGATTCCAACCGGAGATCCTCCTGATCCTGGGCATCATCGTCCTCTTCTTCATCTTCTACTCCACCGGCATTCTGCTGAAGCGGATCCCCCTGATCAAAAAGCTAATCTTCCAACTCTCGGAAGCCGCCTCGCAGATCACTGTTCGCGGAACGATGCTGATGCTTTTGATATTCATTGTGCTGGCCCAGTTTATCGGCAGGGAGGTGATGTTGCTTGGAGCATTTCTCGGAGGTTTGTTGCTTTCGGTATACACCCATAAAGCCCGTTCGTTGCTTTTATTAAAACTGGATGGAATGGGTTACGGATTTTTTATCCCGGTATTTTTTGTCATGGTCGGCATCCGGTTTGATCCTGCTGTTCTGATAGGCCTGGAGAGTTCGCTTTTTCTTTTTCTGGGACTCTTTTTAATCACCCTTTATGCTGTGAAAGTGCTCCCCTCGCTGATCTGGATCCGTCTTTTTGGAATTCGGAAAGCACTGGCTGGCGGGTTTCTGATCTCTTCCAGGCTGAGCCTCATCATCGCCGCTTCTGCCATCGGGCTGCAGATGGGTTTGATTTCGACTGAGATCAATGCAGCGGTGATCCTGATGGCCATCATCACCTGTATCGTATCGCCTATCCTGTTTAACCTGATAAGTCCGAAAGCCCTGATGCCGGCCGACAAGCTGATTATCGTCGGTGGCAGCAGTTCAGCTGTACTGCTGGCCAGAAGATTCAAGATGCACAACCGCGAAACCGTCATCATCGAGAAAGATCAGAAGAGATTCCTCGATATTGAGGAGAAAGGGCTTCATGCGTTTCATGGCGATGGCAAAGATCCGGAAGCATACGTAAAACTGAAACTCATTCCGGCCAATTATATCATCGTACTCACTGAATCGGAAGAGGAGAATCTTCGGATTTGCGAATTGCTTCGGAATCATTTTGCCCATAACAGGATCATCGCTGTAGCGCCTTCCCGTTCGATTGAGCAGGTATACAACCGAATGGGGGTGGAGACGATTGACCTGCTCAGAACTGTTGTGACAACCATTGAAAACCTCATTCTTCGGCCCACTACCTACCATACCCTGGTGGAGACCTTTGAAAGTTTCAGTGTGGAGGAGATCGAGATACGCTCTCCTTCCTGTGATGGGCGTCAAGTGAAGGAGATCCCGTTTCATCATGATGCATCCCTGATGCTTGTCAAGCGCAAAAACAATATCTATGTCCCCCACGGTGAGACCCAGCTACGTTTGGGCGATACCGTGATTGCCCTGGGCACTGAGTCGGCCCTGGATCAGATGCGGGAGCAGTTGGGGGGGTGAGATTGCTTCGTCGCTACTTCACCACCTCGACCTTCCCAAACCCAACCTTCTCCAGCGGTTTCAGTTGTGTTTTGGCATCACCACCAATGACATAGTACATCCGTTCGGGAACAATGTACTTGTCGGCCAACTCTTTGTGGCGCTCCAGTGTCATATCTTTCACGGTGGACTCTTCGTTCTTCACATAGTCGAATGGAAGATTGTATTCAGCAATGTCGCTGAGCATACTGATCAGGGCACGTAGGGTCTCAAACTCCCTGGCATTGCTCTTGATCAAAGCATTCTTCGTAAAGAGCAGCTCCTCTTCCGTGATGCCGTTGCGGTATTGCTCCATCAACTCCTTGAAGATCTGAACCGACTCTTCCGTAGCTGATGAACGAACGCTGGCAGATGCCGTAAACGGGCCTGGAATCTCATTACCACGGAAGCCAGTGCGAGCTCCATAGGTATAGCCTTTCTCCTCCCTGAGCACCATGTTCACGTTTCCGGCAAAGGATCCTCCCAGTTTGTAGTTCATGACTGTAGCAGGATAAAAGTCGGGATTCGTGCGTGCCATTGCCAGGTAACCAATGTTAATAACCGACTGTTTGGCTCCCGGAACATCTACAAAATAGATCTTCGATGCAGTTAATCCCTCAGGGAGTGTATAAACAGGAAAGGAGACCTCCTTAGCCGGCCACTGGGCAGCCAGATCCTCAAGAGATTTCATGACCCTCTCTTTTGCGATGTCCCCGGCAATCAGGAAGGTGGTCACCGACGGAGAGAAATTCGCTTCGTAATAGGCTTTCAGGTCGTCAATCGTGATCGACTCAATGGTCTCTATGGTTCCCTGGCGGTTCACCGAAAAGATGTGATCCTCTCCGTACAGCAGTTTATTGAAAGCTTCACTGACCAGTGCATTTGGGCTGGCTTTCTGGCGCTTCAGGGAGTTCATGAGTCGGATCTTTGCCATGGCAAACTCCTCTTCATCCCAGCGAGGCTCCAGCAGGATCTCCTGAACCAAAGCCAATACCGAGTCGTAATTACGCACAAGGGCATTGGCAGAGATGGAGATATCGGTATTTGAGGCACTAACATTTATACGTGCTCCAAGCATGTCGATCGCCTCTTCCAACTCCTGTGGGGTCTTATTCTTCGTTCCCTCCATCATCAATTCTGCAGCAAGGTAAGCTACTCCCGATTTGTCGAGCTGATCAAGGTAATGGCCACCTTTTAGCGTAACGTTGAATTGTATCAAAGGAAGCTCGTGCTGTTCGATACCATAAACCTTAATCTCATTCGCCAGGGAACCATCCCAAACTGCAGGCAGGTTGAGCAACGGATCAGGTCCATCGACAGGCATCACTGAACGGTCAAGCGTCGTTGGGGTTCTCACAATCTCCTCTTCTTCTGTATCAGTAATCTCGACTTCGGTGGCTTCGGTAATGCTCTCTTCTACAACCCCTGACTTTACCGACTCCTCAGCTACGAGTTCAAGCTGGCCTTTTGGGACAAAGCTGGTTGCCAGGAAAGGTTTGTCTTTGATGTATTTATTGTAAACCCAGAGGATATCATCTTTTGTGACGGCTTTGGTCTTTTCAAGCTCTATCTTGTAATAGGAAGGGTCGTTGGTTTGCTCATTATAGTATGCCAATTGGAATGACTTGCCCAGGATACTGCTGATGCCATTGTAAAAACCGGTTTCTAGTCCGGCTTTGATTCGCTCTACGTCGGCTTCAGTAAATCCCTCCTCTTCGAACATGGTAAAAGCATCCCAGATTCCTTGCTCAACCTCTTTCAGGCTAACGCCATCATTGGCTGTAACCACGATATTGAAGGATCCGGCAATCTCCTGTGCACTATTGTAAGCATACTGACTCGACGATAGTTTCTTCTCTTTTTCCAACACTTTATATAGTGGGGCTTTTTTCCCTTGTGAAAGCAGTTCACCAAGGTAGCTCAGTGCATAGGAATCTTCGTTGTAATCTTCAACGGTGGGCCAGATCATCCGGAACTGGGGGGCTTTGGCAAAATTATCTTCGTGGTACACCTTGATCGTTTCCTTGAGCGTGACTGGTATAGGCTCAGGATCGGTGATATCACCTCCTCGTGGGATCTCACCGAAATATTTCTCGATCAGCTTTTTGGCTTCATCTACATCAAAATCTCCGGCCAACACAAGGGTTGCGTTGTTTGGGACATACCACTTCTGGTGAAACTCTTTTACATCTTCAATTGAAGCATTCGTGATGTCCTCCATCTCTCCGATTACAGTCCAACTGTACGGATGTCCTTTGGGATAGAGGTTGGTGGCAATCACCCAGCCTGTTTGTCCGTAAGCCTGGTTGTCAACGCTCTGCCTCTTCTCATTCTGGACTACATTCTGCTGGATACTAAATGCATTCTGTGTGACTGTGTTAATCATGTATCCCATCCGGTCTGATTCCATCCATAAGATTTTCTCAAGTGCATTCTTCGGAACAACTTCATAGTAAGTTGTTGCGTCGTTACCAGTACCGCCGTTTAGCGTACCGCCGGCATCCTGGATGATTTTAAAGAATTGGTCTTCACCTACATTCTCTGATTTCTGGAACATCATATGCTCAAACAGGTGGGCAAAGCCGGTCCGTCCTTCCACTTCCCGGTTGGATCCAACGTGAAACTGGATTGCCAGGGCTACGATCGGATCAGATCGGTCGACATGAAGGATCACATCGAGTCCGTTGGGCAGTGTGTACTTCTCATAGACGATGTTCAGATCGTCTTTTTGCGATTTACATCCAAGTAATGTAAACAGGCCAATTGCAAGGAAAAGGAGCAGGTTTCTCTTCATGGTGATAAGTTAGTTAATGAATATTCAGAATTTGTTTCTTTTTAAAAGGAGCATAAAGCTATGAAAAATTTTCAACAGATGCCAATAACTTTGTTTTAAAAGAAATTTCATAGAACTTTACACATGCAAATAAACCGATAATAAATGTAGGGGCTGTCTCAAAAGCTGAGGCAGCCTTTTTTTATGCCTTCCGGCAGTAGCTGATATTATTTTTTGCTTCTTTAGCGTACAGAATGTTAATAAGTTATTGATAAATAATTGTTCTATCTTCCTGATTATCTGCAAGATATGAGTAACTTGCAGCATGAAACAGATAAAACGTACAAACGTTAAATTCAAAGGAGGAGGAACCTCAAGTTATCACCCCAGAATGTTGCTCAAGGCGGTTGTGTTTGGCAGCAGTGAACGCCTGAAGGGAGTTCTTAAGCAGGTTTTTGGACAGGTGGTTGAACTGTTAGTTTCCGAGGGATTGGTGAACCTTCAAGAAGTTTATACCGATGGCACCAAGATCGAATCCAAAGCAAACCGTTACACCTTCGTGTAGGGGAAATCAATTAAACTGAATAAAGAAAGAATAAAGAAGCAGTTAGAAGAACTTTGGGATTATACCCAGCAGATTGCACAGGAAGAACTTGCGGATACAAGCCCCACGACGTTCGAACAAATCGGCTCTGAGAAAGTTGCTGATACGATTAAAAAAATAAACAAAGCCCTCAAAGATAAACCAGTCAGCAAGAAGGTAAACCAAAAACTAAAATATGCAGCCAAGAACTGGCCAGGAGCTCTTGATCGGTACGAAGACCAGGAAAAGATTCTTAACGGACGAAACAGTTACTCCAAGACAGATCCTGATGCAACTTTCATGCGCATGAAAGATGATCACATGTGTAATGGACAACTCAAACCAGGTTATAACCTACAAATATCCACTCAGGATCAATTTATTCTGCAATACAGCATTCACCAAAACCCGACAATAGGGTCGTTGAAGTAAATCATCACCTCAGGTTCCTCAAAGCGAAAGCCCGTGCATTATTACTCAGCGAAGAAGGGATCAGGCACCGAAAAAAACGGCCCTGGGACGTAGAGTCGGTCTTTGGGAATATAAAATACAACAAAGGCTTTACGAGATTTATGCTAACAGGATGTGATAAAGTTGAAATCGAAGCAGGTTTACTCTCCATAGCGCATAACCTCGCCAAATGGGAGTGTTAATCTCCCTGGAATCCTTACAAATAAAGAAAAACACATCAGCTGCTGCCGGAGCAACCTAGGAACGCGGGGTTTATTCCTGACTTGAAAAGTTTAGATCTAAAGCTCAAGCGTTCCAGTTGCGGAAGCGGCAGCGAAAAAAAAAGAAAAAAAAGAAATAGCTATCGTGTTTGTGGAAACTAAAAGGGGTCGTCTCGATGTTTTGAGACAACCCCTACGTTTTTTATACGGGATGCCCTCCTTTTTTGGTATTTATAGCCCAATAAATTTTAGCCTAATAGATAAATCTGGCCTTACTTCCTCAATTGGAATATCTCTTTCTGAAAAGCAATAAAAGGGTCAGAGAGTAAACGAGCATCAGAATTGAGATAATCTCTTCCATCACGTCACTTTGACCTGTCGCTGTTATTCCAAATACCGTAGCTACTATAAAAAAAAGGCTTGGATGTGGAAACAAAGTTCTGAATGTAAGGGTTTGTGACTCCCGGTGACGGATCCATCCAAACAGCAGAAAAAAGAATAATAGAGTACCAAATAGATTGGATAGATCGTCCATAAGGGGATTCAGGAAGTTATGAAAATTTGTCTCATGCTGGTCATTTAACTCAAATACCCCCTTGGTTTCCCATCCGAACAACCGTTGTCCGTAACTGATCTCTTCCAGCATAAAGAAAAGACAGAATGCGCAAACACCGAGGATTACTAATATTGTCAACGGTTTGTTTACCCGGAGGCTTCCCTTGCGAAACAATAGGAAGAGCGAAGTAATTAACAGGATACAGGAAATGAATAAATTGACGACTGTCATCCATTCAAAAACGCCATCCTCCAGAAACAGTGGTTCAATGAGAGGCGAAAAGTGGAATCTGAATAAAAAAAGGAGCAGATATGTGATGATCAGGGAAATAGAGAAAATAAATTGGTAGTAAGATTGAGATAAAAAACAATTTGAGGGAAAAAAGAAGTCCCGAACATCGGAATTTAAAAAATAGTTGTTAATAAAATCTCCGATATAGCAAAAGGGGCGCTTTTGGCGAATTAGAATCAAGGATCCAAGGATAAAAATCACTACTCCTAATCCGGCAAGAGCTAGTGAAAACACGTCAACCCCCATGTTCAGACTGTTATCCTGACTAAAAACAGACGCAATAAAACCGATGGAGTAAACACCTAAGAAATTTCGGAAAATGATCAAGCTTACACCACCGACAATACATAAAAGCCCCAGAACATTAAGGAAGAGAGGCCAGGTTCTTGCTGGTTGACTGTTGCTCATACGAGATACCAAAACATCAGTTAATTAAAACCTGCTCAAATGTAAGGATTGAATTAGTCAGCATATCCCTTGAAATATGAAATTTTACTATTTTTACTAACAATACTTGTATGGGACTGCTTTAAGTGAAAACATAGTAAAGATATACCAGGGAAAACAGGATCAGAAATGATATGCCTGCCATGCTGAGGAGCTTCAACCACCGTGGTGGATGGATAGCAGCAGGGAAATGTTTACTGGTGACAACTTTGTAGTTGATAATGGCAAACACGGGAGCAGTCAGGAATGAGAGAACAGTCGCGAACTTAAGTAATGATCCCATGTTCTTTGTAAAGAAAACGATGATCAAGACTGTCGTAATGGATAATATGATAATCCAGAAGATATAGAGTCCGCGTCCGAACATCTTGAACGATGGGAATAACTGATGCAGCGAACCCTCAAGTGACCGGGGGTACCCGTCAATAACAGTGATAGCCGTACTGAACATGGTAATAACCACGATGATGGCAATGACAGTATGGCTCCAGCCGCCGATAGAATTTGTATAGAGCGAAACAAGCTGCTGAGAGAACACAACACCATTGGCCGAAAAAGTCTCTCCTGTGCCATACATCACCAGGGCGCCCAACCCTAAAAAGAATAATGCCATCACCGCTGAACCGATATACCCGATGTGGAAGTCAATATGATACTCCCGGAAAGTTGGCGTGTAAAGGGTCTGTTTATTTCGTTCCACAGCCCAGAGCGATGGCCATACGGAACAGTCCATAGGGGTAGGCATCCAGCCCATCAGAGCGATCAGGAAGGTGACTGCCGCAGTGTCCCACAACGGAGGAGGAATAAACCCTGGCTTTGTATGAGCCCCTTGTGTGAGAGCGAAAATAAAAGCTGTTACGGTAAAAACCGCCAGAATGGCAATCATCACTTTCATAAATCTGTCAAGGAATGCATACCTTCCAACAAATAACATCAGCAGGATGAGGCTTAATAAGCCAGTACTTGTCGCAAACGGGGTGAGATGAATCTGAAGCAAATAGGTTGCCAGATCGGCTGTCACCTTAGTAACCGCAGCAAAATTAGCAATCGCAGACACCACTGAGAGAAGGAAGAAGGTCACAATCGCCCATCTTCCCAGTTGCCGGTATCCGTTAAGAATGCTTTTGCCTGTTGCAGCAGTATATCTGTAACTGAATTCAAAGAAAGGGTATTTAAACAGGTTAATCAGAAGGATGGCCCAGATAAGCCGGTAACTGTAACTTGCTCCGGCTTGGGTTGAGAGTACAAGGTGGGAGGCTCCGATAGCTGCTCCGGCGTACAGAACCCCGGGGCCTATGGTTTTGAGTACACCTTTCAAAGAAAAGGTTTGCTTAGGTTGCGTTTTTATCAAACCTGTTTTTTAAACAAAAATAGCATAATTAAACCGATCTGTACTTCGTCTTTTTGTCAGGAATGGGTTCAGTTAAAATAGCTTCCTTTGTTAAAGAATAATTAATAAATTTGCAATCCTTTTCAATAAGGATATCGGGGCGTGGCGCAGTTGGCTAGCGTACTTGCATGGGGTGCAAGGGGTCGGAAGTTCGAGTCTTCTCGCCCCGACAACAGTAAAAACAAGGGGTTCAGGGTTTCCGGAACCCCTTGTCTTCATCGGGAGAGCACCTCGACCCACCTCCCTCATACCTCGACTCTAATCTTTCAGACATCTCACCGCAAACCCATTAATCCGTGAAGAGGGATAAAAGGAGACACTGGGTGTGTAATCAGGATCGGCTAACAAATTGATCATGCCATGAGCCCATGCTTTATCCGGTCCATGCATATCGGATGACCAGATGAGAGTGGAGTTAATGATCGTCGCTTCAGGACCTAGTGCCCAGATTTTATTATTGAACCTAACTCCATCCAGGGGCGCATTGAATCCGGAATACCCGGTGATTTTCAGCGGGTTGCCGGCAAACCCGTTGTTGATATAGTTGTTAAACAGGGTGGTCCATTCACCCTCCGTGGGGATGTGCCATCCGGGCGGACAGAGTCCTTTCACCCCAGAGGTCTCACTGTATTCCATCACTTCATCCCATTGATATAATCCCCCGGAGGAGGTACATCTTACAAGCTGGTTGAGGTAACAATACTTCTCCGGAATACAATTATCGCGGTGTACGGTCAGATGCAGTACCTGTGTTCCATAATTCAGATTGGCTGCCAGCCAACATTGGATTCCAATCCGAACCGTTGGGTAACTTGTCCCATCACGAATATCCAAGATCGTATCCCCGCATGTGAACGGAGCGTCGGATAAGACGGTAATGCGTAAAGTGTCGCTTCTGGTGCAGCTGAAACGGTTGGTGTAAGAGTACCAGATAGGATGAGTCCCAGGTCCGGATAACGCAGGATCAAACGTACTCCCTGCCAGGTAATCTCCATTAAAGAAACCACCACGGGGAACTCCCCCACGTAACAGGATAGGCCTGGCCCCTGAAAGGGTGATTGTGTCAAAACAAACGGGAAGCGTGACAACAGGTGAAGGTTTAACCGTGACCACAACCTGGTTTGGAGTGCCCTGACAACCATTGGCAACTGGTGATATGGAGTATGTGACATTTCCTGGTACGAATGCTGAAGTGATCAGTTGCTGGGAGATCTGGGATCCGGCACCTCCTGAGAATCCACCCAGGTAAATGGAACTGGGTGACGCACTCCAGGAAAAAGTTGTGCCTGAAACTTGTGATGTCAGGTCGATTTGGCAAGTGTCGGCCGAACAGATGGTATCTATGGGAGGCGTAATGATAACATCCGGAACTGGAAAAACAATAACCCGGAAATGTACCGTGTCTCCCTGACAATTGTTCGCTTCTGCGGTCACGATATAGATCACCGTATCAACTGTATAGCCGGCATTGGAAAGGGTTTGCTGGATGGTGCCTCCGGTCCCGTCGCTATATCCCGAAACGGAAGGGGAGGAACATGCAGCTGTCCAGGAGAACGTTATTGGGTAGGCGAGGTTTGCCTCAAGAGGGATCTGGAAGGTGCCGAGATTGCAGATAGAAAAAGTTCGTGCCTGATTGGTTACTTCGGGTAACGGATTTACCTCCACATAAACGGTATCAGAGATCCCCGGGGGACATCCGAACGCTTCGGGAACAGCAATATAGTAGACCGTTTCAATCTGAAGCGTTGGATTAACCAGTGTATCCTCTATCAGGCTTCCGCTTCCGGGTTTATTCCCTGTAACATTCGGATTCATTGAAGTGGTCCAGGTGAAGGTGCTGGTTGGAACTTGCGACAAGCACTGGATAGCGGAGATATCTTCTGAGCAAACAACAGGAAAGGGTGGATCAAAGGTCACATCCGGAAGCGGAAAGACGGTCACGGTGAAGTCGGTTGCCAATCCGATACAGCTGTTTGCCTCAGGAACCATTAGATAAATCACACTGTCTGAGGCTGTTCCTGAGTTAGACAACTGCTGATCCAGCAGGGTTGCCGGGCTTCCATTCGTAGCCCAACCTGAAACATTACCGGATAGTTGTGTGCAACTCCAGGTAAACGTTGTGCCTGTCACATTGGAAAGTAAGCTTGTGTTCGTCCAGGCATCATTGCAGATCCCGGCAGAGGGTGGTGTGTTAGAAAGGTCAGGGACCGGATTGATCAGGTTGTAGACAGATGCCGTTGTACCAATGCAACCATTGGCCGAAGGGGTGATGAAATAATTGAGGGTATCGATGGTATATCCGATATTGGTGATCACCTGGCTGATGGTATCCCCGGTTCCACCTGAAAAGCCGGTCAGGTTGCCAAAGGTGGAAGCTGTCCAGGTAAAAGCGGCTCCGGCAACATTTGATTCCAGCGGAAACTGAATGGTATCGTCAGAGCAGATCGTTTGGGGAAGTAATGAAGTTGTAACTGAAGGAATTGGGTTTACGATGACAGGGATGACAAGAGTTGACCCGGAGCATCCGCTTGATGCAGCTGTAACCGAATAAAATACCGTATCGATGAAGTTGCCTGAATTAATCAGTGTTTGTGAAATCGTATCTCCGCTCCCAGAAGTATATCCACTGATGTTTGGGGAGGAGGCTGAAGCAGTCCAGGAGAATGTGCTGTTTGCAACAGGAGAGGAGAGTGAGATCCTCGTTGTATCTCCGGAGCAGAATGAGATATTGGAGGGGTTCGCAATGGCTTCCGGGAGAGGAAAAACGGAAATACGAAATACGGAATCTCCTCCGGAGCATCCGTTTATGGAGGGAGTTACTGTATAGATTACCGTATCCGGTTCTGTTCCCGAATTGGTCAGGGTCTGACTGATCGTCACCCCCGATCCGGCTGAAAATCCGCTGAGGAGTGGAGAGGTGGCGAGGACGCTCCAGCTAAAAGTGGTACCAGGGATGTCGGCCAGCAGGTTGATATTTGTCATTCCGTCCGAGCAAAAGCTGGTATCGGTATTGGTGTTGGTTAGGGCAGGAAGTGGATTGACGGTAACCGCGTAATTCAAGGGAAGTCCAACGCATCCTCCGTTGTTGGGCGTGATGGTGTAGGTAACAATACCCGGTATTAATCCCGTATTGACAAGCTGCTGGTTGATGGTATCCCCACTGCTGCTGCTGGATCCTGTCACCGTTCCTGCAGTGAGGGCCGCAGTCCAGGAAAATATAGTTCCCGTTTGGCTGGATGTGAGGGGAATGGTTGTGTACTCCTCAGAACAGATGGTTTTCTCCGGAGGTGAATTTGTCACTGCAGGAGGTGGTGTGAGAAGAAGGATCATCGTATCACTTGCCACAGGACATGATGTGTATCCTGTGGCCTGAAGGATGAGAGAGACAGAACCGTTGGCGATATCTACAGATCCCGGGGTATAGACCGGGTTCAGAATTGTAGAATTGCTGAATCCTCCATCACCCAGGGATATCCATTGCAGCACGGTGTAGTTGGTTGCCGCGGCATTGGTTACCGCATAGGTCCAGTTGGCGCATACAGCCGTATCAGAACCGGAAAACGAGGTGGCCGGGTTATTGAAGGTAAGCGTCATCTCATCCGTATCATCCCCGCACAATCCATCCGCAAAGAGGGTGAGGGTAACCGATCCATCCGTGTAGTCGGCCAGGCTGGGGGAGTAAGTTGCATTCACCAGCGTGGCATCGTCAAAGGTCCCGGTTCCGGATGATGACCAGAGTGTATTAGCCGAATTGATCACTATGGCATCAACCAGCAGATGTGGATATCCCACGCAGGCAACTGTATCTGCACCGGCAGATGCTACCGCCGAAGGAAGCACGATAACCTGAGTTGTATCACGTGTCACGCAATTGCCGGTCCGGGTGGTATTGAGGATATAGTTGGAGGTGTCGGCCTGTGTAAGTAGCATATTATAGTTGAAAATAGGATCAGGGATGGTCGGCGAACTGAGAAAGAGGGTAGGGATCCAGTAGTAACTGTATCCGGCAATTCCCGGAATCCCAAGTTGGGCGTTGGTTTGCATGCATACCTCTACATCCGGCCCGGCATTCAAAAGGCGGATCTTATTGATCGCCAAAACCACATCGCCACAGGCACATGCATTGTCGGATAGTCTCATCGCGACGAGCATGTTACAAATCTTTTCTGCTGGGACTGTGAAGGTTGATGTGACCAGAATGCTGTCGCCTGCAAGAATTCCTGTAGTGTTCACTGTTTGAAAATAGAGGGAATCTGCCCCTGTGTCATCCGCAATGCCGTTGTTGTTGGCATCGTGAACAAAGAGCACCTCCATGAAAGGTGCGTTTAACGTATCGGCGCCACTGTTTTTGATTGTATATTCAATGGTGATTGTCTCTCCCGTCGTTCCGTCAGGCACACTTGTAGCATTATATTTTCCAAAAGACAGGTGGTCTTTGAAGATCGGCTTGAACTGGACCTGGGTGGAAGTGATGGAGTAAATAAAGCAACTGTCGCTTGGTGCCGTCTGGCAATAGACTTTGGCCACAAGCAACGTATTGGTCTCTAGCGGGACAGTATCGCAATTCAGGCTTCCGGGATCAATATCTTCAATTTGGAATTCGAATACGATGGAATCATTGACCGTGAGATTGGGCTCAATGTTAAAATCCAGGTAACGGATTCCGGCAATTACGGAATTGGTCACACCACTCGGCCCATTGTGAATGTTGGTAAGAGAACCGTTTACTATATCAAAGGCATCATCGATGGTAATCTTCAGCTTTTCGATGGTGGAGACCGAAGAGGGTCCGAGGTTGATCACTTTTACATGGACAGGCGTATTATCGCTGCAGGTCTGGAAACCATCTCCGGTAGTCGTGTTGATCACATATAGATTCACACTGGTAGGAATATTTGTGATCAGGATCTGCTGTGTGTATGAGTTGCGGTACTTTACTTCGCCGCAGGCATTGGAGGCAGAAGCAACCACCTGGATCGACCTCCCGGATGTAAAATCACAGTTGGTGACAATTTTAAACTGTACCCTATATCCGTTTTTCGGCAGGCTATCTACTCCCAGAAGATGAGGGATGCCGTTTGGATCAGAGGAAATCTCAAGCACCCATTTGTTGCTTCCGGCGGGTAAATTAACCGGGTCGCTAAGCTGGACGAAGCTCCCTGTAGAATAGGGGTATTTGAACAGAGATCCTCCGGGAACCAGGGAAAGGCCGGGAGGTACAGCAATCGTCATCTTCAAGTCAAAGGCATAGGATAACTGTGTGTTGGTGACAACGGCTTCATACACAAGGGTATCACAAAGATTAACAGGATTGATAGGAGAGGTGATAGCAAGGTTCAGGGAGACATCTTTGGGGTCCAGGTAGAGATATGTCGTATTTTCCGTACAGATGTACCCTGATGAGGGATAGCCCAGATCGGGGTTTACTGGGTAACTGGCACAGTTGAACCCATGCCTGACAAACAGGCTATCGAACTCACAAACGGAGTAAACAGCCTTCACAAGGTAGCTTCTGCAATCACTTTCAACCAAGGATCCAAGCTGAACCCAGGTTTTGCCGGGAGCATAAGAGGTTGGCGTATAGCTGACCGGACTGCCGGGATTAGTGATGTCGATGACCCTTGCCACAGTAATTCCCTCAGCCTGATGCTCAAATCCTAACCAGTTGTTCTCTGCATCCAACGACTGGATGTTGCATAACCTCACCTCCCAGGTCACGGAATCTTCCCTTCCCTCGGTGGTTGGTGTAATTGCCGTAAACTCAACGGAAGGGGGAGTGTAAGTGATCGTTTTTGAGGCGGAACTGCTTGCTGTGATCCCTGTCCCGTCAGCATAATACTGATACCTCCCGGTTGCATATATCTGATATGAATAATCTCCCAAAGCTTTGCAGGATGGTGAGGCATAAAAGGCAATCCGGTCACGATTCAAGTAACAATCATAATGATCAGCATAACCCCAGGTCGGATTTCGGACAAAGATCAGGCGAGTTCCCAAACCACTGATATCAATTAATGGATCCGGAATAATATCAGTTTGATATCCACCATTATCTTTAATGTAAGCGTGACGCGCGCTTCCGGTTTCGTAAACAAATCCTTCAGGGAGTATAAACGTCATAGAGTCCAATACACAATAAGGTCTGATTTCATTCTGGAACATATTGTCCCCGCCACAAGGATCAAGAGAACGATAGATATATCCGTCATATAAAAATGAATTACATCCTTGCAGGATTATCTGCTGATAAGATGTCGTTAAAAGAAAAGGATAGTTGGTTCCTAATATATTGAACGTACACCCCAAGTCGTTACAAAATTTTTCGTAGCCCTGTTCTTTCCAGTAAAAGCGACCCCGAAAAGCCGGGACCGTCTCCCAATCGTACCGGGCTACATTCCTAACCTGGGCGATGATGACGTATTTGAGAGCATCGCCTTCGGAAAAGTTCATTCCCTCCAAACACTTTCCGGGAGAGGTGAGGTCTCCGAAGTAGGTAGTCAGGTAGCATGTTGTCCCATTGGTTATCTGCGGAGAGAGGTTGATGCATGTATCCCAGCAGGCATTCTGCTTGTCGTAATAGAACAGGCTGTCGGCAATCACCGTAAAGAAAAGCTGGGTTCCCCAGTTCCCGGGCATTTGGTTGTGCTGTAAACGGAAGTAAAGGCTGTCGATGGTAGAGTTCAGGGTTCCGGAAGCTTCGATGCGGATGGTGTCCTTTGCCATGGCATTGTCGAGCCGCAAACCCGGAGCGGTGGGTGCAATGTGTGTACTACAGGTTGAGTTGGTCCACCCCATGGTAGTTCGCTTAACTGATAAGGTTGAGATATAGGGATCGGCACAATCTCCTATCGGGCACTGGATACCAAAAATAGGAGATGTTGAACACCAGTATGAGAAGTAACGGTCGGGGTACAAGGTCTTATGGCACCAGAAAAACAGCCCGGTGGAGATTGAGGCAAGCGGAGCCGGATTTTCCTCGCACACCACCCTGATCGGGATACGGAACGTTCCTCCCGATAAGATCCGGCTTTTATCGAGGTAATAGATAGCCGTATCTCCGCTGATATAAGGAGTCCCTATACTGATGTTCTTAAAGGTTGCCGTTCCGCTGGATATGGTTACACCAGGCAGTAAAATCACTTTATAAATCACGGAGTCGCTCGGACATCCCTGGTTAGAAACCCGGGTAGTGGTAGATACGGTTTGCTCCATCCAAACGGTTTGTCCGTCATAGATATCAGGAGGCATTAAATGCTGGGTTGTGACCGTGTTGTAGGTCTGGAATATCAGCAGGTTTCCGTTTGGAACCCAATGTACGTCATAGGGGTCCAGGCACTGGTCGGTGTAGTTATAGCCAAAGCGAAAGGCCTGGTAGGCATTGTTGGTCCACCCATACCCGCAACTGCTATGGGAAGGAATCGAACTTACGGCTGCCTGCCAGTCGTAGTATGTATGTGCTTTAATAGTGATACTCTTGCCTACGGGCAGGTCGTCGAAAAATCCATCACCATCAAAGTCTTCCAGCCCCACCCCCGGCCCATCAGGGTCAAATGTGTATGGGAATGTAGTATAATAAGCATACCTGCCATCAGCAGCTCCGGGAGCATAGTTGTAAGAAGCGGGGAGGTAATTTCCGGAAACCGAAAAGGAGTCAATTTTATTGAGCCAGCCTGAATTGGGATAGTAGGTGGAACCTCCGGATGAGAATCCGGCAAGCACATGCAGATCGAATGCAGTGCCGTACCCGCTTCCATTATTTGTAACAGTGAATTCTACATATCCCGAGTTGTCGATGAATCCCCAGTCTTTGCGGCTTCCGGTAAACGTGATGTTGATGATAGTGGATCCGGCAGCCGGGGAGACCGACGGGAAAGCAGTATAATAGTTGCAATATTGGTTATTGCATCCCCAGGCTGCTTTGAGGGTGGACTGCCCGTTGCCGCAACTCACCAGTTTGACGGTCTCCGAAACCACCACAAATTCTCCATAATCAAAGAGGTTATTTCCTCCCGGGAAATCAGACCCGGTGATGATGATGGTATCGACAATGGTTGGTCCCGGTCCAACATAGGGATGAAGCGTGCCGATGCTCGTGGATAATACCTGGATGTCGGTGGTGTGGCTGTCCAACAGGATCAGCGTATCCATTGAGGCGTTCAGCCCTTGCTGGTCAATCGTGATATCTCTGGTTACTGTCTGACCGAGAGGGATAGAGGCTGAGGCATTGGTGATGTTGGAGATCACCAGTACCGGGAAATAGTAGTTCTGGAGGGGGATGTCAAACCCGCTGTAATTGGAGCTATTATAGGTTACAATGTAGTTAAAATTCTCAGTGTTGGTGTACCCGCAGATCAACCCGGCATCATACGTGATCGTGTGGGCAGTGTTGTTCACGATATCGGGAAGGGTGAAGGTAGGCTGGTTCAGGTTTGTGATGTTGAGTTGTGTTGCGCCGGTAACCGACCCTGGGGTATAGAGGCATCCGGTAGGGAGATCAACCAGTAATACGGCTCCCGACATCGTAGCCCCGGTTGTGTTGGCGATCAGCAATGAGAAGGTGCCATCTTCATGACAAATCACAAGCGATGCCGGTTTCCCGGTTGCTGAGACCAGCACCTGGGCAATCAGAGAACCAGTGGCCGGTGCAAACAGGAGCAGAAGGATGATTAAGCGGATAAAATGCCTGGTTGTCATGAATATTTAGCCGGTATAACAGGATAAATATAAACATTATTTCAATACGGGTTGTTAGGGGAATAACATAACTTGACTTTCTAGATATATTAGTGTATATTTATACCCTTAATATTTTCTTTTATTTCATATCATAATCATATTAGTCATGAAATCATATTTTCAATCCTGTCTCATCCTCCTTCTGGTAATCTTTGGCGCCAGACCATCGGAATCCTACGCACAATCGGCCTCTTCAGAATGGTCGGGGAATTTCTTATACACCCTTTACCCGGTCACCGGGTTTAACATTTCCTGGATAGAGACCATTCCGTTCCTCTCCTGGCAGAAACCGGAACTTCCGTTAGGAGGGACACCCCCAGGCCTGATCGGATATAACATTTACCGGAATAACATCTTTCTGATCAATCTTTCCGGAATAGATACAACCTGGTATTACGAGTATCAGAACCTGGAACCGGGAGAATACATTTATGCAATTACCGCCTATTACGACCTCACCCCTTACGGCCTCCCTGGTCAGTTTGGTGAATCAGATGCTGTCGTTGATACAATTCAGATGTTCTGTTTCAGTATCCTGCCTTTTGAAGAACAGTGGGATTACGGCTGCTTTGCTTATAACACATGGGAATTCGAACCTGCCCAGGAAAACTGGTCCATCGCTTTAACGGACGGAAACCCGATACCGGCGGCTGCGTTTACAGGAGTTCCTCAGATAACGACCTATTCCTCCCGGCTGAAATCCAAATTTCATTGTCCGGGAATGTACTTCTGTGCTTCTCTTTACCTTGATTTTGATTACAAACTGGAAGATCTGACTGCCGGTTCAACAGAAAAAATGTTTGTCGAGATGTATTATGACAGTACCTGGCATACCCTGTTGGAATTGACAAACCAGGGTTCCACGGGATGGATACATCACTCGGTCAACATTTCAGAACTCCTTCCCTCTGCCTGTCAGATTGGCTTCCGGGCTGAAGGGGAGAATTCATCCAATATCTATGCATATATGATCGACAATATCCAACTCTATGCAATCTGCCATCCTCCACTCAATACTTCCCTCAATTTTTCAGGTGGAAATGTCGTAACAATCAGTTGGAAACCACCCTGCGACCCTCAGAAAGCGGATAGTACTTATTTTCAATATTTCATCATGAGAACCGATTCCTCAGGGCTACCTCCCTTTGTACAAATTTCCTCCGTTATTACCGATACCTTCTTCAATAATTACATTGCCCCAGATCAGTTGGGAGGACATTTCAGGTATTACGTATTGGCCGAACATATGCACACCGGTACGGGCATGTGTTTTGGAGTTGGAGATACTGTAAATTACATCCCAATCTTAGGAATTCCCGGTCAACCTTCTTACGATCCGGTACTCTACCCCAATCCTGCCAATAATCAGGTTATAATTGAAAACGCCAGACAAGGATCTGAGATTTTCATTTTTGATTTCTTGGGAAGGACAATGCTGAACAGAGAAACAACATCAGATGAGAAGTTGGTTGTGGATGTCTCTTCCTGGCCGGCGGGAGTCTATTTTGTGAAGATTTCAACCCGGGAGAAAAGCGTTGTTCGGAAACTGTCCGTTTTACACTAAGTTCCCTCCCAGATAGGTCCAAGATCAGGTTTATGGAGATTCGTTTTCAGCCCGTCTTAGATTCGTCTTTCGTTCGTCTTTCGTTCGTCTTTGCTTCGTTATTCCCTTAGTATTCCTTTCATTTTCATTTCATCTTCTTTAGATACAGATATCATTCCCATCGACGTATCCCATATCCCGCATTCCGTATCTCGTATCCCGCATCCCGCATCTCGTTAATTTTGTACCTTTGCGTCACGAAAAAAAACCACAAAAAATAGCTTAATTATGAGTGAGAATGTTGAGAAAGTCCGTTGTCTGATCATCGGATCAGGCCCGGCTGGCTACACAGCAGCCATCTATGCCGCACGTGCCGACCTGAAGCCCATTATGTACCAGGGCATGCAACCTGGCGGACAACTGACTATTACTACTGAAGTCGAAAATTTTCCCGGCTACCCCGATGGAATTGACGGTCCGGAGATGATGGAACAGTTCAAAAGGCAAGCCGAAAGGTTTGGTACCGACATCCGGTTTGGGGTAGTCACCAACGTTGATTTCTCCAATCGTCCGTTTAACGTCGAAGCCGATGATGGAAAAACCCTTGAAGCCGAAACTGTCATCATCGCCACTGGCGCTTCTGCCAAATGGCTGGGATTGCCATCCGAACAGAAATTTATGGGAATGGGGGTTTCGGGATGCGCTACATGTGACGGATTCTTCTACCGTGGAAAAGATGTCGCCATTGTTGGTGGCGGTGATACTGCCGCTGAAGAGGCAACCTACCTTGCCAAGCTTTGCAAAAAGGTTTATATGATCCACCGCCGTGATGAACTGCGTGCCTCAAAAGCCATGCAGCATAAAGCACTCAATACCCCCAACATAGAGATACTATGGGATTCAGTCCCTGAAGAAGTATTGGGAGATGATGCAGGTGTGACAGGCCTAAGGGTAAAAAATGTTAAGACCGGTGAAGAGCGTTTACTGGATGTATGGGGATTTTTTGTCGCCATCGGCCACAAGCCAAACACAGAGGTATTCCAGGGGCAGGTCGAACTCGACGAGACCAATTACATCAAAACGATTCCCGGGACGGCTACAACCAATGTGGAAGGTGTGTTCGCATGCGGAGACGTGCAGGATCATCATTACCGACAGGCAGTCACCGCAGCCGGATCAGGGTGTATGGCAGCGATTGAGGCAGAGAGGTTCTTGTCGAGTTAAGAACCCCCAAACCCCCTAAAGGGGGCTTACTTCTCCCTTCGGGAGAATATAACTGCGAAGCAGAACAAAGCCCCTGGCGAGCCGAAGCAACGAGCGAAGCGACGTGCATGCGAAGCAAACTGGGATTTAGGGGCAAACAGAGGATTTAGGGACGGATAAGGCATTTTGAGAACTGATAGGATAACTGGATTACACATGATAACATTTTTCAAAAGCACTTCTTCCTGGTACGCGGTTGAGACCAACAACTCACTTGCTTCCGAAGACCAGGAGAAATTGGTATGGCTTTTCGGGGATGCAAAGTCGGTAGATCAACAGGAAATACCGGGTGAGTTTATTGGCCCACGGAAGGAGATGATCACTCCCTGGAGCACTAACGCCGTGGAGATCACACAAAATATGGGAATTCTGGGGATAAAGCGAATTGAGGAGTTTACAGTCGGCAGTTCGCAGTCGGCAGTTGGCAGCACAAAGCCTTCAATCGATGCTGATGATCCACGTCTCACGTCTCACGTCTCACGTCTTACGAGCTTCGATCCCATGCTCCAACAACGCTATACAAACCTGGATCAGAAGTTGTTCCTCATCGAACGAAAGCCTGATCCGGTTGTCGAATTGGAGGATATTGCCGCATATAACAGATCTGAAGGGTTGGCGTTGAGTGATGAAGAGGTTGAGTACCTGGAGTCGCTTAGTAAAAAGATTGGCAGGAAACTGACGGATAGTGAAGTGTTCGGCTTCTCTCAGGTGAATTCGGAGCATTGCCGCCATAAGATCTTCAACGGAACCTTCATCATCGATGGGAAGGAGATGACAGAATCGCTGTTTGATCTGATCAAAAGGACCTCGAATAAGCATCCTAATTACCTGGTTTCGGCATACAAGGATAACGTCGCTTTTATCGATGGACCTGCGATAGAGCAGTTCGCCCCGGCAAGACAGAATGTAGCCGATTATTTTGTCATTCTGGATATTGATTCGGTCATTTCGCTGAAGGCGGAAACCCATAATTTTCCAACAACGGTAGAGCCATTTAACGGTGCCGCAACCGGTTCCGGAGGAGAGATCCGTGACCGGATGGCTGGTGGCAAGGGAAGTATCCCTATCGCAGGGACTGCCGTATACATGACATCCTATCCACGACTGGAAGGCGGACGTTCTTGGGAAAAAGCCGTCGAGCCGCGGAAGTGGTTATATAAAAATCCTGAAGATATCCTGATCAAGGCCTCCAACGGAGCGAGCGATTTTGGGAACAAATTTGGTCAACCTGTAATTTGTGGAAGTGTTCTCACATTTGAACACGCCGAGAACGGAAAAACTTACGGATATGACAAAGTGATCATGCTGGCTGGCGGGATTGGTTTTGCAAGAAGAGAGGACAGCTTGAAAGATATTCCAGAAGGGGGAGAAAAAATTGTGGTGCTGGGCGGGGATAACTATCGCATTGGCATGGGTGGAGGCGCAGTGTCGTCTGTTGCCACCGGTGAATATGGGAATTCCATTGAGCTGAACGCCGTACAACGCTCCAATCCCGAGATGCAGAAACGGGTCTTCAATGCGATCCGTGCCATGGCCGAACTTGGCAAGAATCCGATCGTTGCCATCCATGACCATGGAGCCGGCGGACACCTGAACTCGATCTCGGAGCTGGTGGAAGCTACCGGGGGAACCATCAGCATCGATGCTCTTCCTATTGGCGATCCGACACTTTCCGACCGGGAAATCATCAGCAACGAATCGCAGGAACGGATGGGGCTGTTAATCCATGAGCAGGATCTCTCATTACTAAAAGAGATTGCCGAGCGTGAACGGGCTCCTCTCTATGAAGTTGGTGTGACCCGAACGGATCATGAGCTGGTATTCGAAGACAACCGCTCCGGTATCAGGCCCATCGACCTCAGCGTAGACGATTTCTTTGGCAAACCGCCAAAAACCATCATGAGGGATTCCACGGTCGCATCATCGTTTAAACCAGTTGACAGTGGGCAGTGGGCAGTGGGCAGTGGGCAGTGGGCAGTGGGCAGTTTGCAGGTAGCAAAAGACACTTCACGTCTCACGTCTCACGTCTCACGTCTTACCATTGTTGACCTTTTAATACAGGTCCTCCAGTTAGAAGCCGTCGCTTGCAAAGACTGGCTGACGAATAAGGTCGACCGGGCTGTTTCGGGGAAGATTGCCAAACAGCAAACCTGTGGTCCAATCCAACTGCCTTTGAACAACCTGGGCGTCACGGCGCTGGATTACCAGGGCGAAAAGGGAATCGCCACCTCCCTGGGGCATGCTCCGGTAGTGGCCCTGGTTAATCCGGCAGCGGGTTCACGACTCTCCATAGCCAAAGCGCTGACAAACATTGTTTGGGCTCCCCTGACACATGGTCTACAAGGTGTTTCCCTCTCTGCAAATTGGATGTGGCCGGCAAATAATCCCGGAGAGGATGCACGGTTATTTGAAGCTGTAAAAGCAGTAAGTGATTTTGCTGTCGCCTTAGGGATCAATATTCCTACAGGGAAAGATTCCCTCTCTATGACCCAGAAATATCCCGATGGGTCGGTAGTCTATTCACCCGGCACAGTGATCATCTCTGCCGTAGCCGAAGTGGCAGATGTAAAGAAGGTAATAAGCCCCAACCTAGTGCCTGATAAACAGAGCTTTCTGGTCTATATCCCGTTTTCTAGTGGTTTATATCATCTGGGCGGAAGCAGCCTCGCACAGGTGTTGAATAAAATAGGCGACAAAGTTCCAGATGTCTCTGATCCTGACTATTTCAGTCAGGTTTTTGACGCACTCCAAAACATGGTCTCAGAAGGCTCTATCCTGGCCGGGCACGATGTGTCGGCCGGCGGTTTGATCACAACGCTTCTGGAGATGGTCTTTCCACTTGATGGATGGGGACTTGATCTCGACCTTTCCGGATTGGGTGAACCAGATCCACAGATGCTGCTCTTCAGTGAGAAACCGGCGGTTGTTATCCAGGTAAAGGACATGGCAGCATTGACCCAACTTCTTACCTCATCCGGCATCCGGCATCAGGCCATCGGGAAACCGATTGTAAACCCAATGATGAACATAAATCTGGGGAATGATCAGTTAACGTTTAAGGTCAACGACCTCAGGGATACCTGGCTTAAAACATCTTACCTCCTCGACCGGTTTCAGTGTGGAGACGAACTTGCACTAAAACGATTTAACAACTACAAAAAACAGTCACTGAAATTTGGTTTTCCTGAACTGTTCGCAGGATTGTTCAGTGCGTATGGCATTGATCCCAAACGGCGGACGCCTTCCGGGATCAAAGGAGCGATCATCAGGGAAAAGGGAGTGAACCGCGATCGCGATATGGCCTGGGCGATGTACCTGGCCGGCTTTGACGTGAAGGATGTACATATGACCGACCTGATTTCGGGCCGTGAAACCCTTGAAGACATAAACTTCATCGCTTTCGTTGGGGGATTTTCCAACAGCGACGTACTCGGTTCGGCAAAAGGATGGGCAGGTGCATTTCTATACAACCCAAAGGCAAAGGAAACCCTGGACCGATTCTACGCCCGGACTGACACACTTAGTCTTGGTGTATGCAATGGCTGCCAGTTACTGGTTGAGTTGGGATTGATCTATCCCAACCATGAAGCACAGCCAACGATGTTGTGGAACGACTCCCACAAGTATGAATGTGCTTTTGTCAATGTTACAATCCAGGAAAATAGTTCAGTCATGCTGGGAACACTTTCAGGATCGCGCCTGGGAATCTGGGTCGCACATGGAGAAGGGAAGTTCAACTTCCCATTAACCGAGAACCAGTATCAGATCCCGGCGAAGTTTAGTTACTCCGGTTACCCGGGAAATCCCAATGGCTCGATGTATGATGCAGCTGCGATCTGTTCCGAAAACGGACGTCACCTGGCAATCATGCCTCACCTCGAAGATTCTGTGCTGCCATGGCAATGGGCCTACTATCCTGTTGACAGGGAGAAGGATCAGGTCACACCATGGATCGAAGCTTTCGTCAATGCACGGCGATGGATAACTGGAACGCATCGCCAACCCCCATCACTAGATTAAAAGGTAATAAATAAAAAATAACGAATGAACAAGACAGTCCTCATCACTGGCGCGACAGCCGGTTTCGGCAGAGCGACCGCTATTAAATTCGCAGAACACGGATACCGTTGTATCATAACCGGACGTCGCAAAGAGTTGCTTACGGAGCTTGAACATGAACTTCGACAGACCTTTAATACGGAGGTACTAACGCTTCAGTTTGATGTCAGGAAGCTGGAGGAGATTGAAAAGGCAATTGATTCTTTGAAGGATGAATGGAAGGATATCGACGTGCTTGTGAACAACGCAGGGCTTGCTGTTGGCCTGAACCCGATCCATGAAGGAGTGATAGATGACTGGGAGAGGATGATTGATACGAATGTGAAAGGGGTACTCTATATGACCCGGATTGTAGCTCCGCTGATGGTTGCAAAGGGGAAGGGGCACATCATCAACATTGGCTCCATTGCCGGGAAAGAGACATATCCAAACGGGAATGTTTATTGCGGGTCAAAATTTGCGGTGGATGCCATCACGAAAGGGATACGTATCGACCTTCTCACGCATGGGATCAAGGTGACTCAGATTGCGCCCGGTGCGGCCGATACGGAGTTCTCGCTTGTTCGCTTCAAAGGGGATCAGGAACGTGCCACTCATGTCTATGACGGATTCATCCCACTCTACGCCGAAGATGTAGCTGAAGTAACCTATTACGTTACCACGATGCCAGATCATGTGAATATAAACGATTTGGTTATCATGCCCACAGCCCAGGCGAATGCCACGACTATCGTGAGACGTGGGACGTGAGACGTGAGACGTGGGACGTGGGACGTGGGACGTGAGACGTGAGACGTGGGACGTGAGACGTGAGACGTGAGACGTGGGACGTGAGACGTGAGACGTGGGGAGAGTATGCAATAAATCGTTTATCGTGTATCTGGCATCCGGCATCCTAATTTCTATTTTCACCATTTCACTATATAACTATATAACTATTTTCATTATCATTGTACCAGCAACCCTGGGACCAACCACCACATAAACTGTTAATTATGGAAGTAACACGCATTTTTGACCTTCTTCCCTACTACGAAGGGAAATTCAAACCAAAGGATGATGTGATCGCATCCAAAGAGGATGGTAAATGGAGAAAGATCAGTATCAAAGAGTATCGGGAACTTGCTGATAGCATCAGCTATGGATTTCTGGCCTTGGGTGTTCAGCCGGGCGACAGGATTGCCCAGATCAGCCCCAACCGAGTGGAATGGAATATAGTCGACATGGCCATTCTCCAGATAGGGGCCATCCATGTCCCCATCTATCCCACCATCAGTGAATCGGATTACAAACATATCCTGGGGCATGCCGAGGTGAAATTTGTATTTGTTTCCGGGAATGAATTACTCCGTAAGATTAAACATATTCTGCCCGAGGTTCCTTCCATTGAGGGAATCTATACGTACAAGGACCTCCATGAATACAAACATCTGAGTGAGCTTATCGAATTAGGAAGGCAAAATCCGAATCCGGAAAAGTTAAATGCATTGAAAGCATCTATCTCACCCGATGATGTTACAACCATTATCTATACTTCCGGTACAACAGGTACCCAGAAAGGGGTTATGCTGACGCATAACAACTTGGTTTCCAACTTTAAAGCAGCCTCCTATATCCCCCCATATGGAGAAGAACATTATGCAGTAAGTTACCTTCCCCTCTGCCATGTCTATGAGCGGATGCTGAACTACGTTTACCATTACTTAGGAATTTCCATCTATTATGCTGAGAATATGGGCACGATAACAGATAACATGAAGGAGGTTCATCCCCATATCATGTCAACCGTGCCTCGCTTGCTCGAAAAAGTGTATGATAAACTGGTGACTACGGGTCAAAAGCTGAAAGGTCCGAAAAGTTGGATTTTCTGGTGGGCGTTCCATCTGGCCCTGCGGTATGAACTGAATGGCGCCAACGGTTGGTTCTATGAATGGAAACGAAGGCGTTACGACAAGTTGGTGTATGCAAAATGGCGGGCAGCACTTGGCGGAGAGATTGGCATTATGGTATCAGGCGGTGCAGCGATGCAGCCCCGACTGGGGCGCCTCTTTACCTGTGCCGGGATTAACATCCTGGAAGGCTACGGGTTAACGGAAACATCCCCGGTGATCGCCGTGAGCAATTTCGACAAGGATGGCATCAAATTCGGAACAGTTGGGCCCCCATTGAGAGGGGGAGAAGTTAAGATTGCCGACGATAGTGAGATCTGCGCCAGGGGACCCTTCGTCATGAAAGGGTACTATAAAGATGAACAGATGACCCGAGAGGCGATTGATAGTGAAGGATGGTTTCATACCGGCGATCTGGGACACATCGAGCCGGAAGGACAGCTGAAGATCACGGGCCGGAAAAAAGAGTTGTTCAAAACCTCTTTTGGGAAATATGTGAGTCCGCAAATTATTGAAGATAAATTTAAAGAATCCATCTTCATCGATCAACTGATGGTGGTGGGGGAGAACCGGAAATTTGTTGGAGCCCTTATCGTTCCTGACTTTTCTTTCCTGAAGTCGTACTGTGAACGCAAGGAAATTCCATTTGGATCCAATACCGAAGTGATTGCCAATCCTGTTATCCGGAAACGATTGCAAACGGAGGTTAATAAATATAACAAGCAGTTTGGTGACACTGAAAGAATAAAGACCTGGGACCTTCTTAACTCGGAATGGACGTTGGAAAATGGGGAAATTACTCCGACCATGAAGCTGAAACGTCCTTTCATCTACAAGAAATATGAAGATAAAATCAAGCAACTTTTTGATTGATACAATGAATGAAACCGATTACCCGGCTATTTGATTTACTCGATCTCTTCAGAGATGAATACAGCCATAAACACGACCTCTTTCTGTCAAAATCAGAGGGTGAATGGCATGCTATCTCTGCGTCCGATTATGTGAGTCTGAGTAACTATCTGAGCCTTGGGTTGCTTGAGTTAGGCGTTACACCAGGTACCCGTATCGCCACCGTAATGGCTAACTGTCCTGAATGGAACCTGTGTGACATGGCTATCGGCCAGGTCGGGGCTATCCAGGTTCCGATCTATCCTACAATCAGCGAAGAGAGTTACAGCTATATATTTAAAGATGCCAATGTTGAATACCTGATCATTTATAATCAGGAGACCTGCAGCAGAATCAGGAACATCGTTAAGGAACGCTCCTCTATAAAAGGGGTTTTTTCCATCCAGAAAGTACGAGGAGTCCATTTGTGGACTGATCTTCTGGAGATAGGCCGGAAGTCGATCCGAACCAGGGAGCTGGAAAAGATCAAATCAAGTATTCGTCCGGAGGATATCGTCTCTATCATCTATACATCAGGAACTACGGGTCGGCCAAAAGGGGTGATGCTCTCACATGGCAACTTTGTCTCAAACTTTACGGAGTGCGCTAAGATATCCGATTTTACCAGCCATGAAAAAGCGCTTAGTTTTCTGCCACTGTGTCATGTCTATGAACGGATGTTGAATTACGTGTACCAGTATCTTGGGATGTCGGTCTATTATGCAACAGCATTGGATCAGGTTCCTGAATACCTGAAAGAGGTTAGGCCCCATACCTTTGCAGCAGTTCCAAGGGTGTTGGAAAAGATATACAACAAAGTTGTCTCTGAAGGGAGAAACTTAACGGGGTTTCGGCGAAGTGTATTTTTCTGGGCACTTCGTCAGGGCCATAAATTTGAGCTGAATCGCGCACAAGGGTGGTTTTACGAGGCAAAACTTTTTATTGCGAATTTCCTGGTTTTTGACAGGTGGCGCAAAGCGCTGGGAGGGAATGTAAGGCTAATTTCATCTGGAGGTGCATCGCTCCATCCTCATTTGGCCAGGATTTATTGGGCTGCCCGGCTTAAGGTGTTGGAAGGGTATGGGCTGACTGAAACGTCCCCTGTGATCGCTGTACAGAATATGAATCCAGGAGGCGTGAAGTTCGGTACGGTTGGACCGGTATTGCCAGGTGTGCAGGTGAAATTTGCAAGCGATGGGGAGATTCTCTGTAAAGGGCCAAACCTGATGAAGGGTTATGTGAACCGGCCCGAACGAACCCGGGAGGTGATTGATTCTGATGGCTGGTTCCATACCGGGGATATAGGAGTGATGATTGATGGGAAATACCTCCAGATTACAGACAGGAAGAAGGAGATATTTAAAACATCCACAGGAAAATATATCGCCCCCCAACCGATTGAACAACGATTTGTTGAATCTCCGTTCATCGACTACATACTGGTACTGGGAGAGGATCGCAAATACACTGCAGCCCTGATTGTCCCTAACTTTGATCATCTGAAAAGCTGGTGTAGAGTAAAACGGATACCCTACCGCTCAAATAAAGAAGCAATTTCTGATAAGAATATTATACTCCGGATCCATGAAGAGGTGACCCGAATAAATCGTGAACTTGGGCAAACGGATAAGATCAAAAAGTTTAGATTGCTGCCTGACGAATGGACCATTGAGTCAGGAGAGCTCTCGCCCACGTTGAAACTTCGGAGAAAATTTATCCAGGAGAAATATTACATAGAAATCGAAGAGACATACAGGTCACCGGAATACAATTATAGGGAAGAACCTCTTTCGTGAAGGATTCGATAGATCAGCTCTTTCATAAGCTCTCCGTCGGTCGCCGATACATTATCAACTCCTTTTGATTTCAGATCATACTCCCGGAGCATTCCGATAATAGATTTCACCTTTGCTGATGAGTAGTTTCGTGCCGTATTTTCGTAATCCTGCAGAAAGAAGGGATGTACGGCCAGGACTGAAGCTGCATTATTCCTGGATTTATCCTGCAGATGCTGATATAAAAGCACTTTGGAAAAGAAAGAGAAAAGGATGGGGATCACCTTGACAAGGGGGTTTTCGCGGGGGTTGGAACCAAAATAGCTGATGATCTGGTTAGCTTTGAATACATGTTTTGCTCCAAGCGCTTTCTGTAGTTCAAAGACGTTAAAGTCCTTACTAATCCCAATGTACTTTTCTACAAAGACCTCATCAATTTCAGTTCCATGAGGAATGTTGATGATCAATTTCTGAATCTCATTCGTGATCTTCGACAGATCGGTTCCCAGAAATTCGGTCAACATGAAGCAGGCTTTTGCAGAGATTGAGTACTTTCTTTGCGTTACGTAGGTTTCAATCCACCCTGGAATCTTGTTATCGTAAATACGGGGAGATTCAAACAATACCCCATGCTTGTCAACGGCTTTTGCAAGACTCTTTCGTTTGTCGACTTTTCCATATTTATGGCAGAGTACCAATAGGGTAGATGACAAAGGTTTCTGGACGTAGGCTGTCAGGGCTTCCAGATCTTTGACCTCCTGAGCCTCTTTGACGATCAACACCTGGTAATTGGCCATCATTGGATACCTCTTGGCGTAGTTGACGATTGTGGGGGCATCCACATCCCTGCCATAAAGAATGGTCTGGTTGAATTCCTTTTCTGTCTCAGTCAATACATGCTCTTCAATGTAATCGGAGATGGAATCAATATAATAGGCTTCATCCCCATGCAACAGATAGACCGGATGGTAGATCTGATTTTTTAGGTTCTGGATAAGTTGATCGAACGTCATGCCGGTGGTTATGTCCCTTCCTCTGCAAATTTAATCGATTTGTCATATTTTTCCGTAAGTTTGTTACATAGATGCATCCACTGAATCTGCCATCGTTTGAACTTCGCCTCCGGGAAGGTGCCGGGAAGACTACAGAGGTATTTGATCCGTTACGTAAAAAATTTGTAAAACTTACACCGGAGGAGTGGGTGAGACAACACATGCTTAATTACCTGACGGCCCATCGCAATTTTCCACCCTCACTGATCGGGGTTGAAGTTCTCCTGAAGTACAATAATCTGATAAAACGTAGTGATATTGTGGCCTTTGACCGGAAAGGGGATCCGCTACTTGTAGTAGAGTGTAAGGCTCCTTCTGTGTCGTTGACTCAGGATGTATTTTACCAGATCGCCATGTACAATCATGCATTGTCGGGGAAATTCCTGGTTGTATCGAATGGGTTGGTTCACTATAGCTGTCAGATGGATCCCGACAGTTCCCGGTGGACTTACCTGACAGAAATCCCCGACTTCACCAAGATTTGCTCATAGATGATAAAAAATCTTATCTTTACCTCCTGTCAGGATTCTTGCCAATTGTTTTAATAAACACACGTATAATCCTGATTGTCTGATGATGGCCCTACAAGATCACATCCTGCCAGCGGTGAACCGGATCGATGCCCTATTTAAGGAGATCGACCTTGCGAATTACTATCTTTCGATGCAGATCGGAGAGAAGAGCTTTTCCTATTGCATCCTGGATAGTGTAAACAACAAATATATCGGAGTAGGGGAGTTGAGGTTGCCGATAACCAAAGGTCCGGGCGAGCAGGAGATCAGGCTTCCTTTCGAGTCTTTTCTGGCAAAGGTGCTCACAGCACTTCCGGTATTGAAGAAGAAGTTCAAGTCCTCAAAAGTGATATGGGAGGGCAATAAATCCACCCTAGTACCCGAGCGGCTTTTTGAAAAGGGAGAGCAGCATAAAATCCTTTCATTTAATGTCCCCCTTGATCCGCAGGAGAAGGTCTTCCATGATTTGCTTCCCGACTTTCATATCGTGAATGTTTATGCGATACCGGAGAAAGCAAAAGAGATCATAGCCCGGACTTTCGGAGTGAATCACCTGCCTCACCTTTCCAGTGTTCTGATTGAGAGTATCTATCAAAACTATCATGAAGAATTGGTCCGTCCCAAAGTTTTTCTGCATGTTCGCGAAACACATTTCGATCTGGTCGTTATGGATCAATTCAAGCTATACTTTGCTAACACCTTTGAGTTTCGCCGTCCCGAAGACCTGGTGTATTTTGTCATCTTTTCCCTGGAGCAACTCGGTTTCAGCCAGGAGCAGGCGGAGGTTGTATTAATGGGAAAAATTACACGGAACACCCCACTATATAACCTTGTTTTCAAATACCTTCGGCGTGTTGAGTTTGCCAGGAGAAACCCCGGATGTGAATATAGTTTTGTATTCAACGAAATTCCACAGCATGCATATTTTCCCCTGCTAAATCTGAACCAGTGCGGATTATAAGCGGTTACTACAAAGGAAGACGACTTAACCCCCCTGCCAACCTGCCGGTCAGGCCAACCACCGATTATGCAAAGGAGGGTCTCTTTAACGTCCTGAATAACCTGATAGACTTTTCGGAAACAACGGTTCTGGATCTTTTTTCCGGTACCGGCAACATTGCTTTCGAGTTTGCTTCACGAGGGGCGCCATCAGTGCTGGCAGTCGATATCGAACGTCGCTGTGTAGATTTTATCAGCCAGACAGCAGAAAAGTTCGGAATGGAAGGGGTTAGGGCTATCCGGATGAATGTGTTGGTGTTACTGAAAATAGGAAAGGAACGTGCGGACCTTGTTTTTGCAGATCCGCCTTTCGGTATGGAAGGCATTGATACATTGCCCAACCTGATCCTTTCGTCAGGAATTGTGAAACCCGAAGGGATTCTGATCCTGGAGCATTCCGAAATGTATAGGTTTACCGATAACCCCTCATTTGATCAGTTAAGGGAATATGGGAAGGTCCACTTCAGTATTTTCAGGGGCACGCAGGATGAAGGTGAAGTTCAGTATTCATCCTCGTGAAAAAAGAAGTCGTCTTTGGTAGGATAATCAGGCCAGATATCTTCTATCCGTTCGTAGGTCTCTCCTTCGTCTTCTATCTCTTTTAAATTTTCAATCACTTCCTGTGGGGCTCCCGTTCTGATACACCAATCGATGAGTTCATCTTTGGTAGCAGGCCAAGGAGCATCTTCCAATTTTGAGGCGAGTTCTAACGTCCAGTACATAGGGTCTGCTTTGGATTCGTGCAAAAGTATAAAAAAAAAAATCAAAAAGTCAAGCCAAATTTTCACCTTCTTTTTTTCCGGGCCAGGCAATCTCTTCAGCATTGAATTCTTTGCCCAACTTTCGGGCCAAAACGAAGAGATAATCCGAAAGCCTGTTCAGATAACGGATGATGACAGGAGATACGGAAGAGTCTCTATGTAAACGTATTACGGTTCTTTCAGCCCGTCGACAAACTGTTCTGGCTATATGGCACCTCGAAACATGAGGATTACCTCCGGGCAGTATAAAGGATTTTAATGTTGGCAACTCCGCGGTCATCTGATCAATCTCTTTTTCCAGGAGGATGATCTCCTCTTCCTGAAATTCAGGCAATCCTTCGACTTTTTTTTCAGGATCGGCAGCTATGAGAGCTTCGGCGGTGAAAAGATTCTCCTGGATCCGGAGAAGCACCTCCCGGTCGTGTTCCAATTCAAGGTGATCCCGTAGCTGACCGATGAAAGCATTCAACTCGTCCAGGGTCCCATAGGCCTCTATACGGTTGTGGCTCTTGGAAATCCGCGTTCCGTTCAGGAGAGAGGTCTCTCCCATGTCACCGCCTTTGGTATAGATTTTTACCATGAATCTTTAAAAGATCACTTTTTAAGTCTCTTCGGGCCTACGCTCACGATCTCTTCCGGACATCCGGTGGTGAACATCTTGAAATTCTCAATATAACGCGAGACCAACGCGTCGTATTTCATCCAATATTCTCCTTTATTTCCCCATGCATTTTCAGGATCCAGAACATCTTCGGGAACATTCGGACAGGTACGGGGGATATCAAAGTTAAACAATTTGTCTTTCCTGTATTCCACGTTGTCCAGTTCCCCGTCGAGGACTGCATTGAGCATGTTTCGTGTATGGCGGATGCTGATACGTTTACCAATGCCAAATTTACCGCCAACCCATCCGGTATTCACAAGCCACACCTTCGCGCCGTGTCTTTCAATCTTCTTTCTCAGCAGATCGGCATAGAGATAAGGATGGTGGACCATGAACGGGGCTCCGAAACAGGCGCTGAACGTAATTTCCGGTTCAATCCCCAGCCCCAGCTCGGTTCCTGCAATTTTTGAGGTATAACCACTGATAAAATGGTAGATTGCCTGGTTCATGTCCAGGCGGGCAATTGGCGGCATCACTCCCTGGGCGTCACAGGTGAGGAAAATAACGTTTTTGGGATGTGCCTTGACCATCTTCTCAGGGATGGAATTGGGAATAAAATCCAGCGGATAAGAGGCCCTCGTGTTTTCAGTAATCAGTTCATCATCCAGGTCTATTTTCCGGGAGGTGGGATCAAAGACCACATTTTCCAGGATCGTCCCGAACCTTCGGGTACAGTCATAAATCTCCGGCTCATTTTCGGCCGACAACCGGATCACTTTGGCGTAACATCCTCCTTCATAGTTGAACACGCTTTCATCGCTCCAGCCATGTTCATCATCGCCGATCAGCTTTCTGTTGGGATCGGCCGAAAGGGTTGTCTTTCCCGTTCCGCTTAATCCGAAAAACAGAGCAACATCGTCTTTCTTGCCGATATTAGCCGAACAGTGCATCGACATGATGTCCTGGATGGGCATCAGGAAATTCATGATGGTGAATATCGACTTCTTTACTTCCCCGCCGTAAGAGCTATTGGCTACAATGGCGAGGCGTTTGGAGAAATCAATTACAATACCCGTTTCACTATTTGTGCCATCTATTCTCGGATCCAGTTTGAATGATGGAGAAGCGATCAATGTGAAATTGGGGATATGTGTCTTGTATTGTTCCAATGTTTTTAATGTCATAAACATATTTCTGGCAAACAGGCTTTGCCAGGCCGTATCGGTGATGATCCGGATGGGCATCTGGAAATCGGGGTCGGCTCCCACGAAGACATCCTGAACAAAGAGTTCTTCTCCCTGAAGGAACGCCTGGAGCCGGCTGAAGACCCCATCAAATTTTTCAGGAGTCATGGGGCGATTGTATTCCCCCCAGTCAATTTTATCTTCGGTGCTTGACTCCTTGACGAAGTATTTGTCATTTGCCGCTCTGGCTGTCCATTTTCCTGTATTGACGAGGAGTGGCCCTCCGTAGACAACCTTGCCTTCATTCCTGAACACAGCTTCTTCATATAGGGCAGCTTCGGGGAGGTTCCAGTAAACTCTATCGAGATGGACAAGGCCATGATTCTGGAGTCCATAAACACTTTTCAGGTCAGTAGCCTGCTTCTGTGCAGGAGTTTCAAATTTCAGATATTTTGACATCGTCTTCTATTTTATTTTCTGTGATTACAATTAAAGCCAATCCCGGGTCAGTTTCCGTTCACCGATATATAATTCATTCGGGGAATTTGGATCAATGGCCCATTTAATACGCTCAATGCCCTGTGTGATTTCTTTGATCGAACCACAGGTTGATAGTCTCAGGTACCCATCCAGTCCGAATTCCACCCCCGGAACCGTGATCACCCGTACTTTATCCAGTAGCAAATGGGCAAGTTGTGTAGAGTTTTTATTGTAGTTACTGAAGTCGACAAAACAATAAAATGTACCATCCGGTTTAGTGACTCTGATGCCTGTAAATGCATTTAGCTGTTCCATCATCACTTTAGTATTGTTTTCAAGCGTGGCACGAAGGCTCTCCACACTCGATTGGATGCCATTGATGGCGCCAACGGCTGCCACCTGCAATATCACCGACGGACCTGAAGTTTGATGGCTTTGAATATTTGTCATTACCTCAATGAGCTTTTTATTGGCAACGGCCCAGCCAATCCGGAATCCCGTCATCGCGTATTGTTTGGACACCCCGTTGATCAGGATGATTTTGGAATCATCGATACTTCCTTTAAGGTACTTGAGACAATTGGCTGCTTTTTTCCCACCAAACACCAGGCGATGGTAGATGTCGTCCATAATGAGGTAGATCCCGCGCTTCTGAGAAAATTCAACAATCTCTGCTATAAATTGCTCGGAGTAGACAACGCCGGTGGGATTGTTCGGACTGTTGATCATGATGGCTTTTGTATACGGACCGCAAACCTGTTCTATATCCTGCAGCCGAGGATAGAAGGTGCCATCTTCGGGATGTACCGGGACAGGAACAGCGCCACAAAGTTTTACCATTTCAGGGTAACTTACCCAGTACGGGGCAGGAAAAATCACTTCATCCTGCGGATCAAGGATCGCTTGCAAAGCAACCATTATAGATTGTTTTGCTCCTCCTGAAGCGATAACATTTTCAGGCGCTACCACCCGCCCGTACATATCCACCGTATAGCGGATAATTGCCTGTTTCAATGCTGGTATCCCATCTGCTGGGGTATAACGGATATCACCAGAATTTAATAAACTGGCAGCGGCTAAAATAGCATCTATTGGGGCTTTGCTCTTTGGCTCGCCAATACCCAGGTGAATAACCGGCTCCCCCTTGGCCCTGAGGATGGCTGCTGTTTCGTTAAGTTTGAGTGTGACAGACTCCGCGATTGATCTTCCGATAATACTGAAACTCATAATCTTTTATCTTTAAT
>Ga0268284_1000322_pt1 | contig 36739 bp, 45 predicted proteins | sample saktaG_14_FD_190137 | JGI IMG/M metagenome (GOLD analysis project Ga0268284, IMG submission 190137) | Saline water microbial communities from Sakinaw Lake, British Columbia, Canada - sak_2013_06_06_40m | ecosystem: Environmental > Aquatic > Non-marine Saline and Alkaline > Saline ...
TTTTGCTTCGCAAAACAAAAACAACAAAACTCAGTTAAGTTTTGAATTTTCATTTTGCTTCGCAAAACAAAAACAACAAAACTCAGTTAAGTTTTGAATTTTCATTTTGCTTCGCAAAACAAAAACAACAAAACTCAGTTAAGTTTTGAATTTTCATTTTGCTTCGCAAAACAAAAACAACAAAACTCAGTTAAGTTTTGAATTTTCATTTTGCTTCGCAAAACAAAAACATTTAAAAACAGAAAAGTATTCTAATAAGAATAAGAAAATTCATTCCGACGAGAACAATTACGAGGAGGATTTTTATTAGCTTTGGGCTAATAGTGAAAAAAAACGAAAATGGTAAAGCTGGGGAGATCATACCTGGCGGAGTTGTATTATCACAACCCGCATAATCTTTTGACCCATCGAGCTAATCCTCATTCTATCCATTCTTATCAAACAATCATTATATTCTCTGCTAAATGATCTGAAAAGAGGCGACAACATGATTCATTCTCAAAAATTACAAAACAAGAAAGGCATAACTATAAGGAGGAGATAACAATGAAATCACTAGGAAACCATTTGATAGTCGAGATGTACGAGTGCGATACTAAGATCATAAATAATCATGCGAAGGTCGAAGAGATTCTTGTAGAGGCAGCGAAGGCTGCAGGAGCCCACATAGTCCAGCAGGTATTCCACAAGTTCAACCCTCACGGAGTGAGCGGAGTGGTGGTCATAGCAGAATCACACCTCAGCATTCACACATGGCCTGAGTTCGGCTACTGCGCTATCGATGTCTTCACCTGCGGAGATACCATCGACAACAAGAAAGCAGTGGATTACATGAAGCAGATGTTCAAGGCCAAGTCAGTCTCGGTCATGGAGATGAAGCGAGGAGTGCTAAACCTTCCCATCGCCCAGATAAGGCACAAGCCCATAGGAGTGAAATAATGAGCGAGGAGAAATGGGTGAAAGACAGCTGGGATGAGAAGGAAGGCAGATGCCTCAGCGTCAAGATAAAGAAGACCCTTGATTCTTACAAGTCAAAATTCCAGAAGCTCGACATGTACGAGACCGAGTGCTTCGGCAAGATGCTTGTCCTTGACGGGACCATCCAGCTCACTGAGTTCGACGAGTTCGCCTACCATGAGATGATAACCCATGTGGCCATGAACACTCATCCAAACCCGAAGAAGGTTCTTATCATCGGCGGCGGAGATGGGGGCGTCGCAAGGGAGGCTTTCAAGCATAAGAGCGTTGAACAGGTTCATCTCTGCGAGATAGATGAAGAGGTCATAAACATAACCAAGAAATATGTCTCTGGATTGGCGAAAGGCTTCAACAACCCAAAGATGAAGATATTTATCGAGGACGGAGCTGCTTTCATAAGGGAGAGAAAGAACACCTATGACATAATAATCGTCGATTCTTCAGACCCATGGGGCCCTGCAGAGGTGCTTTTCAAGGAAGAATTCTACCAGGACCTGTTCGATTCACTGAAAAAAGACGGCATCGTAGTCTCCCAGTCCGAGAGCATGTACTATAACCGCAAATTGATCAAGAGGATGGTCGATTTCAACAAGAAGATATACCCTGTCGTAGAATATTACTATGCGCTTGTGCCCACATATCCATCCGGCACTATAGGGTTTTCTTTCTGCTCAAAGAAGTATCATCCGCTGAAGCATGCGAAGGATAAGAAGATAACTAATCTTAAGTATTACAGCCCTGAGATCCACAAGGCAGCCTTTGTGCTTCCTAAGTTCATGTCTGACCTGCTGAGGAAAGAATAAAGAACACCGGCATAGCATCACTCAAAGGGGCAATCATATCATGACTGCCATGATGCCACAATAGGCTAGGCAATCAAGAGCGTCACAATGAAAACATTCAAGCCAAAAGATTTCATCAGCCAAGAGCAATTGGATAGGGTGAAGTCTTTTGCCGAAGGAAAAGAAACGCCGTTTCTCGTCATGGACCTTGATATTGTCAGCAGGAAGTATGATGAGCTAAAAAGCATCCTTCCGATGGTGAAAGTGTATTATGCTGTGAAAGCCAATCCTATGGATGAGGTTTTGCTGCTCCTGGCAGAGAAAGGATCTAATTTTGACATAGCCACGAGGTTTGAGCTGGACCAGCTCCTAAAGCTCGGAGTCCCTCCGTCTCGCCTTAGCTTTGGCAACACGATAAAAAAAGAGAAGGACATCAAATATGCTTATGAGCAGGGCATCAGGCTTTTTGTAACAGACTCGCAGAACGATCTCAGGAAGATAATGAGGAGCGCTCCTGGCTCAAAAGTCTTTTTCCGCCTGAGCGTATCTGACATCTCATCAGAATGGCCTCTTTCAAGAAAATTCGGGACTGACAGCAAGACAGTCCTTGAGCTGATCCACGAAGCAAAGGAGTCAGGCCTAGTCCCATACGGGCTTTCTTTTCACGTCGGGTCCCAGAAGACCACATCAACTGTCTGGTCTGACGCAATCTACAAAAGCCACCAGATATTCATCGAGGCAGAGAAATTAGGGGTGAAGCTCAAGATGCTGAACCTTGGCGGAGGGCTGCCTGCCAATTATTATTCTCCTCACATCAAAGAAGACGGCTATGAGATGACTCTCAAGCCTTACAGCACCAAAGAATACGCTGAGTCGATAAAAAACGCTCTGTACGATGTCTTTGGAAAAAAGCTCCCAGAGATACTTATCGAGCCTGGAAGGTCTATGACTGGCGATGCAGGAATCATTGTGAGCGAGATAATCCTCATATCAAAGAAAAGAGACGTCCGCAGGAAGATGAATGACAATCTTCAAGATACTCACGGCAGGAAAAGGATCACCCTTAGCCCTATGAAACTGGATGTCAAGGAGCAGAAATGGGTTTATTTTGATGTCGGGAAGTTCGGCGGGCTCGCAGAGACCCTTGATGAATCAATAAATTATCCCATCTATGTTGAGCGTGAGGGCGCGCCTGAACTGGCAATACTAGCAGGGCCGACCTGTGACAGCGCAGACATACTTTATGAGAAGCATCCTTATTATCTGCCAGCAGACATTCAGGAAGGAGACATGGTCTATATCTTATCAACTGGAGCCTACACCCAGAGCTATTCAGCCATCTGCTTCAACGGAATACCGCCGCTGAAAGCTTATGTTCTTCCGAGGAAGCAAAAAAAGAATTAAAAACAGACTTCGGAAAAATCATCTCGGCCTGCTCTCTTGCCGATTTCTCGTTATAAATATTCCTTTCATGGAAATCGGAAGCTCGATTAGCCTTCGGCGCTATTCGCCTCGTTCGCAATATTGGCCGTGACGATAATTTTTCCTCATAGAAGCAAGTAAAACACCACAGGCAGCAAGAGGCAGCCCATTGCATGATTTCTAGGTATGTTTTTCAAAGGAGCGACAAGTCCTATGGCGGTTGATGTCATCATGACGAGCAGGCCGAGAGGGCCGTTCAGCACAAGACACATCCCAACGACAAATAGGATTATACAGCTGACCAGGAGCTTGTAGTTGATCTTAGATATCAGCTTCGAGAATTTCTTTGAGAGCGAAAGCGTGAGAAAAACTGCGATTGAGCCTGCTATGAGATAGACGGCGAGCAGCAGCAAAAATTCAGGAAGACCGACGGTCATCAGCTTTGAAAGAGCCACTATGCTCCCGTCCTTTGCCTTGTTGAGCGTGAAGAATGTCACGAGTGAGAATATGACGCTCATGGTGCCCATGGCGCCGACGAGTGCAAGATAGCCTTCGTCTTTCACGTCCTTGACGACCTGGTTTGAGAGCACAGCTCCCTGCGCTGCTCCCATCCCTGGAAAGAACTGTATCAGGAAAACTCCTAGGCTGCTGCCCATCAAGACCCTGCCAAGCTCCTTCCACTTCAGCTTGATCTCGGTTGTTATCTTCTGCTCCGGTATCTTGGTGTTCTCAAAGAAGCTGATAAGAAGGCCTGAGAGGCCGAAGAGGCCTGATAGCAGAGGAAAAAGAGGGTCTTTTATCTGCGGCAAAGAAAATACTACGACGCCGAGAGTGCCTGACATGAGGAATAGAGTGATGCTCCAGAACTTTTCTTTCTCTCGCAGGAGCATGAAAATAATGATGACAAGCAGCAAATAGGCGAGGTAGGGCTTTAGCAATGGGTAAAGATAGTTTGCTATGACAATAAAAAACGGCACAAGAATAATCGACACAATGAGGCCTGAGTATGCGCCCATGATTGTGATCTTGACTGCCTGGTATGCCTCGCCGTGGAGGAGCATCTTTTGCGCTGGAAGCACTGAAAGGGCGTTCTCACTGTCAGGAGCGCCAAGATAGGTCGAGGGAATAGTGTCGAGGAATGAGTGTGTGACTGCGAGCGCCATTATGAACACTCCGAGCGAGAGCGGAGAAGTGATTGATAGAAACCATGGTGAGAGCGCGAGGAGCGTTGTAGCGACAAGATTCACGTGGACTCCGGGAGTGATGCCGGTGAAGATGCCGCAAGCTATCCCTGCAAGCGTCGCGATGATTATTTGGAAAAGCATTCAAAGGTTGAACTCTAGCATGATTATATACTGCGCTAGAAAAAACTCGGAAATCGTTTGCGGCGAGCGGTTTTCTTTCGCCACTCTATCTTTATACTACGTCAAGCATCCGTTGCAAGCTTTTCCTCGCTCCCTCCGCCACCTTCTTGTCAACTGTTATCTCATGCTGCTTTTTCAGCAGGGCATCGTATATGGACTGCAGCGAAGTCATCTTCATGTTATGGCAGATCTTGGCTGCTCCGAGCGAGTAGAATCTTTTCTCCGGCACCTCAATCTTTAAGCGCTCTATCATACCGATTTCTGTGCCTATGATTATATCTTTTGATTTCGCTTTACGCGAGAGCTCTATCATCGCAGAGGTCGAGGCGACATGGTCTGCGAGGGCAATGACTTCTGGTCTGCACTCAGGGTGCACTATTATTGTGGCATGAGGAAGCTTTTTTCTTGCCTCGACGACGTCCTCCGGGCTCATGCGCTCATGAACATAGCAAAATCCTTCTGCTCCGATGATCTCTTTTTTCGTGTTCTTCGCGATGTAGGCCGCCAGGTTCTTGTCAGGAACGACAATGACCTGGTCCTCTTTCAATGAATTGATGACTTTCACTGCGTTGGCTGATGTTATGCATACGTCGCAGGCTGCTTTCACGTCTGCTGTTGTGTTGACATAGCAGGCGACAGCTGCCTTCGGATATCTTTTTCGAAGCTCCATGACATCCTCGACTTTTATCATGTCTGCCATGGGACAGCCAGCACCGAGCTCTGGCAGGAGGACAAGCTTAGTCGGGCTGAGAATTTTTGCTGTCTCTGCCATGAACTTGACTCCTGAGAAGACTATGATGTCCTTGTCTGTACTCGCAGCTTTGCGCGAGAGATTAAGCGAGTCTCCTATGAAGTCAGCCACCGGGTATATCTCTGGCACCTGGTAGTTGTGCACGAGAATCACTGCATTCATCTTCTTCTTGAGAGCGTTTATCTTCTTTATGAGAACGTTTTCGTCCATGACCATCAGCCCCTTATTAGTGTATAGTATACACTAATAACTATATAAATATTGTGGTGATAGAGAACATAACGCGGAACAAATGATTCATAAAGCTCACGAACGAGGAGCACGAGTCCGACGTCAAGATTAGCGGATGACGCGATTAGCAAAACTTTTGAATGACTCAGAAAATGATTTCTTTGGAGATATTTGCTCCGCAGGATAGTTGAAATCATCTTTGTCAGGGTCATAAACTATCCTTTCTGGCACAATAATATCCGCTGGCCGATAAAAGCTATTCTCACCCGGATTATATGAAGAAGGAAAAATTTCTGTTCCATCGATGGCAGCTCCAAGTTCATATATATTTCTGGCACCCTTGACAAAAAACTCTTCTTCTGATCCAGAACACCGGTATCTAATAGATTTCCAACTCAAGTGATCTATATCAATCCTCGGTTCGGTTATTATTGCATTCATCAGGCGCCCCTCTAAAGGAATGTTCCTATCCTCGATTGGCGGATGAGCAACGGTGATGACGGTGCCAGGGCATCGAGGGTCACCAGTTCTGAATGGAAGATAAAACCCTTTTTCCTTTATTTTATTCTTCTTCAAGCAATCATAATATTTTTTCTTATCAAATTCAAGGTCCTTTCTCCGGAATATAAAATCTTCAACCATCTTCCTCTCATCCAGGGTGCTTAGGCTATCCACAAAAGGCCTTAGCCAATGATAGAAAATCTCAAGATATTGCTGAGCTTGGATCTTTTTTACAGCAGCATCGCCCCCAATACGGGCTTTGACATGGTTGTATCGTCCTTCTGGAAGAAATAATCCTGGATTTCTGTCCGCAATTAAGCGCATGTTGACTGCCTTGGGCATAGTCTTCTTAGCTTCCAAGCTATCAACAGCACAGGAGTAGCTTCCCAATATTAGCGATGTCACTAAGATTTGGTCATATCCTGCTATGGAATCCCCCAACAATTCGTAAATGCCAGATTCCCTACCCATATCACCCTCTCTTATTCTCATCCCAACCGATAAAGGGGTAAGACCTAAAAGATGGAATGGAACCGCTATCCCTTCAAAAAAATCATCTATGCTGACTGTACTCGCATCAATGTTCCAATGCATCGAATAGCCTGTATGCTCCAACTCAGGAGAGCTCCTGATCACCTCATCCCGCCCCATGATAAGCAGGTCTGTGAGGCGTGAAGCAAAACCTCTGTTTATCAGAACAGGAGGCGTAGCTATTTCCAGGACAGACCTATCTACGTATAACTTATGGCCAAATGAGCTTCTGATCATGTAAGGCTCTTTTTCAAAGTATCTGCCAAGCCGGTTCTTTAGCCTGAGAAAATATTCATCAACCTTGACACGGTGCCCTTCATGAAAGCCCATCAATTCGTTTTCTATGCCTATGAACCGATCATTTGACATATGCATACGGAGTTGACATCTATTTAAAAAAGTTATTTAATTAACCACTAAACAATAGTTTCTTTTTCAATTGGAAAAAACATCTCTAAAAGAAAGCGTCATTTAGCCCTTAATCCTTCAGCATGGTCGTGGTGGCCGCATTTGCCGCAGATGAACTCGAGCTCTTCGTCCTCGTCGCTGTACTGGACCCCTTTTGACATGAGCTGGGCTTTCTTGTGGCCGCACTCAGGGCATTCATGGTCGTAGACTGCCAAATGGTCCTTGTCGTCGCTCATGACACGTATCGGCGCAGCAGGCTTCTGTATCTCGGTGATTTTTGCCTTCTGCTGGTCGCTATGATACCCGCAGCTGCAGCTAAGCACTCCATTCACTGGCTTGAGCAATGCTCCGCAATTCTTACAAAAGACCATCTGGGAGCGTTGATTCTCGGCCTTTAAATAAGTTTGCAGGAAATAATCGGAAGAAATACGCGCGCAATCAATCCTCAAGAATCTTCTTTATCCCATCCACCAGGCTTCTCTGCACTGTGGCTTCAGGACTTGCCACCGACTGGCCCGCGATATACGCAGCTACTTTCCCTGCTTTCTCTATGGGAAAACCATGGGCCAATGAATGCAGAAGCCCTGCAGCATAGGCGTCTCCTGCTCCGTTGGAATTGACCGCCTTGACCTTGAAAGCAGCTATGTTATAGATGGCTCCTTCTGAGAATATTATGCTTCCTTTTTCTCCTATCTTCACCACCGCCACTGAGCATCCTTTTCCTATCGTCCTGGCGGCCTCTTCAGGGCAGGCCTTTGTGTATTCCTCTGATTCATCCTCATTCGAGAAAACAACGTCAGCGACGCCTGATAGCGCTTTCTTGAGGTCATTCCTGTGCCTCTTGACAACTCCGGTGTCTGACAGGTCTATGGAAAGCTTGACTCCTTTCTCTTTGCATCCGGCGACAATGCTGAAAATCGCTCTCTTGATATCAGGAACATCCAACAAGTATCCTTCGACATGGACATATCTGGATTCAGCGATGGCGTTGAGCGGTATGTCTTCAGGCCTGAGCCTGGAGGCCGCCCCGAGATAGGTCGCAAAGCTTCTCTCTCCGTCAGGAGTTATCAATGTGATGGCTGTCCCTGTAGGAACATCTTCATCCATTGTGAGGTAAGGATCCACCCCTCTCTTCTTCAGCCCTTCAAGGTATTCCTTGCCGTAGGCATCGCTTCCTATCCTTCCTATGAAAGCAGATTTCCCTCCGAGAGCGCTGACTCCTATCGCTGTGTTAGCTGCGCTCCCACCAGATGAGAAGAAAGGATTGAGCTTCTCAATCTTTGAGAGTATCTTCATCTGCTGCTCAGAGCTTATGAGCATCATCCCTCCTTTTCGGATTCCCAGCTCTGAGAGGAGGCCTTCATCGACGTTGGCTGTTATGTCGAGCAAGGCATTGCCGATGCTTATGACTTCATATCTTTTCATTTCCATACTTATCACACCACACATGCATCATCTTTATCATCATCGAATCAGTATTTGTAGCGCTCTGGCTTGTAAGGCCCTTCCGGCTTTACTCCGAGATATGCTGACTGCTTCGGGCTTAGCTTTGTCAGGTGAACTCCAAGCTTTGAGAGATGAAGCCTTGCGACTTCCTCGTCGAGATCCTTCGGCAGAATGTAGACTCCTATCTTATGCGACTTTGTCCAGAGCTTGAGCTGAGCGAGGACTTGGTTTGTGAATGAGTTGCTCATCACAAAGCTCGGGTGGCCGTTCGCGTTTCCAAGGTTCACAAGCCTTCCTCGCGAAAGAAGTATTATTGAGTGGCCGTCTTGGAACGTGAACTTATCCACCTGTGGCTTGATGTTGATCTCCTTGATGCCTGGCATGCTCACAAGCTGCTCCACTTGTATCTCGTTGTCAAAGTGGCCTATGTTGCAGACAATCGCATGGTCTTTCATCTGCTTCATGTGATCGAGCGTTATTATGTCGAGATTGCCGGTCGCTGTGACAAAGATATCTGCCACACCAATCATGTCTTCCACTGTCTTGACTTCATATCCTTCCATCGCAGCCTGCAATGCACATATAGGATCCACCTCTGTGACTGTGACCTTTGCTCCGAAAGCCCGCAATGACTGGGCAGAGCCTTTTCCTACGTCTCCGAAGCCGCAGACCACAGCAGTCTTGCCTGCTATCATCACATCAGTGCCTCGCTTAATGCCATCAACCAAGCTCTCTCGGCAGCCGTAGAGGTTGTCAAACTTTGATTTTGTGACAGAATCATTCACGTTGATCGCTGGGAAGAGAAGCTTTTTCTCTTCTAGCATCTGGTAAAGCCTGTGGACTCCGGTGGTCGTCTCTTCGCTCACTCCTTTTATCTCCTTGACAAGTTTTGTCCATCGCTTGCTGTCAGCAGCGTACAATTCTTTCAGGCAGGCCATGAGCTCTCGGTAATCCTCTCCTTCTTTTGAATAATCTTTTTCCAAGAGAGCAGGGTCTTTCTCTGCCTCGACTCCTTTATGAATCATTAGAGTTGCGTCTCCGCCGTCGTCGACAATGAGGTTCGGTCCAATTCCCTTTCCGAAGTCGAGTGCCTTGCTTGTGCACCACCAGTACTCCTTGAGAGTCTCTCCTTTCCAGGCAAACACAGGAACGCCTGTTTTTGCGATGACCGCCGCCGCTGCGTCATTTGTTGAATATATATTACAGGAGGCCCATCTGACCTCTGCTCCGAGCTGGACCAATGTTTCTATCAGCACCGCAGTCTCTATTGTCATGTGCAGACTTCCAGTAATCCTTGCGCCCTTGAAAGGCTTACTCTTAGAATGCTTCTCCCTTATCGCCATGAGGCCAGGCATCTCTTTTTCGGCAAGCTCAATCTCTCTTCTGCCCTGCCCTGCAAGGCTGATATCCTTGACTTTGTAATCATCCATCATTAATCCCTCCGTTAACAAGCAATAAAACATGGCGATGATTTAAATGTTTTATGGGAAAACTCGCACAAACCAAAACATCATATCCTAATGCGAGTTTTCTCATCCCGGCGAACGACGGTTCGCTGTTATTAAATTATGTTTGAGCTTACGTATTTCAACGTGACATCTACCGCGCCAAGATAGGATTCTTACTCGATTGAGGCGCGCCCGATGAAAAGAATAACAACAAATCAGCAAAATCAACTCCGAATCACTCTCAAACCCTATTTTTTCGAAACGTTTAAATAAGTTTTACCCACTTCGGAGTGGAAAGGCAGAGGTGTTTGTTGGTAGATAAAACTGATAAAGGTATTGTTACGCCAGTAGCTGACGGCGTTACTCAGGCCGAAGAGCCGAGAACTAGCGCATACGTCGGAAACAAGAGTGTTGATTCTGAGAAAAAAAAGAAGCCTTGGAGCCGGCTGAAGAAAACGCTAGTAACATCCGCCTTGGCGATAAGCATGTTCTTCGGAGGATATTTCTATGGGACGACAGGACAGGATATACTGAACAACATCCATCGAGGCAAGGTCAGAAGCAAACTGGAGCTGATACTCAATAACACCCCTTCAAAGATATCGCCCTATAATATAAATACCACCCCCAAATGGATAGGTGAGCTGACTCCGAGAGACTATGTCGAGCAACTCTCATATGGAACTCAAATAAACGTCATCGGAGAGGATGTGAATATGGTTTCTGAGCTCAGGGAGAAGAAAGCTCTGATGGAGAACGAGATAAGGCCTGCTTTCTCCAGTGACAAGATAGAGAACCGCCTGCGAGATCCATCAAACAACTTCTTCGGCACCAGCTTCGATACCAGAAAGGAGAATTACATGAACACTGTGCTCACGATGCTTGCCATGTCTTCTGAGGATTTCACCAGGAAGTTCAACCAGGAGAACATCGCCTCGTTCACAGATAAGCAGAAGCAAAACTTGATAAGCCTAGTCAAAAATATAGCCAAGCCGAACGAATTCTACGACGATAGATGCGTCTCACTTATAAAAGACATAGAAAAACCTATCCGACTAGACATGGCAGATAAGGGAGGCAGTCAAGAAGGAGTCACCAGACTGACCAAAGCAGAAGAAGAACTGCTCATCAGCAAGCTAGACGACCTGATAGAAAAGATGGATCAAAAACAAAAAGATGGTCTCATGAAGGAAGGGTTGGCCTATCTGCTGGAGAACTACAAGCCGATCCTGGAAAATAACAAGAACGCAGCAGAATCAGATGGAACAAATAAATATGTCTCTGCAATAGCATCAAAATATCTCAAAAAGCAGATACTGGAGATAAGGCTCCTGATGCTAGAGACGATGTACAATTCAAAACTCTTGGGCCAAAATCCATTCCCAAGCGCGCCATACATATACCATCTGGAGGGAGAGAGAGGCCTCAACGCCCTCGTGAAAGTTATTAATGACAGGAACCTGCAGGCGCTAGGCTCACAAACCATTAATAATCTTGATGAAGAAGACCTAACCCTGAATGAGAAAAGAGAGGAATTCGTGAAGAGATTCTCAGATATGGAGATGATCAGCAAGAAAGGCCTGGAAAACAAGGAGCTCTCGCTGAGGATGCTCTTTGAATCTCTTCGCTTCAACAAGGTCAGGCAGAAGGTCAAAGGATACGCCAATTATCTCGTGGTTATCCCTTATATCGGAGAGTTCGGCCTTCCTGTAGAGGAATTGAAAGTCAATGAAGTGGCGCCATACGGCCTTCCATACGCAAGAAGAAGCGGGGGAAGGCGTTCCCACGGCCCATCGGTGGATATACTTGGAGATTTGGGAGAGCCCATAATAGCATCTAATGATGGGTATGTGAAGGATATAAGATATCAGCCGGAAGGCGCCGGGAATTATATCAAGCTGATGCATAACGGATTCACAACAGTGAGCGCCCATCTAATGGAGATTCCCACTATCAAGACGTACAAGCAATATCTCAGCGATGAGGAAGCCAAGTCGTACAAAAAGAATCAGCAGAAAGGGTATGAGCTCGCCTTGAGGCGCTACGCATGGATAGTCCTAAAAAACAAAGATGGGGAAAAAGATGGGCCGACTCCTGAAGATCTTGAAAAGCTGACGCCTGAAGAGCTTGACAAAAAATACCTAGAAAAGCATTCCATATTCTACCAGATAAAAGAACGATTTGACAGAGGAGAGAAGGTAATAGTGAGGAAAGGCGATATTATCGGTAACATGGGACGTTCTGGAAATGTATTGGACAACAATGAAAACCCTATAATGAAGCAGACACATCTGCATTTCGAGATGGAGATTGATCCTGTCTTGGCAGTCAAGGAAATGAGAGAGATGATAATACCTATCATAAAGAATCAGCTGAACGACAGAGTGTATAATGATTATATCCGGAGAAACTATGCATCGTACATGGGGATTATAGAGATGTATAGCGGCATCTCCAGGCTGCCGGATGCCAAGTGAGAGTCTTCTGAGCCATTAACCTTCATGAATAACCCATTCATGGAGCGTCAGGTAGCGATACTAAACAGCTCAAATAAGAGATAAGTTAATATACCTGAGCCCTAGCTTCCTTCTTCATGAAGTACCTTGATGATATAAAGATGATTCGTAAGTTAGGGATTCTGGGCATTATCGTCGGAGTCCTTTTCGTAGCTGTAGGAATCGCAGGGCTCATCCTTCCTTTGATACCAGGAATATTGTTCATCATAATAGGCCTTATAATACTGGGCGTCGACATCCCATTCCTAAGGAAAATCAGTCGTGAGAAGGAATAAGAGGTTCACCCACTTATTTTAGAAAGTTTTATAAATCCCTCATTTATCCAATGGTCTAGGCCCGACGAAACAATCGCTTCGTCTTACTGCCTCTGCGCAGAAGGGCGTCATTTAAAATCAACATCAAAACAAGTGTGATATTATGAATAAAAAGTCAGTGCTCGAAGCCATACAAAAGCTCAAATCTGAGCCCAAGAGGAAGTTCTCCCAATCAGTCGATCTTATAATCACTTTGAAAGACCTGGACTTGAAGAAGCCCGAGCAGCAGGTAGATTTCTTCGTCACATTGCACCATGATACCGGCAAGAAATTGAAGGTGTGCGCATTTGTCGGAGCAGAGCTCATGGACGAGGCCAAGGCCGCCTGTGACCTTGTGATAACAGTTGATGATTTCTCTAAATACACCAAACAGAAAGCAAAGGCGCTCGCAAACCAGTATGATTATTTCATAGCGCAGGCGACTATCATGACCAAGATCGCAGCTACTTTCGGACGATACCTTGGAGTGCGAGGGAAGATGCCTAACCCGAAAGCAGGATGCGTTGTTCCTCCTAAGGGCGCAAACCTGAAAGTGCTGGTTGAGAGGCTTCAGAATACTGTGAAGGTCAGCGCCAAGAAGGTTCCGATCATACAGCTGCGCCTGGGAACTGATGCCATGGATGAGGAGAAGCTGGCAGACAACATACTCTACGTCTATGAGCAGCTGATACATCACATGCCTGGCGAGAGGAATAACATAAATCATATTTATCTCAAGTTCACCATGACCAAGCCGTTGAAGCTCGACAAATAATAAAAAAAAATTCAAGGATTGATTTTTATGACTCACGACAACAAGAAAGGAAGGGAGGACGTCAAGCCTGAGAAGAAGCAGAAGGTAGATGAGATACTCGGCCTGATTGACAAGTATCCTATCGTCGGAGTAGTCAACATGGAGAACCTGCCGGCAAAGCAGCTAGCCAATATACGAGGGCAGCTGAGAGGGAAAGTGGTCCTTTGCATGACCAAGAAGAAGCTCATAAAGCTGGCTTTGGAGCAGTGCAAGAAGCAAAACATCAAGGCTCTCGAGGAGCATGTCAAGGGAATGCCTGCGCTACTATTCACAGACTCAAATCCTTTCGCTCTTTTCAAATTGCTCAAGAAGAACAGGTCAAAGGCTTATATAAAGCCAGGACAAGAGTCTCCGAGCGAAATAACAGTTCATGCAGGAGCGACCAACTTCGCGCCAGGACCGGTGATTGGTGAGCTTGGCAGCATGAAGATCAAAGCCGGAATTGAGAACGGAAAAGTTATAATCAAGGAAGACAAGATAGTGGCAAGAGAAGGGGATGTCGTCAATGATAAGATGGCAAGCCTGCTCATGAGATTAGGAATTGAGCCCATGGAGATCGGCCTTTCGCTTGTCGCAGTCTATGAGAACGGAGAGATAATCGGAAGCAAGGTGCTTGACATAGACGAGGATGCTTACAAGGCGCAGATACGGCTAGCTGCAAGCGAGTCAATTAATCTTGCGATGTTCGCCGCCATACCATTGGCCGATACCATCAAGATGCTGCTTGGAAAGGCCCATGTCGAGGCAAAGGCCGTCGCTAAGGAAGCAAAGGTCATGACGAGCGAGAATGTTGGAGAGGAGCTTGCAAAGGCAGAGGCAGAGATGCAAGCTATCAAGGCAGCGACAAAGCTTTGAGTAGATATGTTCAGCGGGATGAGCCCGGAATTATGTTTTAAAACAAGTGGAGGTTAGTCAAATGGAATACGTATACGCGGCAATGCTTTTACACAAAGCAGGACACAAGGTGACTGATGCAGGAGTGAAGAAGATCCTAGAAGCAGCAGGAATATCAGCTGATGAATCAAGGATAAAGGCTCTCGTCGCAGCACTTGAAGGAGTCAACATCGACGAAGCGATAAAGACCGCTTCCTTCGCAGCAGCCCCAGTGGCAGCAGCGCCAGCAGCAGCTCATCACGAGGCCAAGAAAGAGAAGAAGGAAGAGGAAGAGACGCCTTCAGCAGACGAAGCAGCAGCAGGCCTCGGCGCCTTGTTCGGCTAAGATCCTGAAAGCAGAAAATTTTTTCCATATATTTTTTGGTGTTTTGTTTTTACTTGCGCCAATAGTATTATAGACGGAGACAATGATAGAATGTTAGACGAGAGCGATATAAAACAACTGCTTGAAGACCTCAAGAAGACTGAGAGAGAAGTTCTGGAGCTGAGAAAGAAGCTCAACGCGATTAACAAGCAGAAGGAAGGCTTATTCTCAAAAAAAGACTCTGTCAGCTCCCAGATAAAGGGGAGGATAGGTGAGCTTTCTGACTCAAAGGACAAGAGGAACAGCCTGACGAATGATGTGCGCGAGAAGAAGAAGAAGCGAGACGTCCTCAATGCGCAGATAAACAAGGAAGTGGCTGCCATCAAGAAGCTCAAGGATGAGCTCGAGGCCGTGAAGAAGAAGCTTGGATTGAAAGAAGACCCGAGCATGCTCAAGAACCAGATAGATAAGCTTGAGTACAAGATGCAAACCGAACCCATGAGCTTTGACAAGGAGCAGAAGCTCATGAAGACCGTCAAGATCCTTAAGAAGCAGTATAATGAAGGCAAGGTCTTGATCGATAAGAGCAAAGAGGTAAGGGCCAAGTCCAAGGAGATCGATGATCTGAAGAAGAAAGCTAATTCTATCCACAAGGAAGTCCAGGACGAGGCTGAGAAGAGCCAATCCCATCACGAGGAGCTCATAGAGAAGTATAAGAGCATCGATGAGTTCAGGAAGGAAGAGGACGAGCTTCGGCAGAAGTTCGATGAGCACAAGAAAGAATTCAACCTGGTCAACGAGGAACTGAAGACAAAGCTTGATGCCCTCAGGGCCATAAAGTCAAAGCTCGAGGAGAACAAGGTGGAGTTCGAGGAGACTATCCGCGAGCGCGACAAGAAGAACATGGAAGGACGCCGGAAGGAAGCAGAAAACAAGCTCAAGACCGGCAAGAAGCTGACAACAGAAGACCTGCTAACGCTGCAAGGCAGCATGGGAATGGGCGGGCATTAACTTTTTAATTAAAGAAGTTTTCTTGATGTTAAAATGACGCTTTACATGATAGGAATCGGCCTTTGGGATGAGAAAGACATAACAGTCAAGGGCCTCGAAGCAGTGAAAAAGTGCAAGCACGTCTTCCTTGAGAGCTACACCTCAAAGCTTGGCATCAGCACAGAAAAGCTAGAGAAATTCTACGGCAAGAAGATAGTTCTCGCTGACAGGGAGATGGTTGAGAAGCAGGCAGAGAAGATAATCGCGCCTGCAAAGAGCGAGGATGTGGCGTTTCTTGTCATCGGCGACGTCTTTGGGGCCACGACCCACACAGACATATTCCTGCGGGCAAAAGAAGAGAAAGTCAATATCAAGGTCATCCATAATGCTTCTGTGCTGAATGCTGTCGGAGTCGTAGGCTTGGAGCTTTACAAATTCGGCAAGACAACAAGCATTCCTTTTGACAACGCCAATGTTGAGACGCCTTACAACGTGCTGAAGGAGAACAGCAAGGCAGGCATACACACCCTTTTATTGCTCGACATCCGCTCAGAGGAAGATAAGTTCATGACAGTCAACCAAGGCATAGAGTTCCTGCTCTCGGTTGAGAAGAAGCGAAAAGAGAAAGCCTTCACTGAAGACACTCTTTGCGTCGGAGTGGCAAGGCTTGGCAGCCCTGACCAGAAGATAGTCGCTGGAAAAGCAAAAAGCCTGCTGAGCATTGACTTCGGAGCTCCGCTGCACTGCATCATAGTTCCCGGCAAGCTCCATTTCGTAGAGGAAGAAGCGCTTGAGCAGTGGAAATAATCACTGATTTTTGACTAAATCATCGTCTTGGCCGTTCGCTGCGCCGATTTCTTGATGATAAATGATGTTGGAAAGAAATCGGTTCCTCGACCCGGCTCCGCCGCAATCCGCTCCGCTCACCAAAATGGCCTGGACGCGAGCCAGCAAGGCTCGTTCAAGGACAACAGTCCTTGTTGACGATGGTTTAGTCTCATGAACCACAAGCACTTTCAATAGAAAAGTATATAAACATTTATTCCAAAGGTATGCGGTAATGATTAAAAAAGAGGGTACTGTCTCATTTTTTAGGTCTAAGAGGGCCATGTCTCCATTGATAGCCACTGTGCTGCTCATAGCCTTTGCTGTCGCTCTTGGCGCCATGATAATGAACTGGAGCTCTTCCCTCGGGGAGCTTGGCGGGCCTGATTGCTCCGGCATCACGATGATCATCAATCCTTATGTCTGCTACGCTCAGAAGATTCTCAGGATCAGCGTGCAGAACACAGGCAATCCTGTCGAAGCATTGACTTTCAAGGTTAGTGACGTCAACAACAACGAGATCAATTTCAAGCATAATTCTAAGATTGTCAGCGGAGAGGTCTTCTCTAAAGAATATCCTTTTGAAAGAGCGACCATGACCAGAGTAGATATAATCCCCAGCGTCAGCTACCAGGACAAGGTGGTCGAGTGCGACAAGCCAGTCCTGAGGATAGATGAGTTGAAAGACTGCATAGGATGATTTCTTAAAGAGTGTGTTTCAACAGCAACATTTTTAACCAAGAACATCTTTTTTCTCTTATCATGAGAATCGTTATCGACATCCGTAAGTCTGTGGAGGAGAACGCCGCAGAGTATTTTGAGAAAGGCAAGAAGGAGAAGAAGAAGATAGAGGGCACAAGAAAGATAATCTCTGAGTATGAGAGAAAGCTTCTAGCGGCAGAGGCTGATGTTGTGAAAAAGCAGCAGCAGGCCGTGGTTCAGAAGAGGAAAAAGCAGGAGTGGTTTGAGAAGTTCAGGTGGTTTCTTAGCAGCGACGGATTTCTGGTAGTCGGCGGCAGGGATGCGACGACAAACGAGATAATAATCAAGAAGCACGCAGATAAGGATGACTTGGTGTTTCACACTGACATGGCTGGCAGCCCGTTCATAGTCATCAAGAAGGATGACAAGCCTGAAATTCCTGAGTCAACAAAGGAAGAAGCAGCGACTTTTGAGGCTGCTTTCTCAAGGGGCTGGAAGCAGGGAATGGGTACTTTGCCTGTCTTCTCTGCCAGGCCTGAGCAGCTTAGCAAGCAGCCAAACACCGGAGAGTTCATATCTAAAGGTTCTTTTGTTGTGCGCGGTGAGCTGAAATATTATTCTCCGAAGATGGAGTTCGCCGTCGGATTGCTTGAGGACGGCAGGGTGATGGGAGGACCGGTCTCTGCTGTGAAAAAGCATTGTTCTAAGCTTGTCGAGGTCATCCAGGGCGATGAGAAGACTAGCGACGTCGCCAAGGCTGTTCAGAAGATCATCGGCGGAGAGCTTGATGAGATTATCAGGGCATTGCCGCAAGGATGCAAATTTAAGAGATAGTGAAAACATCGAATCAAAGAAGAATCTTTTTATCGAAAACTAAGGATTACTTATGCTAATCCTTATGCTTTTTCAGAACCAGTCGTCGTAGAGTTCTTCCTCGAGCTCTTCCTCTTCGTCTTCGGACAGGAAGAAGTCTTTATATTCCGGCTCCTTGGTGTCCTTGTCCATTAAGCCATATATATGCAGACCTTTTATAAATACTTTTCGATTGAAAACAGCCGGTCAAGCCTCTACCCATAAGATTTATAATAATCTGTGGGCTTCTAAAGAATCATGACTCACGTCGATCTTCATATTCACTCATATTATTCCGACGGGACAGACTCTCCCAGCCATGTGGTGGCTGCCGCGAAGCTTAAAGGATTGGAGCTGATAGCAATAGCAGACCACGACAATCTCAGAGGGTTCTGGGAAGCAATAGCCCCTGCCAAGAAGGCTGGCATCGGTCTCGTGCCTGCAGTCGAGATAACCACCATAGACCATCACTTGCTGGCGTTGGACTTTGACCCCTATGATAAGGATTTTTCCAGCTTCGTAGACCATTCGAGAGACACCCAGAGGTTCCTTTGCGAGCAGAGAGTAGACTTATTGAAGGCTCAAGGCATACCGATAAGCCTTGATAAGGTGGAGAAGAGATTCCCTTGTTCTACGCTCACCAAGTACAGCATATCAAAGACCATGACTGAAGATCCTGAGTGCAAGGAATATCTTCTCAAGAACCATGAGCCTGAAAAAGATGGAACTATAAAAATCAGGTCTATACTGACTTATTATCTCTCAGAAGGGATGATTGCAGGGACGGTGGAGAAGGTGAGATGGATTGACTGGGAGGAAGCCATCGAGGCAGTTCACAAGGCAGGAGGGCTTGCGATAATAGCTCACGCAGCTATTGGCGCCGATAATCCAAAATACATCCCTCACTTATTGGCAGGAGTTGACGGCATAGAGGTCCAGCCGCAGTTCTGGGATCAGTATATCCCCTTCAAGGAGTACGCTGAGAGCAAAGGATTATTGGTCTCCTACGGCTCAGACTTTCATGGCAAAGCATTTGACCCTGACTCGAAGATGCTTGGCAGGGAAAGGAATCAGCTCAGCCAGAATTTTCTTGACCGTCTGAGACATGTTCAGTATTGAAAAATGCCTTCCTGACGAATAGCTTCAATCCAATAGGAATCTATAGCAAGCTTTTTAAAAGAGGCTATTTTTACTGCTCTCATCCTTAGTTCGAGGTGGTATTATATGAGAAAAGCATTCATGATAAGCATGTTTTTAGTGGCCTTGGCAGCTCTGCTGCTTGTTGGCTGCGGAGAGAAATTCCAGCCTGGGTTGAATGAGACTCTTTATAATGAGAGCGCGAACCAGGCTTTGGAGAGCATAACCATCAAGCCAGATGGGTTCGTTGAGTTCATGTTCAACTACTCTGAGAGGCCTGAAGCCAAGTATGAATTGGCAAGAGATGATATCTTCAGTGTGAGCAGTGGCGATTTCACGAGCAAGGATATCAGTATTCTCGGAATCATGATTGGAGACTCGTATGAGAAAGTCCTTGAAGAATTAGGGATTCCTGACACCACTTACATCGCTCCTGATAAGAGCTATAAGAACATGGAGTATCGCAGGAAGATAGGCATCGGCGGAGTGTCATCAGGCGCGATCTATCACCTAGAAAATGATACTGTGACAATCATAAACATAAGGTCCTCTTTTCAGAAATACCTTCACGGGAACACCAGCATGGGAACTGATAGGGGTTTGACATATGGGATTATAGGAATTCCTGATTACCAGGATTTCGCGGATATCTACAGGGTCCATCATTATATCGAGAAAGGCCTTGACATTTACTTCAAGACTGATAGGAGTGCCATCTACTCTTTTTATGAGCCTAAGGAGTTCAAGGGAGTAACATACATCACCCACCTGAAAAATGCTGGTGGAGGGATGATGGTCAATGTGACGGAAGCAGTCCTGAATGAGTGATATCAGCGCTTGCTTTTATGGAATGGAGGTCTTAAGAGTGATTTGTCTTGGTATTGAGAGCACCGCCCACACCTTCGGCGTGAGCATTGTGCGCGGAGAAGACAAGAAAGTTCTGGCAAACATAATCACTGCCTTCAAGACAGAGGATGGCTCTGGAGGGATGATCCCTGCAAAGGTCGCAGAGCACCACGTCGAAGCCTGTGATTCTGCCCTTCGCAGCGCTTTTGAAAAAGCAGGGATAAAGCCTGATCAGGTTGATCTTATAGCTTTCAGCCAAGGGCCAGGAATAGGGCATTGCCTGAGAATTGGGGCTGCAGTCGCAAGAAGCCTCAGCCTTCTGCTAGACAAGCCGCTGATAGGCGTCAATCACTGCATAGCCCATCTTGAGATTGGAAGGTTCTTGACAGAGTCAAAGGATCCTGTGCTGCTCTATGCTTCTGGCGCCAATACCCAAGTCATCGCTTATGAAGCAGGAAAATATCGCGTGTTCGGAGAGACGCTTGACCTTGGCATCGGCAATTTCTTGGACAGCTTCGGACGAGCGCTCGGACTTGGATTTCCAGCAGGACCAAAGATCGAAGCACTTGCAAAAGAAGGGAAGAAATATATCAAGCTACCCTACTCAGTCAAAGGAATGGACATAAGCCTCGGAGGCATCGAGACAAACCTCAGGGAGAAGATAAAGAAGCTCGATAGCGGCGAGTACACAAAAGAAGATCTCTGCTTCTCAGTCCAGGAGACGACGTTTGCTATGCTTGTCGAAGTCGCTGAGAGAGCCATGGCTCACACTGACAAGAAAGAACTCTTGCTCGGCGGCGGAGTGGCCTGCAACAAGCGATTGCAGGAGATGTGCAGGATTATGTGCGAGGAGCGAGGAGCCAAGAGCTTTGTGCTTGAGAACCAGTATTTTGTTGATAACGCGGCGATGATTGCCATCGCAGGCCTTGAGATGTTCAAGGCAGGCATGGAGACAAAAGTCGAAGAGGCAGCAATCAGGCCTTATGAAAGGACTGATGATGTTTCCGTCAGATGGAGATGACGGAAACTCAAAAACGACTATTTTTGTTGTTGAAGTTGAGTGGCGCTAATATTAATATTTAAATCTGCGCTCATAGTCTTTGTGGCCAAACCATTCTAGGATGGCTGATATCAGTTCCACCTCGTTCTCTGCAACTACAGTATAAATAAGCCTCCAACCCCTCGGCAGATCATATTTCCAGAGATTATTGACACCAAATCTTTTGACATATTCCTTTGGGATGAGCCTTTTTGGAATTTGTATTCCTGAAAAAGCGTTCTGCCTCAGCTCGTTGATTGCTTTGGTTATCGCTTTCTTTAGAAAATCATCTTCGCTCAAGGAATTGAAGCTTTTTTCCAATGCGTCAGATATGAATACTACTTTTGAAGGTTTTATCATGTATTAATCTCCGTTCTCTTTCTCAAGCGCTTAGCTAGGCCCGGGTTCCAGATGTAAGCGATTTTTCCTTTGCGGTCAATTGCTATCTTGTTTATGCTTTCAAGATAGTCTAGCACCACGAGGAATGTCTGCCACATCACTTTTTTCGGGAGATTCTTCCATACGCTTGTACGGCTGAATTCTCCACTGAACCGCTCTATAGCCCTTTCTACCATCAGCACCGTGTCCAGAGTCGGGGATCTCTCATAAGAGCTCTGATTCCTTCGCATGCCGATAGCGTATATCAATTGATATATAAAATTTTCCATTTTTCAGACGAAGACCGGCCTGTGCCTTTTCCTTATGACGAGCTTCGCTTCCAGGTCTTTTTCTGCATTATACCAGCTGAAAGGCTTTCCAGGCTCAGGGATGAAGCCTTCCTTGACGAGCGACTCGTCGACTCTCAAGCGAAGGTAGTGCTTTAGCAGGATTATATTCCTGCAATACTCATCGTAATCAAGGACTGATCTGTTGATCATTATGAAACTGTTATTGTTTTCAGCAAAATTTATATTATTCAAACTGCATTCACCTCATTATGAAGGTTTTGTTCGTCTGCAACCAGAACTTGAACCGTAGCAAGACGGCTGAGGAAGTCTTCAAAGGAAGGTTTCAGACCCTCTCCGCAGGGTTGTACAACAAGAAGTCTTTGAGCGATAAAGAGCTTGGCTGGGCTGATGTGGTCATGGTAATGGAAGACGAACAAAGGACTGAGATAAGCCGAAGATTCCCAAAGCTCTACCTTCAAAAGAAGATACTCTCCCTTAACGTTCCTGATATTTATCATTATAATCAACCAGAGCTAATCAGCGTCCTCAAAGACCGGATGAACGAAATTGAAGATTCATTCTAGCCATTCCTCAAACTGATTTTTGGCTTGCTTCTTAGTCCTGAAGATTTTCGTCTCAGCGACGCTCATCTCAGGAAGCCTTCTTGTGACATTGTACTTCTTACCAACATGATTCTCAAGCTCTATCATTGACACTTCCCACTTCTTAACAAAACCATTAACTTTTTTCATTAATCAGAATATGTTTTGGTGTTTAATAAGCTCTGCGGCGACATGTCCAGTGCAACCTTTTCTGCGGAAAACGTTGACGAAAATTGTGCGACATTCGCTCGTTACACTCGCTCAGTCCCACTCAGAACGAATAATATCCGAAATGTCTAGTACTATTTTCGACTGCCATCTTCTCAATACGACGAAAAACGTGTTTCGACAACAACGAACCGCGCCCTGCGCGGGCTGAAAACGAAGAAAAGAGAGGAATTCATGTATAAACTCTTAGGTGAAATAAGAATTCTTACTAAGGGGAACAGGGCACCAGAGAACCTGGCGAGAAGCAGAACCAAAGATCAGCATCTTTCCCACGATGAGAATTCTTACTCTTCGGATAACATCGGTTATCCTCGCCTCACCAGTCTCAGCTCGTCAACTCTGACCTCCGTTCCACTACGGTCGAGGACTCGCTGGACGGTTCGGTCACCTAAGACTCTTAGGTTCAATTTGCGACGGTTCGCTAAAATATAGTCAAAACCTTGCGCTTTTGGAGAAACAATAAACAAAGGCAGGCGTCTTATTGTGACTGTTTTGGATAAAGTTTTGCTTGCTTTCCAGTTGACTCCTCAAAAGAAAGTGCTATATCCTTTCCTTTACTATTAAAACTAGCATCATGAACAAACAAATCTAATGTTCCATTTCGGTATATCGCCATTGTCGCTATATCTTGAATATTTATTCTGTCCCAAAGAAATCTTCTTTTTGTTTTTTCTTCTCTTGTTAATGTAAAATAACCAATAGCTTCTCGGTAGGATAAACTAGATTCATCAGGTCTGAATACGCAGACAGGATCTCCAAAATTGACAATGGTTGAAACTTTTATATCTGAATCTGTCAATCTTTTCTCAAGAACTCTCTTTGCCGCATCTACATATAATGTTCTAGGTTGTGTTGCTACTTGCATATTCTTTGATAATTAGAGCTTATATTTAAATCTTTCGATATATTAACTACTATTAAGATACAACATAAATGGACGCCTGCCTTAATCCCCCACTTACCGACGCAAACTCTTCGGATTGCTTTGGCAATCCTCGTCCTTCGAGCTCTGCTCGACTCAACTCTAGCCTCCTTGCCAGTCGGCTGAGGAGTCTCGCGAGCGAAGGAGAACCTAAGTTTCTTAGGTTCAATCGCTACGGGGCAAATTACCATAGAAATATTTATATAATCCAATATACCCCATCATGTTATGGATGAATTAAAAAATTATGATAGGAGAGAAAATTCTCTTCGGTATCTTTCTGATTTAGCACGAGAAGGAGCATTTGAAGTTGGTGATTATCTTCTTGGAAGAAATCAAGATTTCAATCATGTTCAGAAATTGGCTGGAATTTTAGGAAAATATCAATTAAAAGACACCGATAATTTTGTTACGGGACCCGATTTCCCATATATCCCTCTTTGGAGAGTTATCCGAAAGAATTCAGATAAAGATATTAGAAATTATTCACAAGTAGCATTAGAAATGAGACTGCTTAGATTTGAATTGGAAGATATTCCGACCAAGTCTAATAATTTGGAAGAACTTGGTTCTTTTTTATATGATCTCTCAAGAGAATTTTCAATACAAGCAATGCACGATTATTCTCGTCGATTGATTGCGTAATTTGCCCCTTACGCGACTCTTCGAATAACTAATGTTATTCTCGTCGTTGCATCTCTGAAGCTCGCAACTCTGAACTACGCTCCGCTCCGTTCGAGGCTCGCTTCGAGGCAACGAGAACCTAAGTTTCTTAGGTGAAATATGACTACGGGCAAAGTTTTATATACGTAAATTAATTCTCTTGTTTCATGAACACGATAGATGAGAAAGTCAGAGACACTCCAAAATGGAGGAAAGCTCAAGAAAATCTAAATGAGTTCTATAAAAAAATGGAATTAGTTAAGCAGTATCCTGTTAAGCCAATGGAACTTCCTCCTTCATCGCCTCCGTGGACGATTCCAAAACCGTACTGATTCTAAACTTTGCCCTGCGTCATACTCTGCGCATTCCTTCGGGAATGCTTGCCTCACCAGTCTCGAACTCGCAGCTCTGCTCGTCGCAAACTACAGCTAGGAGCGTTTCCTGAACCGCTAAAGATAGATGAGAACAATGTGTAAATGCTTCCTATCCTTCTTTTTCCTCTGCTGGCTTGCGTGATTTGAATATCCCGTGCGCTATCCTTAGTATGAATTCCAGCAGTATCGTGAATGCTAAGTAGTATAGCATCTGTTTCCATAGGCTTGGTATTATTTTCAGGTTGGTGATGAAGATGTCGTAAGAGAATGCTGTTGTGCCCAGGAGAAATACTGCCAATACTGTGAATGGGAACATCTTGGCCAGGTCTTTTGATAGGTCCTCGTTGTAGTAGGCTGTCACTCTTATGGATGCCACGAGGGCCATGGCCACCACCAGTATCTGGCTCACGTCGAGCTTGTCTGATAGCAGTATTATCGCGACAGAGATGAAGCCGAACCAGAAGAATATGAACAGCGGGAATATTATCAGGTATTCTAATATGTAGAATAGCATGCGGAATATCTTTCCTATGAATCCGAAGAATGATTTGCTGTATCGGTTAAGGTTGAGCTTGAATACGTCTTTTCTTGCCAGGAACCTGTAAAATTTGAATATGAATACTGCGTAGATCACGACCCCTATTATCATTATCACCAGGGGCTTTATTGTTGATTGCGCTTCGGCTACCGAGAAGCTTGCCGATGTCAGGTTGGTCATGTTTATCATGCAGTCACATATCAGCTTATCATGAAAGCATTATTTAAATTTATTCATTCCGCCCCAAAAAATTGCATCTGTCCAGATTAGGCTGACTAAATGACGAAATGCTTCTTTTCAGAAAAATATATAAGCAAGCTTGCCTAGTTGTCAAGGTGAGGTGGAATTATGGGTTTGAAATGGCTTGACAAAATTGTTAGAAAGATGAAGTGGTACGACATCTCGTTGGTGAAGTTGACTGTGTTTTTTGCCACGCTCTTCTTGATAAGCGCATGGGCAGGATTTAGGAATTTCGTCTTAGGGTTTGAGTGGTATTGGTATCTTGTCATAACGATTGTCTTGATGATACCGCTTATGAAGAAAATGTTTTTTGACTAAGTAAATTTTTTATTATTTTTCTATGGAGCCAAATACTTTTCATTCGGTGCTCGACCTTCACTGCCAGTTATCCTAGACCCGTTCCAGAGCTTATTGGACATTCTCTAGACGAAGGCCGGATATCATGCCCAGAGTGATTACTCACGCATCGACCAAAGCAAAAACTATTTATAACATCAATCGTTCATCATTTTATGAAAGAAGAGATTAATCTGCCGAAAAAAGAGCTTATTGACCTCTTATTCAGTGAAGATGCTACAATAAACAGCATATTCGACAGGTCTTCTGATCTGAATGGGTTAAGAGAGGCTTTGTTCAACCGTTTAAATGATTTGGAGCGGGATTATTTCAATATTTATTCCCACAAGTATTCTGATGATAAGCACATAATAGAGAAGAACAATGCCAAGGAATGCATAAGGATTTTCAAGAATATAATAAGAACTGAAAACGAAGAGCTCAGCGGTTTTTCTGCGTTAGACACACTGTTCAAGATTCATAATAACGACGAGAAATCAATTGAAGAGACTGGGAATGGGTTCATCCTGGAATTCTTATTCTTGATAAGGGGTATGAACGGAAAATTCCACCTGACCGACACAGAAGTCCTATCCTCAAATGACATCACCGCAGAGATAAGAGGTAGGATTCTTGATGGGCACTCAAGAAAGATTTCGGATCGTTTTAAGAAGTTCAGGAAGGGAACTGATAAGGGGAGCGTCGAAAATCAAAAGAGAGTCAAGGATACTATCTTGAAACATTTTTCTGCGTCGGAGGATGATTGGAAAGATTATAAGTGGCATCTAAAGCATATAATCCAAGATTACAAAACGCTCTCGCAATTGATAAAGCTTGAAGATGATGAGATTATGGGAATAAAGGAGGCGGAAAAGAACAGCATCCCCTTCCAGATAACACCGCACTATCTTACATTGTTCAATGAGGCCGGCAGGGATGAGAATGATCGTCTAGTCAGGGCTCAGGTGATTCCGAGCAAGGAATACTGCGTTAATGTCTCCAGGAACAGGACCCAACATGTTGATATGGATTTTATGGGGGAAAAATCGACCAGCCCGATAGATGGCATCACCAGGAGATATCCCAATATAGCCATATTGAAGCCTTTTGACTCCTGCCCGCAGATCTGCGTTTATTGCCAGAGGAATTGGGAAATAAAAAATATTCAGGACACGGCCGCAGCATCTGATAAGATGGAAGACGCCATCGATTGGATCAAGAAGAATGAGTATATCACAGAAGTTCTTGTCACCGGAGGGGATCCGTTGACTTTGGACAATGAATATATCCTTTTACTATTGACAAAAGTGCATAGTATAAAACATATTGAGCGGATAAGAATCGGCACAAGAGTCTTGGTGACCCTGCCGTCCAGGGTAGATGATGGATTCATAAAAATCCTGAAAAAGTTCAATAAGATAGGTAAGAAAGAGATCTGCATAATAACTCATTTTGAAGATGCTTCAGAAATAACCCCTGACGTCCTGAATGCTGTTAAAAAGATAAAGAAGGCAGGGATTAACATATACAATCAGCAGGTGTTCACATATTTCAACAGTTTCAAATATAAGACTTGTTTCTTGAGGAAAACCCTGAAAATATCAGGAATAGACCCGTATTATTCATTCAATACAAAAGGTAAAGAAGAGACAAGGGATTTTAGGGTTCCTATTGCCAGGATTGAACAGGAGCGAAAAGAAGAGGCCAGGCTTCTTCCTGGCATCGTAAGGAGCGATGAGCCTGTCTTTAATGTCCCGAAACTTGGAAAATCCCATCTGAGATCATGGCAGGATCATGAGATAATCATGATACTCCCGGATGGAAGCAGGGTCTACAGGTTCTATCCTTGGGAGTCTATGCTGTTCTTGATTGAAGATTATCTATACCCCGACATTCCAATATATGATTATCTGAAAAGGATTGAGGATGACGGGGAAGATGTCGAAGAGTATAATAGCATATGGTATTATTTTTGACTTCTCATAACAGAACAGAGCTTAGGTTCTATCAGAAGCAGGTGTAACATCCTCCGTCGCCCTAAAGGTCGGGGTTTGCTTCAAGAGTCAAGGCCAATAAGCCGGAGTCGTCATTGCATCTTGTCGGCTCCTCTGCGCATAGATCAGAGGCGCTCTTAAGCTGTTGTATCTCTTTGGTGTTCTCAGCAGCATCAGCGGCTACTGTTGTCTTATCATTAGCCACTTTTGTCTCTGCCGCTGTTGCTTTTGTCTTCTCACCGTCGCAGCCGACCAACAATAAAGCCAAGCACAACATCAATGTTAAGACAATAAATATTTTCTTCATAAAGCACCCCCTAAAATAAGTCAATCCTTCTCCAGCAGCCTCTTCACTTCTTCCCTGTTCACAAGGCTTTCCGGCTTCCAGAGGTCTAGGCGTTTCTCAATCCTTTCAAGGTCTTCTCTCTTAACTGCTTTTTTCAGCTCATTGATCACAAGCAATGTGTTCTTCTGCATGAACCGCACAGAGTCCTTTGCTTCGCCGACATCAGTTCTCAGCTCTGAGACGCTGCCTGTTATCGAATCCTTTTTTTGGCCTACGAACAGCCCGAATCCTTCCATGTTCCTTTCAAGCATGGAGACGCTGTCCTGCAAAGACCTCATCCTGGTGCTCATGTTCTTGAGGTATCCTATTAGCTCAAAGAATTGCTCCTGTGGGACAAGCGCGTCTGCCATGAACCTATGTTTGGAACTATTGTTTATAAAACTTACTCTGCATCGAGCTACAACTGCATCAACCGCGCCGTAGTCAGATTCTTATGCGATTAAGGCGCGCCTGATGAAAAAAAAATCCTTGTGGGCAACTTTGCAGCGAATTGACTATAAGGCCGGTACAATTTAGAAAACTATATATATCACTGATTGACTTAAGAGTGTAAAAGAAGGGGTGAATGATTGGTTGATGATATTTTGCCTCCTGCTCCGCCTGGAGCTGAGAGAGCATCTTCTGGGCAGAAGACTGGCCTTTTCAGTAGGCTGTTCAAGAAGAAAGTTCCTGAGCAGAGTGTTTCTTTCAACCAGGTTTTGCCTGATGAGCCTCCGAAGATCGAGAGCTCTCCTAAAGAGCTTGGAGTGGATGAGCCTGGCAAGATTACCCCTGAGACTCTTGATGATATAAGGAAGCAGCTGGGGCTGACGGCAAATGTTGAGATTCCTGAGCCTCCAAAGATTGAGCCTGAGAAAGAAGAGAAGCCTGTTATGCCTTCTGCCGATAAGCTGAATTTCACACAAGAATTGGATGAGCCTCCGAAGATTGTCAAGCCAAAGGATGTCAAGGAGGATAAGCTTGCGAAGAAATTATCTGACGACAAGCCTATTAAGCCGGCCAAGGGCGCTGCTGTGAGCGATTGGGCTGGAGAGGTCAAATCAGGCGCATCAGCCAAGAAGTCTGGCTTTGACGTCGAGGTTACTCCTAAGATTGAGCAGCAAGGCTCAAAGCCTAAGCCTGAATTCTTGAGAGAGGTCGAAGATCATGAGGCTAAGGCTGTCACCAAGGGCCTCGAGAGGAAGGCTTTTGAGGATAAAAGGAATATACAGTATGAGCCTGATATCATGTTTGAGGAGTATTTCGGCAGGCCAAGGAGAGCGAAACAAATGCTTGAGAAGTCTGATGAGGATGTTGAGAAGCCCAAGCATAAGCTCAGCAAGAAAGAGCTGAAAGCGCTGAAGCAGAAGGAGTTGAAGGAGAAAAAAGAGCTCAAGGCATTGAAGCTCAAGCAGATGAAGGAAGAGAAAAAGAAAGCTCTCCTTTTGAAGAAAGAGGCAAAGAAACCAGCCCCTGTCATCCAAGATAAGCCTCATGATTTCACAGCAGAGCCTGTTCTGGCCAAGCCAGAAGTTGAGGAAGAGGTCAAGCCAGAGTTAGAATTAAAAGGCCCTGAGGAAGAGAAGCTTCTTCCAGCGCCCGAGACCAGTATTCCTGTCGTCGAGGAAGAACCTGTTCCTGCACCGGCACTCACGCCTATCGCTCCTGCCATTGATATGGACAAGCTCAAGGATAAGATGAGAGAGGAGCTAAAGGACGAGATCAGAAATAATCTCAAGAGCAAGATGAAGGATAAGATTCGCGAAGAAATCCATGATGAGGAGCGAGCGCTTCTAAGAAAGGAATATTCTAAGAAGGACAAGGAGCTCGAGGCTCTTAAGGATGCTTTGACCAAAGAGCGGCAGGCGCTTGAGCAGGAGAAGATAACAACCGCAGGCCTTGAGAACAGGTATAAGTTCAAGGAGAAGCAGCTTGTCAAGGAAAAAGAGCTCTTGGCAGAGGAACATGCTTCGCTCAAGAAAGAGAGGAAGCAGTTTGAGGAGGAGAAAAATGAGTCTGAAAGTCTTCACAAGAAGCTTCCTCTGATGAGAAAAGACTATGAGAGGCTCTCAGAGAAGATGGTGGCTTTCGGCGAGCAGGTGAAGCTCAACATGAAGCTGGATGAGAACCTCAAGCACCGCGAGGAAGAGCTCGCAGAGGCACAGAAGAGGCTTGAGGAGACTGAGGCGAGGATCAAGGAGCAGGGATTCTCTGATTATCTTCAGACAGAGCTGAAAGGGCAGAGCATGGTCTCGACCAAGCTTGAGGAGGGGGATGTTCTTCATGACAAGCACCTGGCCCTTTACAACATGATCGATGAGTGCAAATCACTGGCGTTCCAGAAGAAAATTGATGAGGCCAAGGCAGCCTATATGCGCATACGCGATGAGTACAAGAAGGGAAAGTTCCGCGAAGAAGAGAAAGATGTCATTTACACGACCATAAGGGAATTATACGATGATATCAACCTGGCGGCCATCAACCCATAGGATGATCTGGTTCTAATAGCAAAGAATAAAAACCCTTCTTGTTTCCACTCTGCAAAGGTGATGGGATGAAGGATCATAGAGAGCCAGGATGTCTTCATGTATTGAACGGAAAGATAGATTATAGTTCAGGCAACAGCCTGGAATACCAAAAAGAAGAGGGGCTGGCTGGCCATATAGTGACTTATCATCATAAGGGGAAGAAGCTGGTGCTGAACAATCTCTTGCCTGATAGTAATAATTGGAATATAATGGCAGTAGTGCCGATAAAGGGAGGGATAAAAAATTATTTTCGGCTCTTACCAAACAATGGTATATCATCAATTTTAGGGAGCGTCTACATAGATGTGGACTCGCTGAGAGAGGAAGCTTACATGATTATAACGCTGCACGAGATTGGCCATACTCACGTCCGCGGGATGGCAACAGACCATATAACAAAGCAGGACGACTTTATATTATTCTCTGAACGCAATGCATGGTCCTATGCTCTGAAGACCATGCGCCGCCATGATCTGCTCGGCTGGCTTCCAAGGAAGGAGCTTCGCAGGTTTTATTATGACAAGGCTCTGAAAACTTATCAGAGTAAGTTAGTTGATGCTGTGGTCAAAAGGCACAGCAAGAGATGGGGACATATTGACGACCTGATCAGTTCGGCTCCTGGCGTTCGCAGCTGATCACATTGCCAGCTATCGTAAACTTCACATCCATGAATTTCTCTGTGACGTAGATGTTTGACATTACATGCGCAGTCACATCGCTGGTCTTTATCAATCCACCAGAAAGCGCCATGAAAGGGATTAATTGGTCTGCCAGGTGAGAATCGACAGCAGCGCCTGACTCTATCGTCCTGAGCAATGATTCTGCTGCTTCGCTTCCGACAAGCTCTGATTTCTTGTTTCGCTCGCCAAGAGCTAGAGAACCGATTATCATTGGGTTGTTCGGATCCACTTCTTCTTCTCCGAAGATTGCCCAGAGGGTTATTCCTGAGCCAATGCTCAGTGCGCGTGAATACTCTGTCTTGATGCTTATCGGCGCTCCCAGCCTTCTCAATAGGAGTTTTGCGCTCTCTGCCTGGCGCTCAGCGACCCTCGCAGGCTCTAGCTCAGCAGATGCATGGCTGACCCCTCTGATCATGAGAAGCTTTTTCTGAGCATTCAGCAATACTGGCTGGAGGGCGTTGTTCAGGGTCATGGTGCTGTTCACCACTACCTTCAGTTCTCCTCCACCTTTCGGATAATATCCTCTTCGTGAAATCCCGGTCTCTATCCCTCCGTATTTTCTCATCTGAGGTAGGAATACATAGTTGAAGTAATCAAAGCTTGATGACCAATTGACATCAGTGCCTCCGATGATATTGAAAGACGCTCGCTTGTCAGAGAACAAGGCCGGCAGCAGGAGCGATTGGAGAAGAAGTGTGATGGAACCTGCTGTTCCTATGTCGATCCTGTGCGCTCCTCCCTTGACAGGGCCTGGCTTGAAGCCTACTTCCTCGCTTGTCAGGTAGTTGCCTGTTACTTCTGCTCCGCAGAGCTCTTTTGCTGCGTTGAGGGCTGCGAGGTGCTGGGCAGAAAGCCCTGGCTGAGGCCTGTTCTTCCGAATATTTGTGATTCGGAACTCTTTTCCTGTCAGCATGCTGAGAGCCAAAGCCTGCCGGAGAATAGAACCCCCTCCTTCCCCGTGGCTGCCGTCAAGATCTATCATGAAAAAGAAGTAAGATTAAGGAGTATAAATAATTAACTTAACATCACATCAACCGCGCCGGGATCAAACCAAAACGCGATTAAGGCGCGCTCGATGAAAAAGTTCAAGATTTCTTCAATTGTTTATAATAATCTGTCTCTCCGGCTTTCTGCTCCTGGAGATAGTTGTACATATTTACGTAAGAATCTGCTAAGTAAGGATTAATCTTATGGATCTGAGCGAGAACATTATCGAACTCAATGTCATTCTTGGTCGCAGCCTCGGCCTTTGGCAATTCTTCATAGATTATTTCAACAAGGAGTTTAGATGCTCTCTCAACAAGCGCAGTCAGCTTTGCCCTTTCCCCCAGAGATGGCTTCATGATTAAAGGAATAGACGCTGTGCTTTTCAATTTTTCGGGCAGATGGCATACTTCGACAGACACACCATAAACATTAAATACGCCATGTTCCATCCAATCAAGAATGGTCCATGATCTTGAGAGCTTTTTCAAAAAAGAAGTTTATAATCCGGACAAGGAAGAGCTTGTCTCTAAACTCACATCCATGTATGAGAGGGGAGAATTCACCCCGATGTGGTTTGCTGAGATAGTCAACTACATCAAGAAATCCGAGCCCGGCAGCGAGAGGCTATTGCAGAGCATTGGAGAGATGTATGACTCTGAGGAATGGAATCTTGAAAGCGTTGATGAGATAAAAACTTATATCCTTAACTCGAAACTTAAAAGCGGCGATTAGTGCTCCGAAACGCTTATATACTATCATATTTTCTTTCGTTTCAGGGGGAGTGATGATGGATCAGTTGTCTTTGGAGTCGGCAGTCGATTTCGGCCTGAGAGAGTATGCTGCGAAGTACGTTCTCAAAGTCGTCGAGATAGAGTGTTACAGCAAGCTCAAGGATGAAAAAGATAAGTTCTCAGAAGTGAGAAAGGAAGGGATTGAGATGCTCTATGAGATCCAGCGCTTCATTCTTGACAGCTCAGATGGAAATCCTAATGAGCGCAGCCGTCTATACGCAGCCTATGATGGCTACAAAAAAGCAGAGAGGGAAAAAGCCAAACAGAAGCAGAACACAGCAAAGAAAACAGATTATAACACGCTCCATTACAACTGCTGACATTTTTTCTTTTCTTATTGACGTAATACGTCATATAAACCGCGCCATATTGCTATTCTCATCCAATGGAGGCGCGCCAGATGAAATGGTCCACAAACAAGCAGATAACAAAAAAATCGGAAATATAATAAAATAATTTCAAAAAAAAGTTTATCTCTCGCTAGGTAGCCTTCTCTTTACCTGTATCGGAAGCACTCCTGCTTCGAACTCGAGCTTTGCGATGTCCACAGGGTTGAAGTGCACTTCTTCGAGCTGCTTTGGCGTCAGCTTTATCATGAAAGGGGCTCCCATGCTTATCTGCAAGGCCCTTGAGCCTATCAGCCTGGCTCTCTCAAACCTTGTATTCTCATCCTCGCGCAATGGTTCTATCTGGTCAATCATTTCAACGCCTCTTTTAGTTTTTGCCTTAGCTCTTGGCTCTTGCGTATAGCAAGTTCTATCATCTCATTTATATCCTTTGTGGTAAGGCTGCACGCTCCTCCTTTCTGCATGGCGCAGAGATTTCCATCCTCAAGCACTGCGACTGTGAGCCTGGCATCAATTGAGTCTTCCTCTGCGTCTGTCGGGTCGACAATCAGGTAGTCTCCTATCTTCACCACAGTCACAGATATGGGCATGGCGTTCACAGGCAAGGCTACATCGGTCTTTGTTCCTGGCACCACTTTGTCATTCTTGAGCTCTGGCATCTTGGCGGTCTTCAGCGCTGCCATGGCTGCGAGTGCCCCGATGTCTATCAGGTTTCCGTCGTAGTTCAATGGGACAAAGTCTATCATTACAGTCCAGACAAGTTCGCCTGCGCGTATGCAAAGCTTCTTTGTGTCAATGGCTTTTCCCTCTCTGATGCCTCGGTCGACCACTCGAGCAGTCTCGATTGAGTCTATGCGTGGAGGCCCGCTCTCAAAAGAAGGGTTCGACAACGGAAGCATCTCTGTGCCTACCATCAACACTCCGTCTTCCTGCGAGTCAGGATAGGGCTTGCCTGCTTCCAGCTTTATGCCTGCGATGACCTGCGTGTCTCCGCATTTTACCATGGCGCTTCCTTCTGCTGTCGAGGACACGCCTAGTTTTATCTCTATGTTCCTGTATTCGTCCATCTTCCTGCCGTCAAGCCTTATTCCTTTCTTGAGGGCCTCGTGTACGTGTTCTTTTGCTGATTGGTTCATTTGAATATCACCTTCAAATTTATTCTGTCTTGTATTTGTCCTTGAGAGCCTTTCTCTGGATCTCGGCCATCCTCTTGAGGGCTGGCTTGACATATTCTATCGCTGCAAATAATTCTTCTTTTGAGACTTTTCCGTCCATCTGGAGAAGGGTTATCTCCTCTGTGCTAGGCACCATGGCGACAGGAATGTCTGCCACGTCGTACTGGTGCATGTGCTCCTCGTCTCCGTTGAGGTCGACGAGCACCTGATGGTCGAGCACTCCTGCGCTGACAGCAACCACCATGTCTTTCATGGTTATGCCTGCGTCTGCAAGAGCTATCGATGCTGCGCATATGCCTGCGCATCTAGACCCTGCGTCAGTCTCAGTCAGCTCGATGAAGACATCGACCACTGCGTTGGGATAATCATCAAGGTTCACCACTGGCCACAAAGCCTTCTCTGTCACCATGCTTATCTCTTTGCTTCTCCTGCTAGGGCCTGGCCTTATCCTATCTGAGCCGCTGAAAGGCAGCATGTTGTAGTTGCATCTCAGGACTCCTTTCTTTGGGTTCTGCATATGTCTTGGGTTGAGCTCTCTCGGTCCGTAGACTGCTGCGTAGGCTGATGTGTTCCCGATCTTGAAGTAGCCGCTTCCGTCTGCCTTCTTGATAACTCCTGCCTTGGCCTCTATCTGTCTCGGCTCGTCAAATGCTCTTCCGTCCAATCGTTTTTTGTATGTGCTCATTATCATCATTCCTCTTTGGTTGTTGGCGCTGGTGTTGTCTGCTGAGGAGGGCTCTCTGGCTTTCTCTCCTCATACTTTGGGCTTTCTCTCCTCGGGCCTCCGCCTTCATATCTTCGCGGTGGGAATCTTCCTCTTCCACCACTACTACCGCCGCTGTAGCTGCCGCTGTGACCTCTGTCACCACCGCGGTATCCTCCGCCTCCGCGGGGCCTGTCATCGCTGCGCCTCTCGCGGTATTCTCCCTGTGAAGAATTTCCTTCTCCGCCTTCATCTTGGGATTCTTGCTCTTCCATCGTATCAGGGCCTTCTATCGGCACTTCCAATTCAATGGTCTTGCCTGTGATCTTTTCCAGGTGCTCTTTCACCATGTTGGTAAGCCCTGATATGTGGGCTTTCTCCTCGATCATGCGTATAGTGTTGACTGCTATTATCTCTGCCTCTGGCTCTCCGCTGATCCAGATAATCCCATTCTGGCCGACCACTATCTTGCAGTCAGTCGCTTTCTTAAGCATTGAGACCATGGACCCTTTCTTTCCGATGATCCTTGGTACCTTGTGGGTGTTGGAATGGATTATCCTTCCTCCTTTCAGCTTCTGGAGTCCTGGCCCTTTGCAGCTCACGTCGACAAGTTTCTGGCTCGTAACATTGGTTATCTTGACTGCCATGTAATCCTCGAGCTCAAAATACCTTGTCAAGTCCTCTCCCTTCTCTATGTAGTTGAAGGTCGCGTCCTTCAATGGAAGCACTGCCGAGTAAGGGCTGTTTATCTCTAGTCTCCATCCGCTCATCAGTATGTCGATGACTTTTCCTATCACTACGTCGTTTCTCCTAGGCAAGTATCTGCCTGCTAATGGCAGTGTCTTCAGGACTTTTCCGTCAGCCATGAGTAGGCCGAGCCTGTTTGCCATTATCTTGTCGCCTAGGCGGTATGTTCCGTTGCCTGGCAGGAAGCTCATCCCTTCTGAGATTATCTCTCCGGGGAATACGACTTCCTTGTCGTTCACTAACATCTTGTCTTCGCTCATATTATATCAATCCTCTGTGTTCTTGTTAATATCAAAAAAACTTTTCAAGTTTTTTCATAACTCTTATTCGTTTGCTCACTTCTTCTTTGTTTCCACGCTGATCTCTACGTCTCCGTGCGTGGCTTTCCTTAGCTCATCCATCAGCGCAGATGCCTGCCCTGCTGCCAGCTCTGCCTTTCCGCTCCATGATCCGTCTCCAAGCCATGAGTCACTCAGCAGGCGTGCCTTGCTGGCAATCGTGCCATAAAGCTTTGCCGCATCCTTCGACGGAATCCTTATGAGTAAGGTCTTTCTCTCGAGCGTGAGAGCGATCACAGGCTTTAGCTTCTTCAATACGTCCTGCACCTGATCCTCTGGCTTCTTGAAAAGGTCAAGATTTATCTTTGCCTGGGAAAATGCGCTTGCAAGCCTTTTCTGCCCTACAGGCTCGCCTGTGTTGGCGTCAGCAGCCTCTCTTGCGAGGATAGCTATGATAGCCTCTTTCTTGTCAGACCGCAGCTTCTCGCGGTACTCTGCGTCAAAGTGTATCTCACCGTCATTGATTATCTTGGCAGCGA